>Ga0041059_1000073_pt1 | contig 51902 bp, 37 predicted proteins | sample AraColnosormetaG_FD_56232 | JGI IMG/M metagenome (GOLD analysis project Ga0041059, IMG submission 56232) | Arabidopsis roots microbial communities from North Carolina, USA - Col MF nosort | ecosystem: Host-associated > Plants > Roots > Unclassified | place: USA: North Carolina | collected...
AACCGCAGATCTCTGCAGATTCTCTTTCGCCTTTCCCCAAAAAAAAAAAAACCAAAATTAGATACTGAAACTAGCACATTTAAGCCAAAAAGTTTCCAAATTTGAGCTCAAACCCAAAGAGCAAAATTCGCACTCACAAGAGAGATTAGATGATCACATTCCAAGTCCGTCAAAAAACCTTCATACACAAATGCCCTGAAGAAACAGTCAATACACACAGTTGGAGGTTCAAAGTTTCCAAATTTGCTTCATTTCTCACTAAATAGACAAGAGAAAGAGTAAAATCAAACCTGGGCTTCGACGAAACCTGTTTGACTTTAGAAGGATTGATGATAGAACTTGGAGAACTAATCAGACAAGTGGAAGACTGAAGCAAGACGAGCAATATAGCGACGAACAACAACAATCCGAGCCGAGACATCGACATTATAGCAATCGTAGTAATTTCTTGGATCCAGATGATCGAGATCGAAAACTAGAGGATAATTTTATTTATTTTTTCTCGGAAAATAAAGAGGGAAAAAAAATGTCAACGGTCATGAAAAGTTGATGTTCTACCTAAAACAAGGAGGCTCAAGGGAGATGGTGACAACATGCGCACGTTCTTCTTGGTTGAACAATTATTCTTGTTCCTTGACCAAAGCCCATAATAAGCCTATTGTTACTTAAAAGGCCCAACATAAAATTCGGAAATAAAAACGACGTCGTTGGTTTTAAACGTAAAATAATCCTCGCCGGACGGAAGAGGCGTCACCAGAACAGAAAATTCAATTTGCTCCGGTTTCGACTTTAGCCGGCGACGTAATTAAACGAAGGTTGAAGGAGAATTAGAAGAGAGGCAGCGATAATCAAGTCAAGGAATTTTCTCAGAGAATGGCGTTTAGGCCTTTCGGGAAGGACTTAGGTCCGATGAGCTCTAAGCCAGCGCCGTTTACACCGTTCGGTGCTTCTTCAACCACTAGGTGTGCTCTTCATTCTCTATAGATGTATCTATGCTTCAATCGGACTTTTCTTCGAGTTTTGAGATTTTTAGGATTCATTTCACGCTATGGATCTATTATACTCAGAGATTTTTTTGAACTGTCAAATTTACATATATGCTATCGTTGTATTAAAGTGTTTAGGATCATGAGAATGAGAGAAGTATCTTGAATTTTCTATGATATTGTGTTCTATATCACTTAGGCAGTCGGGTTTTGCTTCTTCATCTTCCTTAGGAGAAGCTGCGAGTTGCTTTACTTTGCTTTTTGTTCTTAGATTGTACCTTTCTTTTTTATTCTTACACACTGCGAATGTTGGATTTGCTTGTAGTGATTCATCAATTCAACCACCGGCGTCTCAAAACCATTCAGCCTTTGCAGGACAATCTTTTGGACCTGGTGGAATTCGAAGGTTAGATTAACCTTAGCTCTACAGCTTTGATTTCTTTCTATGCGAGTATGTTAGGTTGTTTCTGAGCCTCCATAGGAAGAGCCTATTGTGCTACTTGTTGTAGTTTTCTTTCGTAAATTCGCTCAGTTTTCTTTCGTAACTTTGGCTTGTAGTGGTCCTTCAATTCAGCGAGCACCACCTCTGTCGGCTTCTCAAAACCCTCAGCTCTCTATAGGGAAACCTTACCGACCAGGTGGGGTTCAAAGGTTAGACATTCTTAATCGTATGGCTTGCTTTTATTCCTTTTCTCTTTCAGTTCTATGTGTCTAATGATGATGTTAGGTTGGTTACTTATTCAATTATTAATTTTTCAGTCTACTCTCGGGTTTTCTTCTTCTTTAGATTCTAGCCTAAGTTATTATGGTTTTTGCTTGCAGTGTTCCTCCAATTAATAGAATACCATCTCCGTCGGCTTTTCAAAATCCATCACCCTCCTCAGGACAACCTTACCAACCTGGTGGAATTCAAAGGTCAGATAACTTACTATTATGGCTCTCTTTTTTTTTTTTCACTCCTTATACCTGTAAAGGATCTTCGGGAACCCAAAACAGTGAAGATGGGATAAACCAAATTTTCTGTTTTCTTTGGCTTTGATTCTTTTTGTAAAACTTCTGCTTGAATCTTCTATATGTTGCACTAATTTTTACGCCGAGAAAGTTATAAGAACACTTTGATGCTATGTTTTTCAGGATCCCAGAACCTTTCAATGGAATAGCATGGGGTCCAGAAGCTTCACGTACAAGCCCCTCTGTGAGACCTTACCAATTTCCTGGAGTTCAGAGGTAAAAGTGTACGTGACATATTTTGACTAAGAAGAGTGTCATTACTCATATGCGGCTGTGTTAATCACACATCTCAAATGCTTTCAGTTTCTGCAATTGAAATTATAGCAGTAGGAAGAAAGTAGAGTGTGGCGGAGTGCTATAAGTTTCTCTGCCTAATACATAAGGGCTTACTATGGCAGCGGCTTTGAAGCTCTAAAGAGATCATTATCGCTGGATTTGGCTTATAGCCTTTAATAAGCAAGCTGCTGGATTTTTCTTAACGACTTAGCTGAATTTACCTGCTTCATTTTTCCTCACAGGCCTAATTTAAATCCTCAATATGGGCACGATGGATCAAGGAATTTCTTGAAAGATCATGGTGAACATAGTCGAGCCACGTCTCCACCTGCTACATCTCACATTCTTTCCAGAATGGGAACTGATGCTGTTGAGATTGGTCGATCACAAGATTCAAAAAGAAAAAGGTCGTTTATGCCATTTCCTTTAGATCAAGGTCATTTATGCCAGCAGGATCTTTCTGAAATAAACATTCTGTCTGTTTTGTATCCCTATCTTATCCTTAACCTTTTAACATCTGTCCTTGTGGGAGTTTACACCTTCCTTGTTCTGCATCATGTATCTTACTCTTTCAGATTTTATCAGTTTGTTGTGTGGCCTAGGTGGTATGAATGAGATGTCATAGACATGGCCATGGTGTTTACTGATATCCTGGTTTTTTTGATGTAACTAATATCGGTCTATAAAATTCTCAATTTTTGTTGCAGTCGGTCAGATATTCTTCCTGACCAGAATATGGGGTTTTCTCGAAGAAATCAATCGCCAGTATCAGGTTTTGAGAATGGAAACTTGGTAGATGGTTTTCAGCCACTTTCTAGCCGAACTTGGATGTGAGCTTTTTATCCTCTTGTCAGTGTCATAATGTTTTCGTTTCTCATTCTCTTTTCGCTGTTGGTTTTGATTGGTTTTAAAAAGGTCATAAAATATTTCATTTTGTGGTGTCTTTACTCTTTGTGGATAATGATTTGAACCATACCTGTGTCTTTGCTCCTTGATCTTTATACTAATTTATTGTTCTATCCTCTCACTAACTTTTGAAACTTATTTCCTGGAACCTTTTCTCATGTTTGTGTAGGCGCTCTCCGTCTTCTGCGGAGAATAATCCGGTGAGGTCGAGGAGCAATCCCAATCAGTTGATTCATCAAGAACAAACCGGAAACTCGTCATTCCCCTATGCACATGAAGTAGCTGAAATTCAGGAAGCTACTAGAAGAAAGTCTTCGGCTGTAGCACCTTCTGATAAACCCCTTGGAGATGACCCCATATTGTCTCAACATGACTCTCAAAGGTAGACAGCATGAATCTCATCGTACATTCTAAAGCTTATTATGTTTTATTCACCCACTCTGTGCCATACGTGTACGTATGAATGGCAGGAGAAATCACGATTATAGAATAGAGTTACAATCCTAAGAAACTTTATCGTTAGCAAATCGGCTTAAGAAACTTTATCTTTAGCAAATCGGCTTATGAGCGTATTCACCTTAAACTTAGATGGTTGCTTGGAAATTTTTCTGCTACTAGCCTTTGAAGTCATGCTTACTTCTCCTGCAGCTTTATCTTAATGCTATTGCAACAAATCTACTTTTCTCTATCTGGTTTGATGTGCCTTTGAGCTTCCTCCTAGTTAAGCATGCTGTTTCTGTGATAGGTTTTCGACATCTCCACCTACGTCAGGCACAAAGTCATATACACTTTCAAGAAGTTCAGATTCTCAATTTCCTGGACAGCCCTCCTCTGTAAATAGTTTCAATAATGCGCGTAAGACAAACAGTTCACCTGCAACAAAAAGGACGAGATCTCCACCTGTATATCCAATTGAAGAGGATATCCCGCGAAACTCTTTCCCTTCTCAAGATTGTACAGAAGGGTACAATATTTAATCACGCAGTATTGACTCTTTGCATTAATCTGTGGACCAGTTCTTAAAGTTTTCTAAACGGTGTGGATTTCTTATAGAGAAGAGCAAGCCAGGGCAAAGAGACTGGCCCGCTTCAAGGGTGAACTGGAGCCTATTGCAGACCGACCTGTTGATATTCAACTTACTAAATCACCTGTAAATAAAACTATGAAGCCTCTGGACAACAAACAAACATTCAATTCGCTTGAATCAAGTAGGGATGCCCTGAAGGGAGATGCCTTGCCTGATTATGAAAACTCGGAGCAGCCCTCTCTTATCATTGGAGTATGCCCTGACATGTGTCCTGGTAAGCATATGCCTGAGACATGCATTAAATTGACAACTGAGTGTAAATAGTCTTTGGTTCATATAATCTGATAAAAAAAGAATTGTGTTGCCAACGATATTTATTTTGTCCATAAATGATGGCTAGTTCTAGTTATAGTAATCTGATCGCAGAACAAATATAATGATGGACTTTTTTCTTCATTTTCCCAGAGTCAGAACGGGGGGAGCGTGAGAGGAAGGGTGACTTGGACCATTATGAGCGTGTGGATGGAGATAGGAACCAGACAAGCAAATCCCTTGCTGTGAAGAAAGTAAGCTCACCTTTTTAATATCATTTAAGCTTCAGATTCTTTCTTAGATGAAATATACTAGACCACTCATTTGCCATGATGACTACTTATATATCTGCCTTTGGATAGTATACTAGGACGGCGGAGCGAGAAGCAATTTTGATACGACCAATGCCAATCCTGCAAAATACAATGGAATATTTGCTGAGTTTGCTAGACCGACCTTACAATGAAAACTTTCTTGGCATGTACAATTTCTTATGGGATAGGATGAGAGCTATACGTATGGATCTAAGAATGCAACATATTTTCAACCAAGAAGCTATTACTTTGCTGGAGCAAATGGTTTGTGTTTTCTGATCTTATATAAATCTCATTAAACAGGATGATAAACAATATTCTTTTTTAAATGCGTGTGTTCTTACTATTGATTTTCCTGTTACAGATTAGACTTCACATCATTGCAATGCATGAGCTATGTGAATATACTAAAGGAGAGGGCTTTTCGGAGGGGTTTGATGCACACCTGAATATTGAGCAGATGAACAAGACATCTGTTGAGTTGTTTCAAATGTATGATGATCACAGGAAGAAAGGAATAACTGTTCCTACAGAAAAAGAGTTTCGTGGCTATTATGCCCTTCTCAAACTCGACAAGCATCCTGGCTATAAGGTAAGTCCTTCTGGGTGAATTTGCAGTCAGAATTGTGTGCTAAGTTCTTAACCCGACAATAAATTCTTCTTGTTAGGTTGAACCTTCAGAACTTTCTCTTGATCTTGCCAATATGACTCCAGAAATAAGGCAAACTTCAGAAGTTCTCTTTGCCCGCAATGTAGCCAGGTAGTTCCTTGGATTTTTTTGTTGGCTGTTAGTTTTTTAACTTGATCTAAGTATTGAAACCAGTCGTGCAAAACAGAGCTTGCAGAACTGGCAACTTCATCGCCTTCTTTCGCCTTGCACGGAAAGCAAGCTATCTTCAAGCATGTCTAATGCATGCTCATTTTTCGAAAGTAAGGGTGTATTTGTGGTGTGGGTTCAAAAGCTATTATTCGTACCATGTTGATGTGTGATTATTTCACTGAGATTTAAACTTTTATTCTGTTTCATCAGCTAAGAACTCAGGCGCTTGCCTCTCTGCACTCGGGTCTCCAAATTAATCAGGGTCTCCCAGTTTCAGATATGTCAAATTGGATAGGGATGGAGGTATTTCTTCCATCACTCTGTTACTTGGTGTGTATCCCTTTTTTGGTTTGTCACAGAGAAGTTGTTAGAGATCTTACATTTTTCTTCTGGTAATGGAATTTAGGAAGAGGACATAGAAGCCCTGTTGGAGTACCATGGGTTTTCGATAAAGGTTTTTGAAGAGCCATACATGGTAAAAAATGACCTATTTCTCCATGCTGATAAGGATTACAAAACAAAATGCTCAAAACTTGTTCACATGAAAAAGTCAAGAACCATAGTGGAAGATGTTTCTGCTCCCACAGTAGTGGAAGATGTTTCTACTCCCTTTCCATTGCCTTCCTTGATCACAGAAGCAACTATCGGAAATCAACAGTGTATTACCGCCCATAAACACGAAATGCCGCCTGCGAGAAGTCTTAAGAAACAAACATCAATGCGTCTATTTGATAAAGAAGTGGCTGACTCCAAGACTTCCCTCTTAGCAGAGGAGGACAAGCCAATGGGGACATTTGTTATGAATCCACCAGGGCCATTCGTTATAAATCCAGTGGTGCATCAAGAGAAACAAAATGACCTTACATCAGCTGGTGGATTTCATTCTCCCGTGAAGCTATATTCTCCTTTTGGTTCCCCTAAATTTCCTCAAACTAAATCGTCGAATTTGGAGAAACAACCTAATGACGATCGCATCGGTATGTCTCCTGGGGAAATTAAATTTTCAATCATAGGGGATGTATATACGAATCATGTGCCTGGACCAGCTTTGCAACAAAGTCCGAAGTCTATGCCAATGGAGATTATGCCTGTAACTACCATTGCAGAGTGTCCGACAAGTGTAGAAAACAAATATGCTTTGGAAGAATCAGTACCGGAGGCTGCAATGATTTGTACCTTGGAAAAGGAGTTCAATGACATTGACGAGGAAGACGAGGATGAGGATGGGGTCATCTTAAATCAGTATGATGAGGAAGTGGCGAAAGCAAAACTCAAGTTGATCATAAGGTTTGCCAGCTCCTCATGCAAATTGACAATTGATTTAAGTTATTTTTAAATTTTCTGTAATAATATTTGCAGATTATGGAAGCGGTGGTCTTCACGTCAAAGTGAATTGCGGGAGCGTCGACAGTTAGCAGCAGCTGCTGCACTGAATTCACTATCCCTGGGTACTCCTATCCGATTTAGCAAAACTGATGTAAGTTTCAGTTTTCTTCCCCATAACATGCTGATCATCAGTCTTTTGTCAAGGAAGCAAAATTCTTAAAAGGCATGTACTATTGAGGTTCTAATATCAGTTCTCTCTTTATACAACAGCAATCGAGGGCGTGTGGTGAGTTTAACATTGATCAAGCCATGAGGAGGAGATTTGAAGAACGTGAGAAATCATGGTCAAGGCTGAATATTTCTGATGTGATAGCTGATATACTAGTTGGAAGGAATCCAGAATCAAAATGCATAAGCTGGAAGGTCGTCTTATGTACTCAGACTAAATCAGTAAACTCATCATCTTCTGCAAGTCAGGTTACGCATTCAGCAGCCAGTCGATGGTTATCATCAAAGCTTATGCCTCATGCAGAACATAGTAGTCTCAACGATGATAATCTGCTGTTTTCAGCTCCCGGCGTGTCTGTATGGAACAAATGGGTTGCAAATGGGTCTGATATAGATTTCACATGCTGTCTCTCAGTAGCTAGGGATGTGGAGGCTGAGAATGATATGTGTGAAACAACATGTGGTGCAAGTGCAGTCCTTTTCCTTGCATCTGGAGGCCTCCCTTTGAATCTTCAGAGAGAACAGCTTAACCTCATTCTTGAATCAGTACCCAACGGTTCAGTTCTTCCCCTTCTCGTAGTAATTAGCTCATGCAATGGGGAACACATGGAGCCTGATACCGACATTGTCTCGGGATTAGGCCTCCATGATATTGACAAGTCAAAGATAGCAAGCTTTTCCATCGTTTCTATTGCTAATAAGTCCCAAAAGGGGCAGGAAGTTCATTTTTTCAATGATTCACGGCTAAGAGATGGGTTTAAATGGCTAGCAAGCAATTCACCTCTGCAACCAAATCTTCATCATGTTAAACTCCGGGAACTGTTTCTGACCCATTTCAGTTTTTCCTTGGAGTTGCTTAAGCAGATGCCAGATCAGGAGGTTGGTCCTAACATCTGCATATCAGCCTTCAACGACGCATTGGAAACATCACGAAGAAACATCACTTCTGCTGCTGAAGCAAATCCCATCGGTTGGCCTTGCCCTGAGACAATGTTGCTCGAGGATAATAGAAAAGAATGTTTAATGGTCAAGCGGTATCTTCCCAACCTGGACTGGAGCAGTGCAGAGAACGTCGAACTACTCAGTTCCGTGCTAGAGAATTGTAAGCTCCCAGATTTTGAAGATGATTTGACATGGCTAACCGTAGGATGTGCTTCTGGTGCTGAGATAGAGAACCACACGCAAAGGCTTGAGGGATGCTTAATTGAGTACTTAACACAGAGAAGCAATCTTATGGGAGTCTCATTAGCTACTAAAGAAACAGGAGTGATGCTAGAAAGAAACACTAGACTCGAACTCCATAACTCAAGCCGCTACCATATCACCCCGAGATGGATTGGTATCTTCCAGAGGATCTTCAACTGGCGGATAATGGGTTTGTTTGATGCATCATCTTCCTCAGCTTACGTACTGAAGTCTGATCTCAACATGTCAACTTCAAGCTATGCAGATAAATTCTTGGCTGAAGATGCATCATACCCATCTTGTCCTCCAAATCTTCCATTGCTTCATGAAATGATAGAAATCAGCTGCAGCCCCTTGAAGTCGCCTCCTCCATATGATGACAAAGCCCAGAGAGTTGTTGAGACAGGAATGCTCATCGATGATCATAGAGATATAGAGGAATCGATGTTGGAAAAGAACAGAGAAGCTTGTCGAGGTATTGATCTGATGATAACTGAGGATGATGAGTTAGGCGAGAGATCATGGAGAAGTAAAGGTAGAGAAGCGGCAGAGAAGAAGACGATAGAGAAGAGAGAGAGTGAGAGATTAGATGAATTGTTGGAAAAATGTAACATGGTACAGAATAGCATAGCCGAGAAGCTCTGTATTTACTTCTGATTTTCGTCAGCCCTTTTTGTTAATGTTTGTTGTTGTTGCATGTCAGTTTTTGTCAAAGAAGGTATTTTGCTTCCCCTACACGTGTCATCATCAGTTTGGTAGAAGTTTTGTACTTCACTGACCATTAGTACATTATTACTACTAGTCTTATATGTTCCAACACTCGCACTCTCGGCGCGTGAACGAAACCCATACACTTATGTATTATGTATAGAGAAGAAATAAAGCATGCCTCCAGCGAGCGCGTGAGACCCATCATTTTTATAATTACTACCAAGTTAACATGAAAAACTTCTTGTCTAAAACCCTAAACCCTATAGATACGCGTAATCTAACAGAGAGGAAGAAGGAGAAAAAGATAGGGTTTGATGATGGAGAAACAAGAAGAAGAAGATGTGAAGAGAAGACAAAGACAAAAAGCAGCAACCAGCCTCGGGTTCTTACATTGGGAAGAGCTAAAAAATCATGGAGATTTATCCAAGGTAGCTTTGAACATTGCCCTTACTACCCTCGTGGACGATGCATCAACGGGGTTCTGTATTATGAATCTGGTGAATTTGATCGTGCTCAGGGAAAGTTCCCAAGGTTACCTCTTAACTTACGAGGGAAAGTTAGCTTCTCTTGCTTCTGCAACCTATGTGAAAGCCTTTATTTCACTATGGGTTCTGGAGGATGCAGAGAGACATGCGTGGTCGTTTAGAACATTTTCTTTAACTTTTCCACTCGATGATCCAATTTTGGACACCTTTTTAGAACTAACGGGTGTGACTGAAGCCGGTGAGTTTGTTTACGCACCAACAACTTTGCAGAGTCCGTTTCATGCTCTGTATTTCGATCCACAGAGAAACAGCTTTAGAAGAGTCATATATGAAGGACTCGCGGACGACGAATTTAGGCGACGTAATAGACTTGGATACGAACGTCACCATATTCTTCCCAATCACATAGAGAGTCTCATTTCTTTGTAAATAATTGGCGGGCTTTATAATGATGTTTTCATTCTTTAATTTGAAAAAAAAGAACACAAGTAAACTTGTTTGGGTCGCCAAGAGCTTATTCTCCGCAACAAGCAACGTGTAAGAGCAAATAGCGTATTAAACACGTCATTTAATCTTGGTAAAAGAAGCTCATACACAAAAGAGAGAGCATTACTTTTAACTTTGCTATATAGTTGGATGAAACCTGTAACATTACAGTACAGAAAAATCAAACAAAGGGGCAAATAGGAATGTGCATCATTCATTAGACAGCTTTTTAATCTGTACAATGATAATTGTGATATCATCTGTCCTATTCTCATGCTCCAACCACAGTTTATATGATTCCGCTGCTGCTGCAGCGCATCCATCGCGCGGATCTGCGTATCTCCCCACCTGCAAACAACATTTTTCAATCACATTAAGACCCCAAACCAACAAAAACATATTGAGATCTTCAAAAGGGTATTTTACCATATCAACAACAGCTTGGCTTGGAAGAAACTCGAAAATCCCATCGCTTGCAACAACAAAGAACAAATGGTTAGGCGAGAGATGAACCATTGACACTTCTGGCTCTGCAATAACTCCAATGCTCTCAGCTGTAAAATCACCAACACTCCTCGTGAATGCGGTTCCCGGATACATCCCGTTTTGTACCCAAAGTCTCGGCGGATCTCCTCCTTCACTCTCTTCGTTTGCCCATGTTTGTATATTCGGATCTTTCAACCCTTCCACTTGATCCACACTCAGCACTCTAGCTCCACAAGCTTTAACCCTCTCGCATTCATCTTTCCTAAAAGGCGTTTGATCGTAAGACAAATCCTCTGCTAGAATCCGATTCCTGTCTTTAACAGCGAGAACCGCCCTCGAATCTCCTACATTGGCAACATAAATCTTATCCCCAACAACAAGAACCGTAATGGCAGTAGTACCACTCATCGAATCGTCGATTTCACTATCGTGTAACTCTTCATTAACCCTCAAAAAAGCAGACTTGTAAGCTTTCTCCGGATCCTCAAGCAGAGTTGGGTCTTCAGACAACATTTCCACAACCCTCTCCTTAACAAAATTCGAACACTGCGTACCCAACACACCGTGACCATCAAAGACACCGAAGAAATGAACATTCGGGTTACCTTGAAGCTCTGTTTTGATGCAGTAAGTGTCTTGATTCTCCTTATCAGGTGAGTCAGGGTAATAGCCTCGTTGAGATAACACAGAGTAAACCATATCGAAATTAGGAGAAGGAACGTGAATAGATCCAAGAGGTTTCTGATCTTTCCCCTTAAGAACACCATTGGCTTCTAAAGGTCCACGAGAATCTCCATCTGATGATGACGAAGGATATCGGCTACAACATTTGCATTGAACACAACCCATAACGCAGAAAAACAGATTCGATTGCACAAACAAAAAAACGTGCTTTCCTTGAAAAATCTTTAGCTTCAAGCTGGGGCTAGAACAAGCAATCTCTAGGGAAACGAAATTCGTGGGATTCAACAATGGCGTCCAGAAAAGTGTAGGGTTTTGCGAATGTCATGTTAAACGCGGCAAAATCGAAAAAGGAAAGACGAAATTGGAACCCAAAGGCAGAATCTTTAATGGAAAAAAATGGAGGAAGAGGAAGAAGAGAAACAAAGGTTACAAAAGAGGAAAAATTCGTAACTTTATCTTGTTGCTGCTGTTGTTCGAATTCTTCTTTCTTTTTTCACCTTGGTGGTCTTCCTCAACCTTTGTTTTTTCCCTTAAAGGGTTATTTCGTCAACCCTTTTAAGAGAAAGCGTCAAAAATTTGAGAAACCCTAAAATGCCCAAAGCAGAGGAATTTGTTCCTGAAGAAAGAATAAAAAGAGAAGAAGACGAAGAAGAAGAGAGAGAGAGAGAGAGAGAGAGATGAAAGAATATTGGTTTGGTGGATCCGACGGATGGAGTACACGGGTGGGTTTGGCCTCTGCCACAGCCGCGCACGAGTTCCCAAATCAAACCAAAAACTTTTTGAGATTATCGATGCTTTCTTTTCCTCGAGATAATTCCTTACTTTTCTCGTTTATTTTCTCCCCGTTTCGGGTCGGGTATCATAACATTTTCTCGACCCGATAATCCATGAAAATATTGAAAACCTAATGGGCCTAAGGCCCTGTGAATTAGGTAGCTATCACATTACCATACAACATGGTAAAAAATGTAAAATATAAAGGATTACTTAGTAAGTGTAATTTACCTCGAGACCATGTATGACATGGTGAGTCCAATCCATATATCCACTGTTTATGAAACAGTCTTTTTTTTTTGTGTACATGAAATTATGAGTTCACTGATTTAGACCAATTACATGGAACTAGAGAAAGAAATCTTCTACCACTCAAGCAAGAAAGATTCGACTCGATTTCTATTTGTCTTATCTGCAAATGGCTAGTATTGGTGAAAGAATAAGTTTGAACTCAAATATTTGTAATCGAAAGAGTTTCAAGAGATCTTCTCTCTGGTTCATATATTATTTATATATATGGATTAGTATTAGGCATGAGAATGACCGATTGACACGCGACTGTCTTAGTAGCCATGCATGAAGATTGGAGTATATAAGACATTTTTCTTTTCTTGAAACGTGGAGTAACACACACTTTCTTAAGTTAGTTTCTTACTATTTTACTTAACTTTTGGAATTACAGATTTTACCAGTACCACTATATATATGATGAGATCGTATGATGTTATCAGGGATTTGATCACATAAAAATCATTATTTTCTTGCATGAAAAGCATGCATTAATACATTTTAGGGGAGTTTGTTACAGTATTCTAATTTTGGTACTTCCAAAAAGGAAAAAAAAAAACCCGCCGACGCAATCAAGTGTAAAAAGAAATGACAGCAAAGCAAATTGATCAGACCAATTTTGTCCTAAAAATAAACAATAATTTTTGTTTCCAAAAAAAAACATAAACCAGTTTCTAAGAATCTAAAGAAGAAGAAACAAAATCTAAAAATTCACTCCGATTTCATTGGACAACAGACTTGTCTTGTTCCTATTTCATAGGAAATGGATTTTTTTTGGAGACAAAATTTTGTGTGAGAAACAGTCCGAAGTTCAATCTCTTCCCCACATTTAGACTGCTAATAAAACAAGCCTCTCCCCAAATCCTTTATTCTAGCCTTTCCCTAACAATGGCTCTATTAACTAATCAATCTTTTTAATTTGTAATGTTTAAACCTTTTTTAAAAAAAAATTAAAAAAAAAAGTGAAAATAATAATAAAAGAGTTTACCTGAGAATTAGGTTCAGGATGGCCTCAAGGAGCCTCTCCTATACACAACTCCTAGGCCTCCTGTCCTTTATACTCCTCTTGGTCACAACCACCACTATGGCGGTTCGTGTTGGAGTCATTCTTCATAAGCCTTCTGCTCCAACTCTTCCTGTTTTCAGAGAAGCCCCGGCTTTTCGAAACGGTGATCAATGCGGGACTCGTGAGGCTGATCAGATTCATATCGCCATGACTCTCGACACAAACTACCTCCGTGGCACAATGGCTGCCGTTTTGTCTCTCCTTCAACATTCCACTTGCCCTGAAAACCTCTCTTTTCATTTCCTGTCCCTTCCTCATTTCGAAAACGACCTTTTCACCAGCATCAAATCAACCTTTCCTTACCTAAACTTCAAGATTTATCAGTTTGATCCAAACCTCGTCCGCAGCAAGATATCGAAATCCATCAGGCAAGCCCTTGATCAGCCTCTTAACTACGCAAGAATCTACCTCGCGGATATCATCCCTAGCAGCGTTGACAGGATCATCTACTTAGACTCAGACCTCGTTGTGGTAGACGACATAGAGAAGCTGTGGCATGTGGAGATGGAAGGTAAAGTGGTGGCTGCTCCCGAGTACTGCCACGCAAACTTCACCCATTATTTCACAAGAACTTTCTGGTCAGACCCGGTATTGGTCAAAGTTCTTGAAGGAAAACGTCCGTGTTATTTCAACACAGGGGTGATGGTTGTGGATGTAAACAAATGGAGGAAAGGAATGTATACACAGAAGGTAGAAGAGTGGATGACAATTCAGAAGCAGAAGAGGATATACCATTTGGGATCATTACCTCCGTTTCTGCTGATATTCGCCGGTGATATAAAAGCGGTTAATCATAGGTGGAACCAGCATGGTCTAGGAGGTGATAATTTCGAAGGAAGATGTAGAACGTTGCATCCGGGACCGATAAGTCTTCTTCACTGGAGTGGAAAAGGGAAGCCATGGTTAAGACTAGATTCAAGGAAGCCTTGTATCGTTGATCATCTATGGGCACCGTATGATCTGTACCGTTCATCAAGACATTCATTAGAAGAGTAGAGAGGCAAAAGAAAAAAACCATTAAACATGGCACATATAGGAGAGGAGAAGATACAAAAGAAAGCAGGGGTTTTTAGCGATCAAAGAGAGCCAAAAATGTTTCATTACAAAGTGAAAAAAAGTTGTAATGTTAAACACATTGTTGTGCATTTGAGCTCAGAGTGTGTTTCATCACAAGAAGAGATAGATGGTATTATCATCATCATCATTTTTTTTTTCTCCTTTCTTCGGTTTTGTTTCCCTCTCTTTGATTCAAACCTTTAGAATATTCCTCGTGTAATATACATAGGTACAAACAAAATGGAGGATTAAATTCATTCTTTTTATAAACAGAGAATCGAATCTAAATTGTTTACAAATCATCAAAACTTTATCACTAAAGAAAAAAGATCCGACACAGAAACTAGCGACACTGTTTCGAAATTCCGGTTACAGACAGTGGCTGTCTGAAATCAATCTACATCAATCCAGAACAAAACAGGAAGACAATAAGTTTTACCAGAATTAAGGCGAGAGACGTCACAAATCTGCAGGATTCTCCAACAAGCAAGCATAAGGAACTTTTGGCCGGTATAGTTTTGTCCGCTTCGGTCTCGGTTTAGTGGAATTCCCGACGACAAGCTTACACCGCCGATCAATTTCGTGTCTTTCTTTGGGTTAGATTCCGGTGTCTGGTAATGGCGAATCACTAACTAACGGATTCTCTGATTTGTAACTAACATAACGCGGGAAAAAAACTAAAGGACGAGCAAACCAACCTCAGCTGATTATTAGAGAAAAATATTGATATACAGAAGAACCCTAGATACCTCCGATCCTCGAAATCGATTTGTATCTTCAGGGGAAGAATAAATGTGTTTCCTTTTTTCAAATCTGTAAAATTTATAATGATAAAGATGACTTTTTTATTATTATTATTAAATTTGAGTTGAGACTCGAGACCATGTCCTTTGGAAAGTTAATAAAAAACAGAGTATTTTTTAAGTAATGTTATTACATTTGGTCAAAAATAAAGGTGGAGCTTTTTTGCTTTGCTTCTTCTCATTCTCTCTCTCTATCTCTATATGTATCTCTGTCTATCTTCTTCTTCGTTTCAAGCCCTAAATTGTGTATCTTCTTTGTTGCAATCTTCTCTACGAAGAGAATGGTGAAGAGGGTCAAGAATTGAGAGACTCCAAAGTGAAGTCTAATCGGCACACAAACTTGAAGCCTTTCCGAGCGGTCTTGCAATCTCCGTCGTGTTAATTAAAGGAAGGGTTTTGCGTTTTCTTTCCTGATTCGGTCGCTTCTATGGACATGGAGAGGTAATCTTCGGAGGACAATACATTTCAGATATGTGTTTCGATTAGTTTTTTTGTCTTTTTTTCTCCCTCAAATTTCATTTCTTTTTAGCTTCAATTAAATTCAGATACGGGTTATGATTAATCTGCACTTCTCTAGTTGTCTGATTATATCTTCTCATTGTTTCTTCTTTAGGAGTTTTCCATTTTTGCGTTTTTTGGTTACATAAAAAAAAAAAAGAATGCGAGGCTAATTAGAGATCTAAGCTTAGGTGTGAGATACATAATCTTTCAGTAGCTATCTGTCTTTGTTTTGTATTTACTGTTTTCTGTGTCCAAGAATGTGTAGTTTGATTTCGCATCACTGACATTGGTTGCATATTAGATAACTGTCTGTGTACATTTGGTTTTGATGCAGTGCAGATACTGAACCTACCAGTTTAAATTGTGGGAACAACATGGTTGTCAAAACTTATCCATTAGGAATGGTTGGGACTAACAATGGCATTGCTGAAAACGAAGGAGATTCTGGTCTTGAACCTTATGTTGGATTAGAGTTTGATACTGCTGAGGAAGCAAGGGACTACTACAACTCTTATGCTACGCGGACGGGTTTTAAGGTTAGGACGGGTCAGTTGTATAGATCTAGGACCGATGGTACAGTTTCATCGAGGAGGTTTGTTTGCTCAAAGGAAGGTTTTCAGCTTAATTCAAGAACCGGTTGTCCTGCGTTTATCCGAGTTCAGAGACGAGATACTGGCAAATGGGTTCTTGACCAGATTCAGAAAGAGCACAACCATGACCTTGGAGGTCATATAGAGGAGGCTCAGACTACTCCCCGTCCTTCTGTACAACAGAGAGCACCGGCTCCCACTAAGCTAGGCATATCGGTTCCACATAGACCCAAGATGAAAGTTGTTGACGAGGCTGATAAAGGAAGGTCATGCCCTTCTGGTGTGATCTCTTTTAAGCGCTTCAAAGGAGCTGAAGATAGTGATGGGCAAACTCAGCCCAAGGCCACTGAACCGTATGCAGGGTTGGAGTTCAACTCAGCTAATGAAGCGTGCCAGTTTTATCAAGCGTATGCTGAAGTTGTAGGTTTTAGAGTTCGAATAGGGCAGTTGTTTCGATCAAAAGTTGACGGTTCGATCACATCCAGAAGATTTGTTTGTTCGAAAGAGGGGTTTCAACATCCTTCGAGAATGGGTTGTGGAGCTTACATGAGGATCAAAAGGCAAGACTCTGGAGGTTGGATAGTCGACCGTCTCAATAAGGATCATAATCATGACCTTGAACCGGGAAAGAAGAATGCCGGTATGAAAAAGATAACAGATGATGTGACAGGAGGGTTGGATTCTGTGGATCTTATTGAACTAAACGACTTAAGCAATCACATCAGTAGTACCCGAGAAAACACCATAGGTAAGGAATGGTATCCAGTGCTTCTTGACTATTTTCAGTCAAAACAGGCAGAAGACATGGGATTCTTTTACGCCATCGAGCTTGATAGTAACGGAAGCTGCATGAGCATTTTCTGGGCAGATAGTCGGTCAAGATTCGCCTGCAGTCAATTTGGTGATGCTGTTGTTTTTGATACTTCATATAGAAAAGGAGACTACTCTGTTCCGTTTGCAACATTTATCGGTTTTAATCATCATAGGCAACCCGTGCTTCTCGGGGGTGCCTTAGTTGCTGATGAATCTAAAGAGGCTTTCTCATGGTTGTTTCAGACATGGCTTCGTGCAATGTCAGGCCGTCGTCCGAGATCTATGGTAGCTGATCAAGACTTGCCTATCCAACAAGCTGTGGCTCAAGTCTTTCCCGGGACTCATCACCGGTTCTCAGCGTGGCAAATAAGGTCCAAAGAACGAGAAAATCTCAGGTCGTTCCCGAATGAATTCAAGTACGAGTACGAGAAATGTTTATACCAGTCTCAGACAACGGTCGAGTTTGATACCATGTGGAGTTCTCTTGTAAACAAATACGGCCTTAGGGATAACATGTGGCTTAGAGAAATATATGAAAAGCGCGAGAAATGGGTACCGGCATATCTAAGAGCCAGTTTCTTTGGTGGAATCCATGTAGACGGCACCTTTGATCCGTTTTACGGCACTTCCCTTAATTCTCTAACGTCTCTTAGGGAGTTCATCTCACGGTATGAGCAAGGACTCGAGCAGCGCCGTGAAGAGGAAAGAAAAGAAGATTTCAATTCTTATAACTTGCAGCCGTTTCTGCAGACAAAAGAGCCCGTTGAAGAACAATGCAGAAGGTTGTACACGCTCACCATCTTCAGAATTTTCCAGAGCGAGCTTGCTCAGTCTTATAATTACCTCGGTTTAAAGACCTACGAGGAGGGAGCCATCAGCAGATTTCTAGTGAGGAAATGTGGGAACGAGAACGAGAAGCACGCCGTGACTTTCAGTGCATCGAATCTCAATGCAAGCTGCAGTTGTCAAATGTTTGAGTACGAAGGACTTCTCTGCAGACATATCTTGAAAGTGTTTAACCTCTTAGACATTCGAGAACTCCCATCTCGGTATATACTTCATCGCTGGACCAAAAACGCAGAGTTTGGGTTTGTACGAGATGTAGAATCAGGGGTGACTTCTCAGGACCTTAAGGCCTTGATGATCTGGAGCCTAAGGGAAGCAGCTTCAAAGTATATAGAGTTTGGGACATCGTCTCTGGAGAAGTATAAGCTTGCATATGAGATCATGCGAGAGGGTGGGAAGAAACTGTGTTGGCAGAGATGAGAAAACCAAGTAAGGTCAGTTGTCCTGATTCTCTTTGTTTCTCGAGTTTATAATCTAAGATGTCTAAATCTTCAAAATCTGTTTGGTAGCGAGGTTGTTTTCTGTTCTTGTCCTTCATAGATTCTCATTTGGGCTGTGTTGGTTGCCTCATCGGCGGCAGACTCTCCCTCTGTTCTGCCTCCTTATGAATAACATTGTTTCATTTATGTCTGAGCTCTTGGATCATTTTGCCATTAGATTCAGTTTATGGTTTAGCTTTTAATGACGCTGGTGCTTCATGTCGTAAAAATGATTGATCCAGTTTCTTGTAACAGAGATGGTATTATGAATTGAAGTGAAACAACGTCATTTGGTATAGACTAGAGACTATCTCCTTTGTAAGACTATCTCCTTTGTCTGGGAAAGTAGAATATTTTCTAGCAAAGAAATCTGACATATTCTTATCTATATCAGAAATTCAAGAATGAGTTTGCTGTGAAACCAGAAAAGCATCAATTGATTTCTTTATTTTCTTCAAGAGTTCACTTTCTTCTGTTACAGATTGAGAAATCAGAAGAAGATGAAGCCTTACCTCATCAGTGAAGATGGAATCTGTGGCCGCCGATGTAAATCCTAACCCTTTTGTTAACTTAAAGTCATCAGAAAAGGCGGTGGTGGAGGTCGTCGATGTGGTGAGGCCGGTTGTATCCATTGATAAATCGGTGGGTTTAGTGACCGACATGTATGTTCTCTGTTATTTTCATGTTTGTTTCCTAAATATCTTAAGAAAGTGAAGAACCTACCAAGTTAGAATTTTTGGAAGATTCAGGACATTTTGGAAGTTCATATGAATCTAGTAGAAACTTAGGATGTCATGTAAAATCGTTATCAAGTTCTCCTTCTTCTCTACACTCGTATTTAACTTTTTCTTTACAGACAAATACTTGCAGTTCCTCAGGTATCATTATTATGAATAATTTGATGTAATCTTTAACAAACAAAAAGGAAGTGACGAAAAGTTAGAGCGGGAAGAGAGAATTAAGGAGAAAGAAACTTAAAATACCCATTGACCATTCGTTGTTAATTACATGATACATATTACATGATTATGTTTCTAAAACATTTCTAATCCGAATGTTGGTTTATTATATCTTAGCAAAAAGCAGACTTCCTCAGCTCTCTATACCATAAGAGTTGGGTGATATGAGGCTCTCTACGTATGTATTTGCCTCGAACCCGTCACTGAGCTTAACCCCACAAATTCCTAGATTACTCGATGCATTGGTTTCAAAGTTGTACAACACCAGGTCTCCATCAAGCTCCAGAAGAACCTCTTCATCGTTCTTAGTCGAACAGAGCGGTTTCATCGACCTATACAACAAGTTGATTCGAATTCTGCTCCAGGATTTAGCTTCACCGTACTCACTCATCACCCATATATCATCATGCACATCGTAGCAACTATTGACCACACAGAGACGTCCATTGAGACTTCCGACCACAAAGTTGCTAAACCTATGGGAACAATCTTCAGCTTCATCAGGCACTGGCATCTCTCGAAACTCCTCGGTTTGAATATCAAATGCTACAACCACTCTTTGGTTGTGCCTACTCTCTGTGAACACCCAGTGAATCGCACCGTTGAAATGCACACCGGACGTGTAGGAGCCATCGTTGTGCTCATAATTCAAATTGCAGATCCGTCTCCATGAGTCAGCCTTCAAGGAATAGACACTAGCATCGAGAATATCTTCACTGGTAGCAACAAGCTTCACCAATTTGTAATCATCAGTGAGACCATCGAAACCAAATCCATAAGTTTGGAAATTATCTCTTTCGTATTCTACAGATTTGGGACGAAAATTTTCAGGTAATCTCTTGGAATCTCCGGTAGTTGGATTATACAAGAAAACAGCTCCTTCACCAGGAGAGATACACACTAAACCATTGGAAGATCCAACGATCTCAACCCAGTTTCTTCGATACGATTTCGCATTCAGCTTAAGCATCACGCGACGATCATCGTACAGATGGTCCCCCACGTAATTCCTAATCATCTCAGAGAAAATGCTTGGATCGTCTTTAAGAGGATAATTGTGTTCCACAGCCGCTAAATCCCTAATTCCGTCACCGATCGAATTGAAATCTAACGAGTACAGATTATGTGAAGACACAATGAGCTTACGGTGGAGCGATCTTACGGATTCGTTTCGAAGGATCAGATCGAGGTGAATCTTCGCGAACCCTGGATCTGACGATAAAGTGCAAAAGAGCTTTGATACGCACCTGAATCGCCCGATCGATTTGGCTGGTAATCGGAGAAGAATTTCTGTAATGATCTCTGGTGGAAGAACGAGTGATTCCGGTGAAGCTTTTTCGCCGTCGTCATCTTCTCTCCGTCTTTCTCTCTTCGTCGCCTCCATTATCGCTTCCCACAGCAACTGGATCGCTTTCATTGTTGGCGTCTGGTTGCTTCTCCGCTATGACCCGACACCTTAATCTAGCCCGCTAACACTGGATCCGGGTCTAGTTTCGGTTGTCTTAATTGAGTCCCAATTTCTCGGTTAAACGGTTCAATAGTCAAACCGGGTCATAACGACTATAAAATCCGAGTTTGAGTTATTTGCTCTAATAAACTTTTATAAATTTTCTCTTTAAATTAATTATTAGATATAAAATTGTTGATGTAAATTGATGGATTTTTCAATAAGATATACAGAATCAATGTATTCTGATTTGATTTGAAAAATTCAATCCAAAATTTATCTGGTTAGGATTATTTTACTTTTCCAACTTTTGATGAATCTTGATCCTAATGGTTCCCAAAGGTGATCACAAACATCAATTATCATCATCATGTGTTAATGCGGAAGGAACATAACCTGAACGGGTATGAGTTTAAGTTAGTTAGAACACATAGGAAATACTATACAGATATTTCTCAAAGAGACTGTAACTTCATATTCTAAATTAATTTTCAGGCCTAAACTAGTTTGGTATATTATGATTAAACTTTCTTTGAATCCAAGAAACGTAGTAGCCGAGAAATTCGCTCTTTGTACACTCTCATGTTTAGCCTCGCATCTTCCTGTCTCGATCTTTCGTTTGTGATATATATGATCAAGATCAAGCTTACGGAAACGTAAAAGACACAACGAATTTAACGAGTTCAGATCTCCAATGTGGAGACCCTACATCTCGCCGGGAGTTTTACTCCCGGAAATCCACTAATATCATCACTTCATCTCCGATCCTTTACAAGTGGTAGACCAAAACCTACTTTGGTGCATCTTTTGATCTCTTTGGATCACTGAGAGTCTAATGTTTTCAGTAACCAATACAATATCTTCGGAGATAACCCTAACCCTAATCTTGGTGGAGAAGAAAAGGGTGGTTGAGAAGCTGTGAAGCTGTCTATCTCTCGCTTGCTTTCTTGCGTAAACAGCAGTCCATGAAACTCTTCAAATCGTCAGAGCATTCTTCGGGGGCTTTTGGTGGTTCTCCAAAACAAACTGCACATACTATCGCGGCTTGGTCTGGTAGCATCGGGTAGTAACCCACCAAGATCTCGAGCATCGTAAGCCCAAAACTCCATATATCTCCGGCGTAAACGTTTGATTTGTCTTCTTCTGTAACACCATCAGCTTCACTATCGAGTCTTTCAGGACTCATGTATGCGAACGTGCCTACGAACGAGTTGCACTTGTTTAAAGACCTGACCACGATCTTGCTCACTCCAAAGTCTGCGATCTTGACTTCTTCTTTTGAGCTACGTAGCAGATTCGCTGGCTTGATGTCTCTATGAACGATCTTGTGCTCGTGCAAGTAATTTTTTCCTTCCAAAACTTGACGAGACATCAAAGCGAGTTGTTTTTCTGTAACCCCGCGTAGAGACTCGAGCGAGCCAAGATCCATGTAATCCATTAGAATAGATACTTCTCCGGAAGGATTCTGGAAGATGTCGTGACACTTTGCGACGTAAGGAGAGTTGACCATGCGAAGGATTTCGATCTCACGGAGGGAAGTAGAATCCCAGTTTTCTTTCACTTTCTTCAACGCGTAGATCTCTGAGGTTGTCTTGTCCTTAACTTTGAATACGGTTCCTCCGTTTCCACTGCCAAGAACACTGATTCTGTCCAAATTAGCTACAGAAAAAGTGTTGCTTGCGCAGGAAGAAACTGTTGCAGAGACTTTTGTAGCGGGTATGATGGGGAAGCGGCAAGGGGGGATAGTAGTAGGAGCTTGTATAGGAGACAGTTTGAGGTTAAGGAATTGATTATCTCTAACCATAACCATCTTCTTGTTGTTGAATGATCGATCTTCAAGAGCTTAATTAGGGTTTTGTTTTTTGAGAGTAGAGGGTCGGACAATAACAATTGATTAATATAGGAATCCACATTTTTTTTTTTTTGAAATTCTTTATTTTCATGATTTAGTTTACATGTCAAATATTCATATTTGGTTTTGGATCGATCAGATACGCATACCATTATTATTTCCCAAAATTTCAAATCACGTAAAAGATTTATAAGTTTGTTGAGAATTTTTTTTTCATATCAAAATTGAATATTAACTAAACAATTACCCCCAATAAGTTTTTTTTGACAAAAGAGTACAGAGAGATTGATGACGTACAGAAGAGGAGAAAGCTTTACTGTGGTATTTCCATTTTGGTTGTTGTCATTGACTCATCTTTTCATTTACTGCTATCATTGACTGTAATATAGTACAAACTATGGGGTTGTTTTGAAAAATTATATGGGGTCAAATGGTAAATAAAGTAAAGATGATTAACCCAAGTACACCACCACCTCTCTCTCTATACTCTCTCTCTCTCTGTCTCAGTCACTCTCACACAAGTTACTTTTCTCCGGTGATCCAAATCCTGCTTCAGTCTCTGGACTTGTTTTTTTTCTTCTAAGTGACCCTTTTTGACCAGATTAGCTCAAATACTTGGTAATAATTTCCTCTCTTTCTCTCAGTTTCTTAGAAATTTTTATACATTTCGTACGTTACATAATTCGTCTGCTCTCTCTTTACCTCACAGACACAAAGAGTTCCAGCAACTTCAATGGCTTCCGGTGATGTACTTCCTCGCTTCTACACTGTCTTTCTTTCCTGTGTCAGTTCCAACTCTTTGGTAAGATTTTTCTCTTGATTTTTAGTTTGTTTCTGAAACAAATTAGGTTATGTGTCTGAGTTGGTTTCTAGGAAAAATCTATTTGCTTTATATGTTAAGTCTTTGTTGTGAGTAATTTACGTCAGTAATTCTTTAAAGATTTTAACTTTTTTACCAACTTCGGTTGATATTGCTAGAATCTGTCAAGAGTATAGAGTTGGATCTCTCAAGTTTTTCTCAAATGTTTAAAGATTCAAAAACAGAGGTTTTCTTTAAACAAAAATTCGTATGGTTAGTAGTGTTTACAAATCCCTAGATGAAAAAATTGGTAAACATAACCCATCTTTGTTGGATTTTGAACTTATTTATGAGTATGCTATTTGGAACATAGTTTTGTTTGTCTAGTGAGACATATAACCATCACTCTCCTTATTGTCTCATGTGTAAAAAGCCTCTGTTGCAGAAAGAGTCTCTCGTTTATGTTGTTTTGCTTCTCATTCATTTCTACAGTTTTAACTTGTGTTACATTTTCTTGTGTTGAGAAGCTGATACCAAGGTCTTACTACGAACATTTACCGCGTCGTTTACCCAAAACAGCGATTCTCACGGGAACTGGTGGAAGAGTTTGGAAAGTAGCAATGATGAGCAAGCGAGAGCAAGTGTATTTGGCACGAGGCTGGGAAAATTTCGTGGCCGATAACGAGCTAAAAGATGGAGAGTTCTTGACGTTTGTTTTTGATGGGTACAAAAGTTATGAAGTAAGTATCTATGGTCGCGGTAGCTGCAAAGAGACGCGAGCAGTCGTTCATGTTGAAGAGATCTCTGATGAGTCAGAAAGTGACAACGATTCTCTTGGTAGCCTTGTTGACGTAACACCCATGCCAGCGGAAGAGAACTCTGATGATACTGAAGGTGACAATGATTCTTGTGATAGCGTTGTTGACGTAACTCCCATGCCAGTGGAAGAGATAAGTGATGCAAGTGATAGTGACTATTATTAAATCATCTGATTGATGCTGAACTATTCGTATGTTTAATTCACTTTTCCTCTGTGGACATGAATTCTCTTATATCACTTCATCCCTGAAGTTGTTTTCGTCATTGTTAGGATTATAAACTCTATTTGTATCTGAGAAATTGCCACTATTACCAGAAGTTTAAACAATGGTTTAATGAAGATCACTATTACGAGAGAAGTGTATCTTTCTTTACAAGGTATGTGTATATACTGATGGAATTTGAGATATATCTCTAATTTGAACTTTGAGCAGCTTTTTAAATAATTGTAAAAATAAACGATATGTTTCATAAATCATAATTAGCACGCTCTGAGTTTCTCAAGAGGAACATGAACCTTAAGAATGTTCATCCTCAAGCATTTTTAAAGCCAATTCAGCTAACCAATGAACCGTTCTGCTCTGTCGGCTCACTCCAACCGTGCCAGAGAAAACATCAAAGTTCTCAAGCTCAGCCGTAGTTTCCAGAACCTTCACGAGCTCTTTCTCCATACCCAAATCCCTGAACATCCCAACGTTCTCCACATCATCTTCCATCATCCATATCGCAAGCTCGATCACAAACCTCCTGATTCTTGGAACCTTGATTGCTGGCTTGTCATGCTTTTTCAGAATCGAAACCAGTGAGTTTGCAAGTTCTTGCTTTTTGATCCCTGAATCCGTCAGAACAATGTTTGCTTCTTCTGAACTCATGAATTTGAACACTTGTGCTGCCAATCCTAGCATCACTTCCAGCAATTTATTGTCACCTGATGTTATTGACTTCAGTACCTGCAAGAAAACAGAACAAGTTTTAATCTTTTGGGGGTTCAACGCAGTATTTGTACCGACAGACAGACATACTCACAGTAGGCGCTGCTGTTTTAATGAACCTCAGGTCGAGAAAGCATTCATGTCCAGAATATATGCACAAGTTTCTCAACACTCTCGCTGCATTGACACGGATCAAAGGAACTTCAAGTGCCTCCACAAGTCTTCCAAAGACTCCGAGCTTTAGAATTTGGATGCAGTTGCTTCTGCTCTCCAAAGCAAGCATCCCTATAGCTTCACCTGCAGCCATCCTGACCCGCTTTTCATTCTCATCCCCATGTATTTTACTTTTTAGGAAAATGCTGAACAGCTCTTTCAAGACACCTCCAGTAACGGCAATTCTCTCCCGCCCATCAGTCTCAAGCGCGAGGAAGCTAAGAATCTCAATCCCGAGCTTCTGCAATTTCGGGTATCTCACTCCATGCCGCAATACGTCTCTCAAGTTGCTGATTGTGAAGACGATTTCTGAGATCTCCCTCCTGAGACATTTCCCGGTGTTGCCACTTGTGCTTACTAACATTTTCACTAGCTGCAGCGACCGTTTCACTGTAAGGACTCGTGACAGAACCATATCTGCGTTCTCATCCTTCAAGAGTGTTGCGTCTGTGTGCGTGAAGTCAATGATCTTAGGGAGAAGCCCTCTCGTGTTACCAATTTTCCCACAGTTGTCATGATCTCTGGATAATTTCTTTAGAATCAAGAGGCCTAAATTGTTGAACCTCCAGAAATCGTAGTGTAGATGATGGTCGTGGAAGAGTTTCTTCTCTCCAATCTCGTCAGGAGCTTCACCTAAAGATCTTGTGTTCTGTAACAGTGATGAAATTGATTCCATCGCACCAGAGATTCCAGCAACTCTGAGAGAGTTCTGCTTTTTGCCAGCGAGTTTTGAGAGTATCTCAGCCGCTGATCTCCTAATCTCTTCTTCTTGCAGATCTTTCCAGTTCAACATCTCCACCAACCTAGACAAAAAGAATGAGATCAGCTTTGTTTCTGTTTCCACGAACTGCAATCTCAATATGATTAAGCTCTCTACAAAATTTGGCATCTTAACATTGTAAAGAACAAACCTTTCAATGACAGGTAAGTTGATACCGATCTTCTCAAGTGTATCCTCTGCGAACCGCTCATTTACAGCAAACTGCCTAAGAATCCTCGCTCCGATGAGCTGTTCATCAGAGCAGTTCGAGCCCAAGAGATCCATAGCAAAGCTAACCATATCCATCTTCACACCATCAAAGATACTCCCATTGACAGACTTGGAGTAAGCATCATAGAAGAATCTCTTGATAGAGACCATTCCAGTAACCCCAAACCCACACTCTCTAGTCACATTCTCAAGCAAGTGACACACACTGACCTCCCACTCCCAGTAAGCTTTCTCCGCAAGAAACAACAACGCTTCGGCAAGAGCAAGCGAGTAGAAGATGCTGAGAGCGGCTTGTCTATTCCTTTTGTCCAAGTCTCCGTCTTGAACATCTCCGTAGTTGTGCATTACGAGCTTGTAGGAAGACAGAGCCACACAAGCACTCGCTGACAAAAGCTGGAGCCAGTAGAGAATCCGACTCACATAGCTGGAGATGTAAAGCCATCTCGCATATGGAAGAAGAGGAACTTCTGAGTTCTTCCATGTCAGAGTTGTTCGACGATCAAAGATCTCTTGTCGTCCGATTCTCGTCGTCGCTTCTCTCAATCCATTGTCGAGGATCGGCTTAAAGATCCCATCGCTGCAGAGAAACTAAAATGTTCACCCTAAATTGAATCGATTCCAATTCGATTAAGCAAAGAGAGAAGAGATTATCGAAACCTGATTCGTTTTAAATTTCTGAGAAGTGAAATTGAGCTTGATTGGAGCACGCGGAAGCTACTGATTCCGACGCCGGATACAGTCCACGTGGCCTGGTGCTGCCACTCGAGCTCGTGGCTTCTGCTGAAGATTCGAGTGCCTTCGATGAGGAGAATGATGGTGATGAACCAAAAATCGGATTTTTCGAGCGTGATAGCGAATCCACCGAGAAGAACCACCGTGGCCCAAATGAAACCTAGGGTTCCGAGATTAGTGGCGATTTTCTCGATGATTGCAAGGCGGAGAGCGAAGAGTGTGAGTTTCTGCTCCGGCGCGGGTGATGTTGATCTGTGAAACGCGATCGCGGAAGATACAGACGCTGCGTCTGCGGTTTCGCCGCTGTCTCCTTTCTCGACGCTGTTTCTATAATCCAAAACGGTGTCGCTTGAGCCTCGTGCTTCTTCCAATTTTTGGAGCTCCAACACCTAAATGAAAATTTATTACTAATTTTAGAAAGTTTTTATATTCGAAGTTTTCTTTTCTTTTTATGCAAATAAATGGATAATAATTTAGTTTCATAACCACACGTTTGGCTGTTGTATGACATAAAATGAAGATTTGTTATAAAACAATCTTAATATTTGCAGAATTTTTTAAAATTATTATAAAGTAGTTACTACTTATAAGAAATTTATTGAAGGATTGAAGGTATAGAGAGTTCAATATCGACATTTCAAATTAAGCTGAAAAGTTGCTTCCAATTACATATGGAAACATCATTCCAAGTAGAACGACTACTATTAGAGCAAACCTATCGAGGCATGTCATATCATATATACAATGATCAAATCTACGTGATCAACAATGTGTTGAACACTACTAATTGAACGTATTATATGCGTAGTTTCAAGAAGAAACAAAACCTGCAAATGGATGCTCCGATCATCTTCTCCAATATTCTCGGAATACATTATACCTTACGAGAATTCTCCTTTTCGTTATTAATTAGGATTTCGTTGATGATGGATACAAATGAGAAAAGGCATCATGATTATATATATATGTTGCATCTATTTGTGTGTATAAGAGACAGCAAGACTTAAGAAAGGCAAAGAGTGGAGAAGAAGACAACAATGAGGCAAAAATCGAAAAGGAAGAGTGCAAGAAAGTGTAACTTCAAATTCCTGTTTTATTTTCTGTCAAACAATAATAAAAAAGGTGTTATTTTCTTCATCCAATCATTATATTAAGAAGACGATCTTCCTTGTAAATAATTATCAAGAAGAAAATTTTCTGTCATTGACTTTATGAGAGGCCTGTTGCTTGACTTGTGTTCTAGAAAAGCCGCCCCTAAACCCTTTATGTTGCCTTGTGTCACGTACAAACCAAACCTTAAATTGATTGTCCTAAACAAGCAAAACAAAAAGCTATTTTATAAAATTATTAATCTAAAATTCGGTTAGCAATTATTGATTAACATCATAAGATACGTCAAACTCATTATAATAAGCGGATATTGAAGTCAGCATTTTCTTGTTCACATAGGTCATGGAATTACTGGAAATTAAGAGTTGACGTAATGCACTAGAATAATGTATGAACTAATCGTAAATTAAAATATTTCTTGAGAGGAACTTGATTATGGTTTATGGTGATGACTTGCTTCCGGCATAACTCTTTCTGTGTCAAGCTCTAAGGCAGTAAGGCTTATATTTGGGTCAACATCATTATCACCATATCAATTTACTTACTGGTTTTAGAAATTGGATACAATAAACATGTTCCGAGATTGTTGGAACTCAGCCGCCATCTTGAAAAGTTAGATGATACTTAAATTATTATGAACAATGCTCCATAAACATTTATAAAGTAACAAAATTCAAAATGCGAGTATGAATCACATACTGTATGATGATAACATAATCCATGTAGCTATGTATAAAGATACGATGCTTAATCAAAAGGGTTCTCTGTAGTCAGGGGCCAGGATTCATCTAAATCTTTGGTTGGAATGGGTTGCCGCACATACCGATAATAAAATTGTCTCGGTCTTCGATGGATCCGTGTCTGGAGACAGCAAGCCAATATGTTGTTACAGACAATGGCATCTGCAAGAAACCATCATGAAAACGTTAACAATTACAGAAAAATGTGCATTCCGTATACCCGCAATTCCCAAAACATAGTTCCCAAACTTACAGACTATACAATACAAGCCTATGAACTTTTGCAAGAAACTCCCTCAGCAAAGCAGCTACCTTTCTTCCTTATACTTGGAAGTGTTTTCAAGGATTCAAGACATATTGAAACATGCCTAATCAACTAATTTAGCCAGGTGGTTATCTAGATTCTCTAACAAATGATGTCATTGCGACAGCATATCATTATGAAAACCCATAAAAACTTAGTACTAGTGCATCGAACTTTCCAAAGCTTATTGCTCAATTGAATCTAAGCAAGTCAAGGTTTTTCTATCAATCAGACACTGGAAAGTGGAGTGCTTTAAAGCAAGCAAGCAAGTAGAGTACCTCTGCACATCAAATCCTGACAATCCTTTGATGAACTTTAGATTTCTCAGCATCGATAATCGATTCCACGCGGTTAACCGCATCATCAAGCCTCCCTTTGGCATTCACCACAACGTAATCAAAGTTCTTTAGATGCCTAACCTCTTCTCTCGCCGTAGCAACTCTAACAAGCAACTCCTCTTGACTCTCCGTCTTCCGATCAATCAACCTCTCCACCATAGCAAGCTCACTCTCCGCCACAAGGAATATAAACACAGCAGAGTTACCAAGTATCCTCCTTAACGTCTGAGCTCCTTGAATATCAACTCTAAGAACAATGTCTTCCCCTTTGGCCATAAATTCCTGAATCTGCTTCTTTGGAATCCCTTTGTATTCTCCATAAACAAGTGCGTATTCAAGAAGCTCTTCGTTCTCCACCATTGACAAGAACTGATCTCTCGAGACAAAGAAATAGTCTTTACCATCAACTTCACCAGGTCGCATCGGACGACTAGTGGCGGTAACAACAAAATGAAGACCTTCACGAACCTCACGAAGCTTGTTGATCACTGCGTCTTTACCAACTCCGCTTGGACCGCTAATAACGATGACGATCTGATTCGGCGGCGGGATGATTGGATCGGCGGTGAAAGAAGAACCCAATTGAAATTCGAGGGAACGAAGCGACTCGGGTTTGGTGGGAGATTGGATAGGGGACGAATTAGGGTTTCCTGGGATATGGGTATCGGTCATTTTCAAGGAGGAGTACGAGAGAGCAGAAGAGTGACGGAGTGGTTGAGGAAAAGAGCGGGGGATGAAGATGGGTTTGTTGGGGAAGATGATGGAGCGAGAGAATGAAGAACAGAGCTTGCGAATCATTTGAGGAGTAAAGTAGCAACCTTTGGGATTCCCAAAGAAGTTTGGTGGAGTGGATTGGGTCACTCGAGCCACCGATGCTTTGCCGCGATTTTGACCTGTATCTTCGCTTAAGAGCTTAGCACGATATCAACTAGGGTTTACTTGTTCAAAATTCCTTTTGGTAGATATTAGCCTAATATATACACAAAATATTCGATTTATGATGAAATTTGCACAGAATAATCTATATTTAGCAGCATAATATTTTTCGATTAGCCATCTATTTATTAAATACTCGATTAGCCTAATGATTTTTTTTGACATAAGTTAAAATTGACTCATGTTTTAAAAATAAAACACATGTAATTTTGTATTGGTAAATACAATTCGACTTGAGATTCGATTACAAAACTGTTAAAAAGATAAATAAAAAAAGAATGAAAAAACTTAAAAAGGTAAAAAAAATTGTATCTCTTTATTTGATGTATTGTTCTATTTTACTGGTTGGTCATAATAAAATCGAATAACACTTGAACTTATTTTATGCGCTAATTTATGTATTATTATTATTTTGTAGGTAAACACAAATCTTAATTGTGAGAAATTTCAGATTATGATTTGCAAAGAGAGTAAAGAAAATATTATCAGTTTAATCTCCTTCCTAAAAATAAACAAACAAATATTTGCTGCTAAACACAATTAGAAAGGAGATGTAATAATTTTAGTATTTCTTAAGTTGCGACGTTATATATTCGCAACCTACCAAACTGTTGTGTTTAAAACTTAAACCGATCTATCAAGCAAGTGGTTCCTCTCTCTCTCTACCTCTCGTTTTTGGCCAACGTCGTCGTCTTCACGATCCACGACGATTCAGTTCTTGAGTTCCGGCGATTATCGGTCTCTCACTTCTGGTTCCGTTGAACCCCTCATTTCTCTTCTCGCCCGTGCTCTCAAATTCCGATATTTGCCCCTGTGATTCGAAACCCTAATTTCGCCTATCAATCTGGAAAATCTCTCAATTCGAAGACTTTAGCAGCGCAAAGATACTCTATCCGGGTAATAAGATCGAAGAAACCATCAATTTCTTACCAAAGTCGTGATTCTTGGATCTCGTCTTTGTTTGATGGACACAATTAGGGTTTCCAAGGAGGTTCCTGGATCTTCGAAATCGACCGCACAGTCGCTCACGGAGTCGACCTCTCGCACGGAAACCATCAATGGCTCCCACGAATTCAAGATCAGCGGCTACTCTTTGGTCAAAGGCATGGGGATTGGCAAATACGTTGCCTCGGATACTTTCATGGTCGGTGGATACTCCTGGGCCATCTACTTCTACCCAGATGGAAAGAGTCCAGAGGATAATTCTGTCTACGTGTCTCTCTTCATAGCCCTTGCGAGTGAAGGAGCCGATGTTAGGGCTTTGTTTGAGCTTACCCTCGTGGATCAGAGCGGTAACGAAAGGCACAAAGTTCATAGCCATTTTGGTAGAACTCTCGAAAGCGGACCCTATACTCTTAAATATCGAGGGAGTATGTGGTGAGTAAATTATTATCCTTCTCTTGGAAAAAAATTACAGCTTTGAGTGAATTTAAGAAATGCTATTGCCTAGTCTCTGCCTTGTACTGATGAGTATAGATAATGTGACATGTTTTTGGTTTCTATAATGTTTAATTTGTTGATGATTGCTTAATTTTTAGGGGATACAAACGATTTTTCAAGAGGTCTCTTTTGGAGTCATCGGACTATCTGAAGGACAATGGTCTCTTGGTCCGGTGTTGTGTTGGAGTGGTGAAGTCACGCACAGAAGGACCGAGGTGTTACAATATCCCGGTGCCGGTTTCTGGCTTGGGTCAGCAGTTTGGAAAGCTTTTGGAAAGTGGGAAAGGAGCTGACGTTACTTTCGAAGTTGATGGAGAAACATTTCCTGCTCACAAATTGGTTCTTGCAGCACGTTCTGCAGTTTTCAGGGCACAGCTTTTTGGCCCGTTGAGAAGTGAAAATACCAATTGTATAATCATAGAAGACGTACAAGCCCCTATTTTCAAGGTTCTCCCTTTAACTCTCTTTCTGGACTAAAACCTGTTTTTCCTTGGCATGACTTTGTAGAATTTTATATTTGTAGCTTTAGAAGTTGAGGCTGTTAGTTTTAGTCCTAAGTGTATAAGGCCTTATAAGAAGAGATAGCTTTCTTGGTTCCTTGCCTTTTCTCGGGTGAGTGATTGTGGTGTGATACAGGATTTTCTGTTTACGAGTGTACAATCCGGGACCTTCTCCTGGGGTGCTGCTCCCGTTCTCAAATATTACTCACCCGGGATAAGGTTTAATCTTTCTACTTTTCTTTTGGATTGCATGATTGTCTCGATTTCCCGCATGCAGTAAATACATAGAGAAATTATGTTATAGATCATCATGTTCATGTCAAATTTTCTGCTTTTCAGCTTTGCTTTTTTTTGTTAAGATTGGTCTTTAGTCGATGTGCGAGTTTTAGATCATGGCTCCTGTAAATTTAAGGTTGATACAAATTCCCTTCCTTTTGGTTTATTGTACTTTTTTGTTGTTGTTGCAGATGTTGCTTCATTTTATCTACTGGGATGAAATGCCTGATATGCAAGACTTAATCGGCACAGACTTGAAATGGGCATCAACTCTTGTGGCTCAGCATCTGCTTGCAGCTGCAGACCGTTATGCTCTTGAGCGGCTTAGAACAATATGCGAGTCAAAACTCTGTGAAGGAATCAGCATAAATACGGTAGCAACCACCTTGGCTCTTGCAGAGCAGCATCATTGTTTCCAGCTGAAAGCCGCCTGCCTCAAATTTATAGCTTTGCCAGAAAACCTGAAAGGTACAGAAGATCACTCCTTGCTTGTTTGAATCGCTTTGATCATGTCTGAAATCTGAAGGCCGCCCTTGTAACAAAAAGTTGTCTGTAATTTCTTTAGCTGTGATGGAAACGGATGGGTTTGATTATCTGAAGGAAAGCTGCCCGTCCCTACTAAGTGAGCTATTGGAGTATGTGGCTAGGCTGAGTGAGCACTCTTTAACATCATCAGGGCATCGAAAGGAGTTATTTGCTGATGGTTGTGACTTAAATGGGAGACGTGTGAAGCAACGGTTACATTAGCAACTAATTGAGAGAGAGAGAGAGAGAGAGGTCACTTCGAGAGCCTGAGAAGATGATGGTGAAGTAAACAGAATTTTAGAAGAGTAAAGATTTGTGTATTTGTCATTGTAAAAGGATTAGTGGTTGATCTGTGTTGTTCAGCTAGCTAATAGAGTGAAATGTTGGGTTTTTTTCTTTTCTTTTCTCTTTTGTTTTCCCAGGATTTTATGACCAGAACCGGTTCTCTCAAGGAAAAAGTTTCATGTGACTTCATTGATAAATTTGGACTTGCCAAAAATCATTGCAGAAACTGGTTCTAATATGTTTGAACAAAAAAGTTCACTAAGCTTTCTTATTTGAGGTCCCAGACAATAACCTTTTGATATGTCCAATAGGACAACTATTTAAGTCTCAACCACACAACAAAGTTTTCAATTACTAGAAAGGGACAGAGACTGAATTCAAGGAAACGGCAGTTTTGATGGCCAAACTTAAAACAGTTGATTAGGTTGCATCTTCAGAAACAGAGCAAAAGAGTATCTGGTCACACGATCCAGTGAACTTGAAATTCAGTCAAGTAATCAAAGATAAACGCCTAGAACTGCAAGTATTAGTTGTAAAAACGTTTTCCCAATTTTTTTTGAAATCCCTAATTCCAGAATCCAAGGAACTGAACAGAATTGATATCTATACAAAGTAGAGCAGTTCCTACGCCAACGACACCAACTTTCTTAATCAGTAGCAAGAGCCAAAAGCAAACACAGAAAATTCGTCGCCTAAACCAATTAGTAGGAGGCAGTGCAGCGAGTGATCCATATGATAAAGTGAACAAACATGTTTCTGCCTTTTTTTGCGTGGTATGTAATGTAGTTCAATAAAAAGTTAAGTGTTCAAGTTGTAATATTGGGACATTTCTAAGGTAAAAGAAATTAAAAAATCCGCAAACAAAGCTGTCTGGATTTCTCTAGTTTCCAAGATGAACTATGCAAACATTGAATGTGATAAATTTATAATGATAGATATAAGAGTTCCTATCGACCTGATCAGCGATGGTCGACCCCTCCCTTCAGAGCCAAGTTCGCTTGCGATCTGCAGAAGATAACGGCGTAAACTGAATCAGTATGCAAAGAGAAGAACAAAATGACTTCAGAACACAATGTCAACCAAAAATACTTTGATTTGATTATGGATTGAAAGAGAGATGTGAGTCAAACAAAGAAAGAGAACAAGTCTGATAAGAACACATATGACAAAACAAATCACAAAATCTACTGAGAGTAACCAACCAACGACCTTAGTCAGTAGATGAGTAGATAATATTACAAGTTACACACAAAGCAATAAAAAGAAGGCATTCATCTACTCAAGGTTGTTGACAACACCATGTATTGTGCTTTATAAAAGCATGTATTGTTATCGAGTAAATCTCCAATTTTTAGATATTGTTGGTGCTAGGCTGTATAATAATACTCAAGGTTGAAGTCAAGGGAGCCAGAAATGACCATTGAAAACAAGGTCCAAGTTCCAGTATATGAAAGTGGAATCTCAAAGTTATATACATGAAATGTAGATTCTCGACGAAAAGAGGTTGGTTATCAACTAGACAGAGGCTGCTAACTGTATTCTTAGGTTTTAATACAGTGAAACCACCATTTCAAACAATATGAGACAAGGCAATGCCTTCACTACAGTTTCGATCTTAAAAGGAACCTGAATTCTAATTAGAACAATCTAAGGCAGAAGAATCATACTCTATTAACTAAATTCCCACATTTCTTCACATCTGACTTGCCAGTACTATTTCCCTTAAATTCGAATCTACTACAACTGAAAACTCCAGTAATACCGCTAACATAAGATGCAGAACACCGAATGAACATTACAACACCAAACATCATATCCTCTGATTCCCTATCATTTCACACTTAAAGATTCAAACTTGCAGCAGATCTGATCAACACAACCATGACCAATATAAAAAGACAACTCTTTTACCCAGAAACTCACAATTCATTCATCACAAACAATGACTCATAGAGAAGTAATCACACTGTCATCAATCAAAAGAAAGAACCAAAGCTACCAATCCATAATTACACATTCATGGCTAATGGTATCTAAAGAGTCAAGAGAATTGGCTAAAAGCAAGTTCATTTCAGGCAAAATTGAACAACCAAATGAAAATGGATTGAGAAGGAAAGGGTTTGACTTACTTTTTATGACGCCGGCCTCGTTTAGGACCCCAACCTTCAAGCTTAGCAACAGGGCAACCACATCTAGATCGGAAAAGTAAAACAGCACGACCATTAGGCGGAGCCATCCTTCTAAGCTCAGCCCTCAAACACTCGTAATCAGGATTGCTCTCACTACCTCCTTTCCATGGCAATCGATCGATCTCCTTAGTAGCTCCAGATTTAACACATTCCTCCGTCTGCAATTGCAAATCAAACTCCATCGCTTTCTTCAAACCTTTACACTTGGGATTCCGACACTTCCTCGATCTGGGTCCACAACAAAGGTCGAGAAACGCAATTGAAGCGGCGAAGAAGACGGCGAAGGCGAAGAAGTAGGAAGCGGGAGGGATCGAGGAGAGATCTTCATCGTCGGAGAAGATCAAGGAGGAGAGGGAAGGGAAGTGAGAGGAGAGGAGAGAAAAGGAGTGGAAGAGATAGGAGAAGTAAGAGGAGAGGAGGAAAGCGCCGGAGAAGAGGACGAGGATTAGGATGAGGAGGTCGAGAGTCGCGGAAGGAGAGTGCTTGCAGAGGTGGAGAGAGGAGGAGGAGGAGGAGGAAGAGGAGCTGTGATTGGAGGCGGATCTAGAGGCGGAGGAGGAAGGGGGCATGCTATTGGTGGTGGAATGTTCTTCGTCGGAGAGAAGAAGGAGATGGAGCATGTTAGGAGGACGACGACGGTGATGCCTCCTTTACATATACTTATTATGTCTTTATATGTATCTATACATTATTTATTTGCTCATTAACCATTTCTCAGGGAAAGCTAAATAAAATAACTGTAATTTGGGAGACAGATTTCTCATAACTGAAAATATATAAATAAATATACTGAAATAAAATGATCACTTAGATTTAAAGTTAATTTTAAATTTATACATATTTATTTTTGATTTTTTTAAAAAAAATCTTGCATGCTAGGATAAGAGATTGTTGAAATAGACTAGTTTTGTTTGAAACCATAGAAAATAGTTAATAAGTGCATGAATAATATTAAAGTTTATGTACAATCTATGGTGTATATTTATATCAACATTTTGTTGTTCTAGGATATAAAAATCTAATTACATTTATGTATGATAACTTCTTGTTTAATTATAAGAAAATGATTTACTTTCTTTCTATAGTATTTTTATAAAATTAAAATCTAGAGTACATTATGAAAGAGTAAATACATAATACTAAGAATTCTGTCAAATACAAATGACCAAAATAATTAAGTACTTCTATAGCATGATTGAGTTATCATAAATCTGTTCTGGTCAGAAGCTGAACTAAAAAATAAAACGGTAGAAAAATGTCTAGAGTTAGTAGCTAAAGTCTACCAAAGACCAAAGAAGATCGTTTTCATTAAAGTTATAAATTATGTCCTATGTTAGAGGCTTAGAGGTAAACGATGTTGTTGTTTTAATCTGAAATATAGATGCTAATCAGCATTCCACATGGTTAACAACATTACATAGAAGAGTTCGTCCATCTTCTCACTTGAAATTATGGAGAATACAATAAGTCAATAACTATATACACACGGACGAAAATTAACTATAATGGATTTCAATTAATTTTCAGATTTGCTATTGGTGTACTTTAATGCCGATAGTTTCTACTTATATTCATCTAAGTTTTCAGCAAATCATACGTATGTCATATGTCTTTGGTTTCACTAGCCGTTTAATAAGTCATGTCATGTCTTTATTGATTGGCTTGCTTTCAAATTTTCAAGACTGACAAATGAGGTTTCTTTTACAGTCCAAAAAACAAACAAAGAGGTTATAAGCTTTATAAAGTTGGTCTATATCACATGATGATTGATACGCTCTTCTTATGTGGTAATGCGAAGATGGTCAAATATGTGTAATTGTTCTACGTTTTTTTTATCCATACGAAATAGTTGTTTAAAGATATTTAAATGGTTTGTTATCAGTATTTTCTTAAACAATGTAAATTTGTGTCCGTATCATAGTGGGGACTGGGGACAACAACATTTTACATACTAATCATTGTCATATGATTGTACAATTTGTCGATAGAGAGATATAGGAAAATTTAAGAGTACATTAGAATTGGAACCTTTTGTGTGTATAAAGCATTGGTCATAAGTAAAAGGATATGAATAATTGCTATAAGCCATACAATTAAAGAATTAAGAAAAAAAACATGGTTTGTCGGATTAACATAAAAGATTTTGTCCTTGAGGATTATTCCAAGGAGAAGGCCCAAGGAAGAATCAACAATAGTATAACTAAAACTAATTCTAATAGCAATGATAACAAAAGGGAAAAGGCTGCTTAATGTCTAGTGGTTTTAGTTATTTTAATGATTGATTAGATCAAATTTAAACTATGATTGGATTCTTACTGAAATTTTCCTGTTGACTCTAATGATTCTTTGACTTCAAGTTGAGCATTTCTACCATAGTCCAAATTTAGTGGCCTACTATTTATCATAAAACAACACAATCATTCAAACAGCATCCAAGGTCTTTTAGTTGAGGTTTCTTCAATTACAAGTCTAGAACGCGACACAAACTACTACCATAATTATAACAAGACCATACCCACTATAAGTGACTACATAAACATATACATAACATTCAACGGACCGGACTATATACATGTTACCCTCTGTTTAGTAGAACTCGCGATCTGGAAGGATGAGTGGTGCAATGAGTGTCCATATGTAGAGTCCGGCCGTGACCCAACCCGTGCATATCTTGACCCAGACCGAGGTCCATCCCACATCGATCAGAGTCGCACTCTCTGATGAGTCAGTCCATCCCGAGAGAAGCATTGCAGCGTACATGCTCGCAAGCGCAAAGATGATATGGAAGAAGGAGTATGAGTAACTCACAGGCCGTGCCTCGGCTTCACCACTCTTCTTCCCGTCCTCAGGGTCCCCTAACAATGCATCCTTCACACCTGAAAAAAAACGTTTCCAGTAAAAAAGAAGAAACAGAAATCCGAGTCTGGTTCAGAATTATTATTCACAAAACCGAAAAAACCAATGCCCAGGCGTGTTGAAGAGGTTGGCTCAGGTACCTGATCTGGGTGAAGACGGTGGCGAGAGGAATGTGGTGGAAGAGCCAGCTCGGAGGGCGGAGTATAGAACCGAGAGAACCGTAGTGAGCATTCCAAGGATGAGAGTACTTGCGTTCACTGCCTTGGATTTGTTAAGGCCATTGCACACATAGTCATGTGGTTCGCTAGAGAGGCCCGTGTAACAGACATAAGCACAGTAAACCGATATAACTGATGCCGGTAAAAGACTGCCATTCACCGCAGGATGTAAAGCAATAATCGCAAAAACAAAAGCCAAGATCATCGGCATGACAATGAAGAAAACATTAAGTCCACAATCCTGACCAGATGGGTTGAACCAGATGAACAGGATTCCTGAGAAGGTATATGTAGCAATGTAACACACGATTGATATGACAAGCAGAGCGATGTACCTGCACAAAGAATCCCATTAGTCAGAAAATTATAATTTATCAAACTTCAACAAAAAAAAAAGGCCCAAAACAGAATATTGGAACAAACACAGGACAAATGTATAGAAGAGATGCTGATGATACCATTTCTTTTCGTCCTTTTCGACCCATGAATCATTCCAGTTATGTGTAGCATCTAATAATAAGACCACTTGAACCAACAGAAACGCTCCAGCACCAAATTTTGACAACGTTCCTAGAACAATGTGCAAGCACTAAGATTAGCCCGCATATATGGTTTAATATTAAAATCCACAACTTTAAAGTCTCAGTCTTTTAGCAGATATTCAAATTTCCTTGTCATACTTGCAGCTACACCAAAGTATAATATATAATCACACAAATTGCCAACCAGCCCGATTTAAGATCATCAACTAATACTTGATAAAATAACAGCAATGGAATTTTGCAAACCAGTGAATTTCCAATAACATAAACATAACGTGATATGGTAGCACTTTATGTTGGAAACTATGAGGAGCAAAAAAAACTTACCATATAACGAGACGATAACATTTGGAACAAAAAACATGAGGACAACAAGCAAAAACCAGACAATCATCTTCAAACCCCACCCACCATGGTGCCACGAGTCACGCCTGTCATTCTGGTCCTTGACACCAATCATGATCAAAGCATATATTGCAAAGAAGAGGAAATTCCCAAAGCTCACACGAAGAACAGCTTGTTGCTGATACCATTCTTTGGTATATGAATCAGAAGTATTGATCCCTGTTTGTCAAACAACATCCAAAACCGGAGATTTGTATCAATAGGCGATGAAGTTTCCTTTTGCAACACTCAAAATTCTCTCTTAGATCAAGCAGGTTAACACAAAGCATAAACAAACGCAATTGAAAGTTGAAAAACATCCAAATCAACACAGATTGAGATTTCTAAAGTTCTAGTACACAATTATCAATCTGTTGCAGCTACAAAGCAACCAAATTTCCACTGAACCAATACAAATTAAGATTCATACTTAAACGCTTAGTAAGATTCAAGCACAAGACATCACCCAAATCTATCGTTAACCACCGGATTCAATTCCAATTGACAAGATCAAAGAAAACCCAATTTCGAAATTTGATGGTCTCTTTCAATTCCAATCATCAATCTCGGCTAAAAGGAACCTCCTTTTTCACAAACCCAGTTCAGAAAAGGATGAGAGAATCGTACAAGGGAGTTTCTCGAGGAGCGGAGCACCAGTCTCACGAAGAATCCAGGAGACGACAAGAGAGGCACCGAAGAGACCACAATAAGCGATCCTCGCTGATTTCCTCGATATCCCCGATGCTACCGACGAGCATAATCCACAAGTCGCCGACGCACAGCACGAAGCTAAGCAACACGCCATTGTTTCAGAGATTTTTTTTTGTTTTGACTTTCACAATAATCTGTTCTTCTGTTGTGAAGAAGAGATATCACATTTTCGAGAAATTACGAAATCTGTACCTAACATATTAAAACGATCATTCTAACCCATTTTACATGATTGTAACTTGTAAGAGAAACAGAGTGATTAACGGGTAAGCTTAAGCCTGCTCCTCATTGTGTTTACTTCAAAGTCTACAAGAGAACTCAAAAGTCTTAAACATGTTTTGAAATTAGACATTCTAATAGTTTACTACAAAAGACTAGACTCGAAAGAGAAGAAACACAATTGCAGAACTGCATCAGAGAATCAAGTGCTTGCTGCTGCATCGCGGAAGATGTGAATCTTGATTGCATAAACCACTTTGTCCTCGTTGCGGAGAATTTCACATAGGATGGAGTCATTCTCTGTGAACTGGTTTCTCTCGCATATTTTCTGCCATTTGTTTATGCAAACCCGTTGATCTGCCCACTTGGTCGTTTTCGCGGTTAGTTTTCCATATCCGTCAATATAGTCAACATTGTCGCTGAATATCAAGCCGTAGTCTTTCACCAACTGTGCATGAACTAACTGTGCATAATGTATATAGAGCTTTAGTTAGAAAAATAATCATCAACTCGTGAAAGGATTTTTAATGAGACGAGATAATAATATCTAATGAAGTCTTACCAGCTCAAACTTTCTAAGCTTAAGACACGTCTCAAAACAGACATTGTTTGGATCATCCAAATACAGATGTGGATTCTCAATGGTCTTCCTCTTGTCTGCAAAATTCCCATTTGAGATCAAATTCTAAACAGCTTCGGTTATAAGCATCAGTTAAAAGAACAATGTTTACTTACAACTTCTCTGCCTGCTTGTTGTTGGATTCACCACCTCAACGGATTCAACAGATATAGAGGCTGAGGGTAGGTTCTCGGGAGAATACTCACTGTCGCTCTCTATCTCAGCATCACCATGAAGAGAATCGTTGCTAAGGCTTCGAAGAGAAACGTTGCTAGTGCTATGATGAGAATCGTTGCTAAGGCTATCAAGTGAAACATTGCTAGGGCTATGAAGAGAAACGTTGTCATCTTCTGTATCATCAGAGATCTCTTCAACTTGAATGACTGCTCGAGTCTCTTTGCAATCTCCACGACCATAGATACTTACTTCATAACTTTTGTGCCCATCAAACACAAAAGTTAAGAATTCTCCCTCTTTTAACTGGTTATCAGCAACGAAATTTCCCCAGCCTTGTTCAAAATACACTTGCTCTTGCTTGCTCGTCATTGCTACTTTCCAAAATCTTCCACCAGTTCCGATGAGAATCGCAGTCTTGGGCAACGGACGTGGTAAAAGATTGTAGTAAGACCTTGGTATCACCTGCTCAACACAAAGATGTAGCATAAACTAAACTGTTAAAAGTGAGCAAAATATAAGCTAAAGACTCTGTCTGCAAGCGGAGGTAAACAGACAAACAACAAGACCAAGACCTCTTGTTCAATTTTTTCAACAAAGGAGAAAACTCTTTGAGGAAATTCAGTGTTTAGTTTGACATACTCTATCATATTCAAACATAAGTAACACAAACAGAGATAATCCTGAGCTCATTAGTGAAGAAAGTTAAAACTTTTGTCAGTGTCAAGAGATTTAAACATATAGAGTTAAGAATTAAGATAATGTTGCAGATCTCATTCACATCGTTACTGTATCCAAGAAACATATCAACCCAAGCAGCTTTTTCCATGAAATATTCCAGAGAAAAATCTCACCATGGATTCGGAGCTGCAATGGGAGAGGAAGACAGTGAAGAATCTAGGAAGAACATCACCGGAAGCCATGGAAGACGTATGAACTGTGAGAGGAAGAGACAAAGAGAGCAGACGAGTTAGGGAGAAAGAAGAAAGCTACAGAAATTGGGAACAAAGAGAAGAGAGACCATTACCAAGAGGCAAGCTGATCTGGTCCAAACGGTTCTCTTTAATCTTTAGGAAGAAAATTTCCAGAGATTGAATTCTGAAAAAAGAGAAAAGTGAGAGAATACAAAGGAAGCAGAACACAGTTAATGTGTGTTTCTTACGTACGAACCTGTTTTTCTCTGTCCTTGCTCTATGCACAACCAATGAGAGAAAGCAGCATTGCTTTTTCACTTTATATTATGTTATCTTTTAATAAACTCTTTGACCAAATATCTGCAACAGATCAGGTGAGAAGAATCAGTGACAAAGATGCAGAGTTCATAATTGAGAAAGCGTTTTTCTCCTCACTGAAACAAAATCATAAAAAGCTAGATGCTAACAATACTATCAAGCCCATTAAATAGTTAATGTAGGCCCATATTCGGCCCAATAATTAAGATAGTAGGGAGTCTCATTATTGGCTGAAGAATGTAGAATGTACTCATGTAGCTCTTTTCTCTTGGGCCGAAGACTTTTGGTAGCTTTGGAGTTAAAAGTCACATGATTAAACACAGCCTCAACGGCCAACAACAACATATTCAAGATTAGAGCCATTAACGTATAAGCTCGTTTAGTGAGGAGATTCTGTAATAATTTACTCTTTTTCTTACTTTAATATTCTCTTGCGCTTTAAATTTTATCAGTTTGGTTTCTTAGAGAATTTTAAAACTGCGAAAAAGTATCATTTTTATGTATAAGCTAAATTCTATCTTGAGCAACAACAAAAAAAAAAGGAATTCTTGAATCAAAGTAAGAAGATTAATAAAATAGATGAACTATTTTTGTGAATAATGTGAATGGACACTTTGATTAAGCTAAAGTGGTATTGAAAATAGACAACTACTAATCTAAGAAGAAGAAAATTCTTATATTGTCTTATCAAAAATTGTTAGTTGTACTAAATCTCCAACGGTTTTCCATTTACTGATAATTATAACATCTGAGCTAGCTCTTTTATCTTTTTAGCCAAAAAAATCTCTGAAATTGATATTTGGATAATTACTATTTTCTTTTTAAAGTGACAATCGTCTTATTTATTGAGCCATTTTTTTGACAAAACAATTTTTTTTCTTTTCACTTCTGCAGAGAAAATAGGAGCGACGGTGGAGAGAGAGAGGACAATAACAAAACAAATGCATGTGACGCCAATCAACACCATACACGACGTATTAATTGTTTAAAGTAAAAGACAACAGTACCCCTACCGGCACACCGACGCGACTTCGTTGCCCACATGTCCGCTGGGCAATTATTTAGCGCGGTCGTCGGGTTGGTGTCATGGTAAATCCAGTAAACATCAGGGGTATAACCGTCAATCCGTAAAATTGTCTTTTTCTCTCCGTCCGCCTCCTCTAAATTGCTTTTTTGGCTGCACTGAGAAATCAGAATCCTAAATTTTTCTTTGGGAGATCAATTTTAGCTGTCAAATTTTGAGTTCTTTTCCTTATCTTTGCACTTATTAGTATACATTTCGTTTTGTCTAGTCAAGAAAAATCTAAGACTTTTTAATCCTCCCTTGTCTTCTGGAAATCTGGGAGGATTTTAAGGTTCTTCTTGTCCAAAAATTAAAAAAATTGCCAATTGTGGATTGTGTATCATTCATTGTCATCATCTAATCTTCTTCTTCTTCTACTTACGAGTTTGGAGAAGTTATCCGCCATTGAAGCATTTAAAGTAAGTTTAATATTATCTTACTATAAAGTTAGTATTATGACTTTTAATCTTTTCTCGGTAATTGCCTTGTTTGTCGTCAAATTATTGAATCCTCATTTTCTGGGTTTTTGTTTCTTGTTGTCGGATCTTCAGATGCCGGAGAAAGGAATGATTTTCCCGCCGGTACCGAGCCAATTGGTGATTTTACGGCCAAGCCCTCTTCTTCAATGGCGGCTTGGTGCTCTTACAGCACTCGTCTGCTTCCTTATGTTAGTCGTTTGGAGTATTGACGGTTGTTCGATTCAAAGCTTCGTTCAGCCATGGAGATTCAATGCTTACTCTGTTCGAATCAGTCCTTCTCCGTCGCCGTTTATGTCAACGAAACCCAATCTAGTATCAGAGAAACCTCACCGCCAAAATCTCACCTTGATGATGGCTCCACGAAATCTGGTTCCGAAGAAGACGAATCTCACTTCAAACTCGACCCGGGTCCAGTTCGAGTGGATAACCGCTGGATCTCAGAAGAATTTCACGGCGAATTTGATGAGAGGTTGGTTGGCTCCGGGAGGAGCGCCGTGTAGAGAAGCGAAGACCGTCGAGATTTCAGTTCCCGGTGTCGACGGGATTGATTCTGTGGAGTTAACCGCCGGAGAGATTCATGAATTCAAATTTCAAGCCATAGACGAATCTGGAAAAAACGTTTGCATTGGTGGGGACTATTTCGAGACTGATATATCCGGCGAGAACTGGAAATCGAGACCACCGGTGAAAGATTTCGGCAACGGAACTTACTCTTTCTCTTTACAGGTTCATCCTGAGTTCGCCGGAGATTTCAATCTCACCGTCATTTTACTCTTCCGTCATTACCAAGGTCTTAAGTTTAGTACCTCACGTTTAGGCTTTGACCGAAAGCTTCGCAATGTTAGATTACGCTTTGTTAAGACGCCTGACGTTACTCTGCCGGAGCTCCGGTCATGTAAAAAATCTGATTTTAACAGAGATGCTTGGTCTGGACGATGGACTAGGCTTGGGAAGAATGATGAGTGTCAGATTAGCAATGACGGGCGTTACCGCTGCCTCGCTGCGGATTTCCCTTGCCGGAAACCGTGGTGCGACGGTGCGGTTGGAGCTATAGAGAGTAATGGTTGGGTTTACTCTAGCCATTGCTCTTTCAAGCTCTTCTCTGCGGAAAAGGCTTGGGATTGCTTGAAAGGCAAATGGATTTTCTTCTGGGGAGATTCGAATCATGTTGATTCGATCAGAAACTTGCTGAATTTCGTCTTGGGTCATCCTGAAATCCCCGCTGTCCCGAGGAGGTTCGATATGAAGTTTTCGAATCCGAAGAACCCTTCGGAGACTGTTAGGATCACGAGTATCTTTAACGGTCATTGGAACGAGACCAAGAACTATCAGGGCCTTGATTCGCTTAAAGACAGGGACTTTAGAGAATTGCTCAAGAAGTACTTCAACGAAGAAACAAACCGTGTTCCCGACGTGATGATCGTGAACTCGGGTCTACACGACGGGATTCACTGGACTAGTCTTAGAGCCTTTGCGAAAGGTGCTGAAACCGCAGCTGCGTTTTGGAGAGAAGTTTTTGACGGGGTCAAAAGCAGAGGATTGCAACCGCCAGAAGTGATTTTCAGGAACACAATCGCGACAGGCGGGTACGCGAGAATGCTAGCGTTTAACCCGAGCAAAATGGAGGCGTTTAACGGAGTGTTTCTCGAGAAAATGAGGGATGCGGGATTGGTCACGAGCGTAGTTGATAACTTCGATATGACGTATCCGTGGCACTACGATAACCGTTGCAACGATGGAGTTCATTACGGAAGAGCTCCAGCGAAAATGCGGTGGAGGGACGGTGAGATTGGACATCAGTACTTTGTGGACTTGATGCTCGTTCACGTATTGCTGAATGCATTGTGTGTAAGATAGATGTGGTAAAGTTTGGTAATTAGGAAGAGTCACGGATTCTTTGTTTATGTGTAGACTTAATTTTTTTGAAGTATAGATTATTATTATTTGGGAAAACTCAACTCAAGCTTGAGTTATATTGTATAATAGCAAGAGATTGGAGCAACAATAGTGTACTATATGTATCTGGTTGACATTTTTCTGATAATGATAATTTTGAATTCTTGGATGATAAATAAGTACAAGTTTAAAATTTTGGCTCAACTCAGCTTCTCTCTGTTTCATTCCTCTGTTCTAATTTCTTAATCCTCTACATACGGTAATTTGGCTGATTGAGAATTTGGGTTTCATATAATCATCTCCATGGATTCTGAAAGCAATATTCTATAGGAGAAAGGGTAAAAGAATAGACCAAATATTTAAGGCAGTGTCTTAAGGAACATAATGCCACAATTGGGTCAGATGAATAATCTTTATCATTGTAAAGCCTAATATTAAGAAGAAAAAGGAGATAATTGGAAACCAAAAGGGAGATTAAAGTTTACATACTTCATAATGGTGAAAGTTCAAGCAAAGTGTGTGTAGATTATGACTATATTATTGTTTTGTTTTAACAAAAAAAATGATATATTCTTGATATCTTTTGGAAGTAGCAAGCGAGGTATATGATCAACTTGATAAATAGAAATAACGAAGTATTTGTCGGCGTCACACATACCAAATTTTCCTTCACCACATGAATATAATTATCTCTTAGATTTGCTGGTTTATTATGTGAAGCATGTTTTTTGAATAAACAGATCATATTATCAATTGAGACTTGAAAATATTTAAAATGCATAGCTCCATTTGGTTTTTGTTTTTATCGTAAATTAAATTTATGAGTCGAAAACTAGACTAGTTTTTTGAGACGCACGCTATTGATAATTCAATTTGGTCTCTTTTTTTTTCATCAATTCATAATTCAATTTGGTCTTGACTCTTGATCAACATGATGAATCACTAAAACAAGGACGACATTCCACTATCCGGTTTAATCTGGTTAAGATATTTTTGACTCCTTTCTATATGGTGTAAATAATCTACAAACAAATTTATTTCCAAATCTTTGTGGATCTTCAACATAGTTTTTTTTTGTACCAAGCAATTTATAACAATTGTGGTTTAAGAACATTGGTTGAGGTTTGGTTTGGTGTACAATCATCACTGGTAAACCGAAATTGACTTCTTCTTTTTCCATTTTTCTTTTAGAAAATTCATAGTATTAAAGTACAATATTCCTCTTGCATTTACTATTTGGCACACATATATACAAAATCCAGTATCCCACTCTTGTGAGCCAGCCATCAAAAGAAGAAAGAGAGAGAGAAAAAATGAATATGAAAACATCAAAGATGAAGTTCACAAAAGAGATGATAGAGTCTATCAAAGACAAGCTCCCGAGGCTCAGCTTCCTCCGACAATGCTACGGTGGTTGCGGCGACCGGACGCATTTACTCCCTTGCTCCATCGCCACCACTTCCACCCGCTTTTGGAACCTCTCCGACCGTCCCGTGGAGCTCCAGATTCGGGTCGGTTCAATTCTAAAACGGGTCCACACTCTCAAACCTGGCCGTTCCAAGAAGCTTAGACACAGAAGCATTCACAGAGCTTACGTTGATGACCAGGAAGGACGTAGATGGCTGTACTACGACGACACTTGTCTACCGTACGTATGGGTTCACGAGACTGGTACGGACTTGTCGAAGATGGTGAAGCAACAGTACGTGAGTCTCGAGGATCTGAGGGATTACTCGGAGATTAGGGTTTTTAAGGATTTACAGAGAGGTTGTGTCGCAGTTGAGAAAAGAGACAGAGCTTCTGCTTTGTGTTGATTCTCCTTTTCTCATGCTTCGAATTAATGTCTTGATTTTCTCTTTTGAAACTTATCGTTATTGGTTAGTTTATCTAAATTATTTCCAAGTTATATTATGTGATACATGATGCATGTATAACTCCGTCTGACTCTTCTTGAATTTGGATTTATTGGGATTAAACAACGTGATCACAAGTTGATCTCTTTCCAAAAGGGGTAACTAGATCTCTGAATTCCAAACTAATCACAAAATTTTATTTATCTTCGTCGGTTGATATTTGTGGTAGTTGAGGATTATATGTAGTGGAAAAAGCAAATATTATATTTACTAATTTAGATTCAGTCAGAAGATGACATTATTAAGTTAACACAACTTGGTTAGTGGTGTTGTTACTTATAGTATAAGTGATCTTTGCTATGATGATCTGCGAATGATTTATAACCCAAAAATTAGTGGTTTTCTATTATTGTTTCCCAAAATGGTGATGCAATATTTAAATAAAGTTTCTTATAATTAAGACTATCCATCCTGAAGTAAATTTTGTTCTCTTATTTGGTCGAGAAACAAATACTATTTAGAGAGATCTTATCTTTACACATTTATCGATGATCAATAATGTGTGTATTTATTTTGATTTTTTTCGTTGGAGAAAGGCAACAAAATCCAGTGAGGTGCCTTGATGGCAGGCAAAATAATGACCTTTCCTCTGATCCTCTCCCACTTTGATAGTCCATTAATCAATTCATTCAATTGTGTCATATATCCAATATCCAATATTCAACATTTGATGCAAATAATATACTTACTGGTTCAAACTCAACTAATTAGTGCAACTTTAATGGCTGACATGATATATAGTAATAGCATTAGATACGAAGTTTTTAGAAATCGATTTCCCGCATGAGAGGTAAGGTATATTGTAGACTCATAGAAAAACATGTCTCTAATCTCTATAGTCTATAGTTGTAGAGTTGACTTTTGAGTAGCATAATTTAATTATTACACACGGTAAGTTGTGATTAGGTGGTAAAAACTATACAAAGTCAAAGTTACGAAGAAAACTGAACAACTAACCAATTATTTTATGTAAACATTAACATATTAATTAATTTTCTACAACAAAAGTCTAAAACCACATATTAAACCGAACTCAATACCGAAACCAAACCGGAAAAGAGAAGTTTTGTTACTCGGTTTAAAAAGTAAAAAAGAGAAAAGTCAAAAAAGCATTAACGAATCTTGAACAAGACATCTTCTAGTTCTTCTTCTACCAAATCTTGTTTTTCTTCAGTCTCTCTGCTTCTCACTGTTGTGCTTTCTGTCTTGTCTCTGTCTTTCCCATTGTCATTCTCTCACCAATGGGAATCTCCTTTAGCAACAACAACAGAAGACGAGACAACAATAATCGTCGCCACCTCCACCACTATCCTCCGCCGCCGCCTTACTATTACCTCGACCCTCCTCCTCCTCCTCCGCCATTTCCACCGCATTATGACTATAACTACTCCAATTACCATCTCTCTCCGCCTCTACCGCCACAGCCACAGATCAACTCTTGTTCTTACGGCCATTACCATTATCACCCTCAGCCTCCTCAGTATTTCACCACCGCTCAGCCCAATTGGTGGGGCCCAATGATGAGACCGGCGTACTACTGTCCGCCTCAGCCGCAAACGCAACCGCCTAAGCCATACCTGGAGCAACAGAACGCGAAGAAGGTGAGGAATGATGTCAATGTGCATAGAGATACAGTGAGGCTTGAAGTGGACGATCTCGTTCCTGGTCACCATCTAGTTTCCTTCGTCTTCGATGCTCTTTTCGACGGCAGGTAATATTCAGCGATCTGATTTCGACTTTGATCTGTGAAGAATGAAGATTGCGTGAAATGTGATTGAATTTCTAGGGTTTTGAGATTGATGATGCTTAGAACCATAATTGGGACGAAATAGGTAAATTAAGGCTTAGGGAACTATTAAAGGAAAGATCTTTACTCATGAGAACAATCTGGAATCACTCTTCCCTATAGAAAAGGTTTAAACTTTACATGATTTGCTTGATGGGTTTGTGAATAATGATTTCAAGGCTTGATCTACAATGTGTTGTGTAAGCTTTAAACTCAACTTTAGATCAGAAACGTAGAGAGGTGTCCTTGTAAACTGATCCCATCTTTCTTCAGAATTGGATTAACCTCACTTATATGATTTGTATTGATCAATGTTACTTAAGAATAGACTCTCATTGTGTTGTCCTTTCGTTTTCAGTTTCACTATCACCTTCTTTGCAAAGGAGGAACCAAATTGCACCATTATCCCACAGTTTCCAGAGGTTTATTCACCCACAAGATTCCATTTTCAGAAAGGTCCTGGACAGAAGTTTCTGCAGCCTTCAGGGACAGGAACTGACCTGAGCTTCTTTGTTCTTGATGATCTGTCTAAACCCTTAGAAGAAGATGTGTATCCGCTTGTAATATCAGCTGAGACGATAATCTCTCCAAATTCAATCTCAGAGCAATCATCAGTTCATAAGCAAGTCACACAAGCGGTTCTCGAGAAAGATAATGATGGATCTTTCAAAGTGAAAGTTGTGAAGCAGATTCTTTGGATTGAAGGAGTTCGATATGAACTCCGTGAGTTGTATGGCTCGACCACTCAAGGTGCAGCCTCGGGCTTAGATGAGAGTGGTTCGGGTACAGAATGTGTTATCTGCATGACTGAGGCTAAGGACACGGCCGTGCTGCCTTGCAGACATTTGGTAACACTTTCTCAATCTTTTGCTTGTGGTTTCACAATTATCATTTCATTTTCCAAACCTTATCGAGATCTCTGCCTGATAGCTGATAATACCAACATGAACTGTCATATAAACTTCCAAAGTTATGCATTTTCTTTGATAGACAGTTGTTGTTTTCGATCAGATCCAACCATCAAGGTCTATAGATCACTTTAGAATTAGTTTCAAGAAAAGAACTTTGTAGTTGCTTTATTCAAACGTCTTATAATAATGCTGTATGTCCTTCTTTGCAGTGCATGTGTAGCGACTGTGCTAAAGAATTGAGGCTTCAGTCCAACAAATGTCCGATTTGTCGACAACCCATCGAAGAGCTCTTAGAGATCAAAATGAACAGTAGTGATGAACAACACTAGTACAAAAAAGGTTCTTTCTTTACATAAAACACCATTCTTGATTCTTTCTTCATTTTTCTCTGAAACCCTCCATATCTGAATCTGTATTTCCGCTATCATTGTTGTGCAACTTCCTTCATTCCGCATATAGATTTGTTTGATCTAATGCTTTGTATTTGCAAGATATAAGCATCATCAGTACATGTATAGATAACTTCCTAACACTCTCACCAAACTACTTAATGTTTGTAATTGAATGCTTTTGTTGGTTTGCTTAAGCACAAGGATCCTATGTTGTGGTCCAAGTCTCTCATAGTATCCAAACAATTTATTCACAAGATCTAGATATTAACATTTGCAGAGTTGCTACGGCCATATTATTTACCATTTATCTCTCACCAGAAAGTTAGAAATTATTAGAGAACTTGAAGAATTTGGTATTTGCAGAGATATAAGTAAAAGAAAAGAGAGAAAAAGAGGAGAAGTTGAAGAAGAAGAAGAATCATTTTTCTGCCTTTTTGCCTATTAGGCTATATAAGTTTAAAACATCAATTGAAGAAAAAGCTGCCCGAGGAAAAAGAATGTTTCCCACTGAGGTTTAGCTTAAAAGAAACCACAAAAGGTCCTTTTAAAATTAAAAATTCGATTTTTTTTCTTTTGACAGAATGGTCAAACTTTTGAGTTAAGAAAAGTCTTAATATGATCTGTTATTATGAAAAACAGTTTTCATGGTGGATTTTTTTTT
>Ga0041059_1000074_pt1 | contig 51746 bp, 46 predicted proteins | sample AraColnosormetaG_FD_56232 | JGI IMG/M metagenome (GOLD analysis project Ga0041059, IMG submission 56232) | Arabidopsis roots microbial communities from North Carolina, USA - Col MF nosort | ecosystem: Host-associated > Plants > Roots > Unclassified | place: USA: North Carolina | collected...
CTTTTTTTTTTTTTTTTCAAAAGTTTTATAGTGTTTTTGAAACAAAATAAAACCTCGTATAATCACTAAAAGATTGAGATTTGAGCGTTACTTATGGTTCTTATTTCCAATTTCTTTTGGTGTTGTGGGCCTTTTGAAACGAAAGATGTGTAGATTTTATTAATCATCATCTTTCTTAAACCTTTATGTGATTTGATTTGATATGTTGGGAGTTAAATTGATGGTTTAGTTTTTGATATACATGTAGTACTCACATTTTTTTCTCCAGTTTTTTCTTTCTTGTACACATATTTGTTCAATCTTAGAGAAACTACTAAGTAACAGTGTTATTCTTGTTGTTCTATGTACCTTTAAACCGTGGCAAATATTTATGATAAATTTAAACTCAATTTTAAATAATAACTTCAAACTTTTAAATTTGGTTTTATGAAATATCACTGAAATTAGTTTGTGATGTATTTTATATATAATATTTCCTGTAATATATATGTAAATAAATACTATATACTATTTTGTGGTAAATATTTTATTTTAGCAAGAAAATAAATCAACTTAAATAATGCTATACACGCCCTTCTTTATTTAATGGACACTAATCAAAGCATATGGCAATTACATTATTGATTGTCCTATATACATATCATATATTTTCAAAATCAAATTAAAACCATATAATAGTATATATAATACCTTCTCTTTTGTCGGAATTAAAAATTAATAATTTAATACTTTTAAAGATCTAATTTCTGGATGAAAAACTTTGGTTTTCAGCGCCTTACAAAGTGCAAAGGTCCACAAACCAAAAATTAAAACAGAGAGCTGAACCCAAAAGAAAAAAAAACCGAAACAAAAAAAAGTTCTCTCTCTCTCTCTCTCTCCATTGATTTCTTCTACACAGACATCTCTACGAACCCCCAAACTCATCTCTCTCTCTTTGCTCTTCATCGGATCTGACTTTTTCCCGAAAACCCACAATCTCATTCTTCGGATTTTTCAACGACAAAACCCCCAAATCACAAAATCCCCAAAAAGTTTCAATCTTTTTGACTTGAGAAACCAAATATATTTATAGAATTTGCTTTATAAAGTCTGCGTTTTTTTTGTTTTGTTTCTGTTTGATCAAATTCACCGGCGAAGGAATTTTCCGATGGGAATGTCTTCGCTGGCTTCATCACAGCTACGACCATGAGCTACCAAAACGAGGAAGAAGAGGAAGGAGGAGACACCAACGATTGCTTCTACGAGTCTCTTGATCGTTTAGCTTCTTCCTCTTCTTGCTCTTGTTCCGCTTCTAACTCTGATTACGATTCCGAATCCTCTCCTCGGATCTCCTCCGCCGCTTCTCATGACTCTGAAGAACTCTACGGTGGTGGTCGCCGCCGTCGATACCCATTCCCTGTTCCTCGGTTTCCAATGGGAGCTTCGAAGTTCGACGTTTGGACCTCTGAACCTGCTTCTGTCTCTGAGAGGCGTTCCAAGCTTTTAAACGAAATGGGTCTTAGCCGTGACCCGGTTCTCTCCCGGTTAAAACCCGTTTCAGATTCTTCCAGCTCCAAAGATACCGGAGCCGCCGGCTTCGAGATTTCTCGATCGATCTCGTGTAATCAATTGGCTCGGCGAGATCATGGAGAGTGTTCTGAAAGTGTCGGCGGTTGTGCTTCTTGTATCGTGAGATCGAAATCCGACATTACCACTAGCCAATGTGGTGATCGTGACCGTCGATATACGTCTCCTGGTAATCCTTGTTCTTGTTCCGTCTCTAAACTCTCTGTTCATCATTCTTCACATTCAGAGATCAGTAGAACCAGCTCGCCATTTGTGAATTGCAGTGTAGGATCAGTTAGTGCTGATTCATTGCGGTTAAATGGAGATTCTGATTGTGTACTGAGAGAGAGTGTAGTGAATGAGGAAGTGGAAGTGTGTACTATTAAGAATCTTGATAATGGGAAAGAGTTTGTGGTGAATGAGATTCAAGAAGATGGTACATGGAAGAAGGTGAAGGAAGTGGGAACTGGAACACAGATGACGATGGAGGAGTTTGAGATGTGTGTTGGACATTCTCCCATTGTTCAGGAGCTTATGAGAAGACAGAACGTTGAGGATTCTGATAAGAACACGTCTAAGGAAAACGAAGACAGTGGGAATAGTAATAAGGATAATGCATCCAAGTCTAAGAAGAAAGGAAGTTGGTTTAAGAGTATTAAGAGTGTTGCAAGTAGCATGACTGGTCATAGCAAAGAGAGACGAAGCAGCGATGATAGAGATACATCGTCAGAGAGAGGTGGTCGGAGGTCGAGCTCTGCTACTGATGATTCTCAGGAATCTTCTTTTCATGGGCCGGAAAGAGTTAGGGTTAGACAGTATGGGAAATCATCTAAAGAGCTCACGGCATTGTACAAAACGCAGGAGATTCAAGCGCATAATGGTTCTATTTGGAGCATTAAGTTTAGTTTGGATGGTAAATATCTTGCTAGTGCTGGTGAGGATTGCATCATTCACATCTGGCAAGTCGTTGAGGCTGAGAAGAAGGGTGAGTTGTTACTTGATAGACCGGAACTGTTGCTTTTGGCTACTAATGGGTCTCCAGAACCGACTACTATGTCACCAAGGAGAAGAGGGAGAACTTCTATAAGTAGAAAGTCATTGAGTTTAGAGAACATATTTGTTCCAGATTCTCTTTTCGGGCTTTCGGAAAAGCCCTTTTGTTCCTTTCAGGGACATGTGGATGATGTACTTGACCTTGCTTGGTCCAAGTCTCAGGTTAGTTAGTCACTTTATTTCCTTGGTACTATTTGGAAGAAATTGAATGGTAGAGAAGATTTATGAGTAAACAAGCTTTCTATTATTTGTTTCCTCAGCATTTGCTCTCTTCATCAATGGATAAAACAGTTCGTTTGTGGAATTTGTCCAGCCAGACTTGCTTGAAAGTATTTTCGCACAGTGATTACGGTTAGTAGGTTCTGCGCCAACTGCTTTTAATTGTTCCGTCTTTTGGTACTTATCAAATTAACAATGTGTGTTTTGATTATTGATTGGAACAGTGACTTGCATTCAATTTAATCCGGTTGATGATAGATACTTCATCAGTGGATCCTTAGATGCAAAAGTTCGCGTCTGGAGCATTCCAGATCGTCAAGTAGTTGACTGGTATGATCTTCATGAGATGGTCACTTCTGCTTGCTACACTCCAGATGGTCAGGTACACTGAAATCTGCCAAGTTATGATCTGAAGTCCAGTTTTTTGGCATCTCATGAAGAATCCTTAAAAGAGTTTCCTAACTTTCTAAAGAATTTCTGTTTAAACTTGAAGGGTGTGTTGGTTGGTTCATACAAAGGTAGCTGTCGGATGTACAGTGCATCAGGTACTGATGAAGTTCTTGTTGGGATTTGATATTGGTTTTCTTTCTGCTATTTCTTATGTTTCGACACTAAGTGATAATTATTTTTTCAGATAACAAGCTGCAACAGAAAAGCCAGATAAATTTACAGAACAAGAAGAAGAAAGCTCATCAAAAAAAGATAACTGGTTTCCAGGTAACGAAAATCACTTGTTTAGGAGCAATATCCGGTGAAACAAAACGCGTTGTTCTTGATGGCTCTAAAAGTTCCTTGCTTTGTCTCATTTCATATTTTAGTTTGTTCCTGGGAGCTCATCTGAAGTGCTTGTCACATCTTCCGATTCAAGGATCCGTGTTGTTGATGGAACTGATCTAGTTAACAAACTTAAAGGTAAACAGACAAACAATCGCCTTTTGAAGTTTCAAGCTTTGTCTTCTGTTTACGAGCCAAAGTATCGATCTTTTCTGTTTTCATTTCATTTGATAGGGTTTCGAAATACGAGCAGCCAGATCTCTGCCTCAATCACAGCAGATGGGAAATACGTAGTTTCAGCAAGCGAGGATTCACACGTGTACATATGGAAGTACGAATCCCCTGCTTCTCGACCAAGCAGAAGTAACAACAACAAGAACGTGACAGTCACAAACTCTTACGAGCATTTCCATAGCCAAGACGTCTCTGCAGCCATCTCATGGCCTGGAATGGCCTCAACAGAAAACTGGGGAACCCAAAACAGAGCGGGGTTTAACGGAAGCACCAATAACTTGGACAATATCTCCACAGCTAACCATCCGCCTACACCGGTAGACCAGCTGGGGACTGTGGAGCGATTAAACAGTCCACGGAATGGGATCATATCGAGCGCAACAAACGGATACTTTTTCGATAGAATGTCAGCGACTTGGCCTGAAGAGAAACTGTTGTTTGCAAGGAACAGAAGTGGGAATCGTCTGAGTACGGATATGTCGTCGTCAAATGGAAACTCAGGGAATGTATCGGCTTCTTGGGGAATGGTGATTGTCACTGCAGGTCTCAGAGGAGAGATACGAACGTTTCAGAACTTTGGTTTGCCCATTCGGATTTGATAAAAACTGTACAGAGTGGTGAAGAAAAATCGAGTGAGGTTTGTATTATTGTTAGCTGAGCTTTTTTTTGTTCCTATTCTTCTTTGTTACAGATTTGTTTCCAGGAAAATGGAGAGAAAAAAAGAGAGAAAGAAACTATACAGATCATTGTAGAGTTACAGACACACGAACAGAGAGATATGTTTATTGATTGGAAATAGAAAGAGAGAAACCAAAAAAGGAAAATTCTTTTGCAATGTAGTTTCTTTTGCGTGTCATTAAGGCCCATGTAAGCTTGATCCGGCCCATTGAAATTCCTTGTATAAAAGTGAGAAACGTTGTCGTTTTCGTTGTGACATTTTTAGTTAAAGCAGCTTGTCTCTTTCTTTAGGTTGTTGAGTTTTGTACTAAAACCCTAAATCAGAGAATTTAGCGTTGTTTCTTCTTCAATAGACACAAAAAATGGGGAGGAAGAGAAAGCACAGCGAGACTGTTACGGCGGCACCGGTGAAGGATTCTGCTCCGGAGAGACCTCAAAGGACTCTTTTGGGTTGGAAAGATAAGAAGGAAGATGCTGAGAACTCTAAACCTGCGTATGCGTCTGTATTCAGGAATAAAGAGAAGGTTCTCGTTACTTGTTCCCGTCGGATCAATTTCAGGTGAATGGTGTTGAAATTTACATTGGGTTTGATTCGGTTTAATGGTTATGAATCATGGAGTAACTTTGTTAATTCGTTGGAAGGTATCGACATTTGATGTTGAACATGGTGTCACTTTTACCTCACTGTAAGAAGGATAGTAAGGTAGAAGCTAAGAGCAGTAGAGGTGCCACTCTTAATGAGCTCATCGAGCTTAAGGGCTCTTCTTCCTGTTTGTTTTTCGAGGTAAAGTTTCAATCTTTTTTTTGGCTACCTTAATTCCAGAACCAGTTACTGTTCTATGGTCTGCTCTTCGTAAGGGGTTTGGTAATCATATTCGTATCAATCTTCTTAATTTCTTTTTCCATGTATTTACCTATTTGGTATGAAATGTAACTTGGTAAAACTTTCGTACCATTGATGATAGAAACAAAGAGCATTACAGATTGAATTCTCTTTTGTCTGGTTCAAATTGGGCTCTCTAGTCTCTCTGTTTTAAATGTCAGCATGTCTGGATTTACTTGATTTCAGCATGTCTGTAGAGTATTAAACTGCAAAGTCAATGTATTCTTGATTTCTTCCCAGAAACTGAAGTTAGTACGTGTTTGTTTGTGTTCGTCTTCAGTGTAGGAAGCACAAAGATCTTTACATGTGGATGGTGAAGTCCCCTGGTGGACCTTCCGTTAAGTTCTTGGTTAATGCTGGTAATTTGTCTCCAGCTCCTCTTATTTGGTTTCAAAATAAGTGACTGATGGATATAATAATACTTTGGGTAATGATGAGTTTATCAATTTGTATCGTCTCTGAGTAGTGTTTCTGTAAATTTCTGTATGGTGAAGTTCACACAATGGAGGAGCTGAAACTCACTGGAAATCATCTGAAAGGTTCACGCCCACTTTTGACATTCTCATCCAATTTTGAAAACGATGCACACTGGAAACTTCTGAAAGAGATGTTAACTCAGGTCTCATTCTCACTTTTGAATTGTGGACGATCCTTTTGTAGTCGCGGTTAGTTTGGTTTATATCTTCAACTTTTAAGTTTTGTTTTTTTGCTTACAGATTTTTGGAATTCCCGAGGGACATAGGAAGTCTAAACCTTACCATGACCATGTGTTTGTTTTCTCCATTGTTGATGACCATATATGGTTCCGTAATTACCAGGTAAGTTGAAATTTTAGCATCTCTCATGCTCTCATTTCATTTCAGTTTGGAAACGTTTCGTTTAACTAGCCAAGGCTTCCATTGCAGATATCGGTACCTCATAACGAGTCAGACAAGATTGCACGAGGCGATCTGGATAAAATGACTCTTATTGAGGTCAGGCCATGACTATATATATACTAACACTAACTTACATAATTTCTGAAGAATTAGTTGTTGATTGAAGTAAAAACCTGATGACAGGTTGGTCCAAGGTTTTGTTTAAATCCAATTAAGATATTTGGAGGCAGCTTTGGAGGTACAACGCTTTACGAGAACCCATTCTATGTATCTCCAAACCAGGTACTTGGTTCTTCTATAAGCAACTTGATAGATCACATTGCTATATATGATTATCTGTCAGAGTTCTCATATATTCCAATTTCCTGCCTTTTAGATTCGAGCTTTGGAGAAAAGAAATAAAGCTGGGAAATTTGCTAAGAAAATAAAGGCAAAAACAAGAAGAAAGATGCATGAACTCTCAAACCCATTGGAGCCTGATGAATTTACAGACATGTGGAACGATGAATGATAAAAGTCGACCAAAGTTTCTTTTTTGCTATTGTAAACTTCTAAATTCACAAAATCAACACAGTTTTGTCTTTACCACTGCTTTCTTCCCTCCCTCTTATCTATCAAAGAGTGAGATTGCGAATTTATCACACAGTTGTCTAAGTAAAGACTGCTATGTCACGAAGAAGCAAATCAATTTTATTTCTTTATCGTCTTCATAAGGCTATATTTACATAAACAAGAGTACATAAAAAGAAAACGCAACAAAGAAGCAAGAGTTAACGAAACTAGAAGCAAAATCAACGAGAATTAGCCAGCGCCCAGTTAGCTTCACTTCCTCTTCTAGGGATACTATTGATCTTAGAACAAGCATCAACTTTGAAACTAGCTCCACAAAGAACACCTTCACTATCAATCCTCGGCATTGCCTTCATCATATTAGTCGGATGGTCAAAGCTCTTAAGCCCTGTCTCACTATGAAACATACATCCTGCAATAACAAAAACACAAAACACACATCAAGATCTAAACTCAAAAGTATGTTTCTTTCTTTATAGGGCTAATGAAAAACTTAAGTTTTGGTTTACCATTAGGGAAAGGAGCAAACGATTTAGCACAGCCTTGCTTTATGATCTGAATATCATCAGACATTACAACAGATCCGTCTCCAGAAATTCCCCAGTAAAGACTCTCTCCTCCATCAGAACTCAGAGCTGAGAAAACAGAGGAAGTTTGAGTATCGTAGACAACGAAAGCGAAGCTTCCCTCAAGACCTCTAAGAACTTGATCTGCTGGGTAAGGACCACGATCACGAAGTGTTCGATAAGCTTCGATCACAAACATTGCCTCGTTTGAGTTCTTCCCAGATAAACCGTATTGTCGATTCAATGTACAGAGATTATTCAATCTCCCTAGAAACATACAGTAGATCCCATCTAGTCCACAGAACAACCTGAGCAAAACAACAAAACCATTATGAATCTATGAATTGGATTTAGAGATTTGACTTGTATATATGTGTTTTATGTATATTAGTATATACCTTTGACGAAGAGAGGTTTCTTGGCGAGCGTAAGCTAAGACGGCGGAGTCGCCGAAGTTCATAGAGAAAGCATTGTTTTGGTGATGAGAGAGGAAGTCGGAGAGAGTTTCGCCGGGAAGTTTAGGAGTTTTGCCGGAGAAATGAGAAGCCGGACTGTTGAGTTCTTCCGGTGGGTGAGCAAAAGCTTTCTGAAATATTGCCAACATTTTCGTTTTCTTTGTCTTTGATTAATCCAATGCTTGAAATGTGTTATGTTTTTGTTGAAGACAATGAGGGGTTTTATAAAGGTACGAGATTATTATTACACGAGATGCTGACTTGGATTTTAAGATAAGACTGACATGTCTTACGTGTTCTTATCCGTTTCTTTTTAGACAAAATTATTCTGTAGTTAATCTTTTTTTTTAAAGTGTCTGGTAGGTAAATAAACAAATTGTGAATCCAATGATGATTAGATATTTAATCTGACGAGTAAATCTTTTTGGAATGATATGATTTTTTAAACGTGCCACGATAGAAAAGTAGTATGTTTTTTTTTTGTCATGTTGGAAAAGTGGTAGGATATTTTTTGACAGCGAAATAGTTAAGTGAAATATGATTTTGAATATATGAGATATTTTATTAATACAATCATATAAGATATTTTAAATATCGGAATATCTATTTATGGTTCATCGAACCTTAACGATATGTATGAATGTTAACTTTTGTAGTTATGATCAATCTAATTTAATGAAGAATTCCTATTGTAACTATTTCCTAAAATCTCGTATTCAATCCCAACAATTACTCATTCCTGGTTACAATTTTCCTTTCACACAAATATTTTTTATACACTCTCATAGCTTGAAAAACCTAACTCTCTCTTAACTTCTTTTTTTCCCATCATTGCATAGAGATTATGGAGTGTATTGTGGATGATGTATCGGATAGTACATGTATGGTGACGCCAATCTATTATTCGAAAGAAACAACTCAAGATCGTCAGACTTTTTTGTTTGATTTTGAAGTTGTCTACACAAAAGTGCCTGAGCCAAATAGTGATGGAGAATCTGACTACATGTCCAGTAAGGTTAAAACAAGGACTACAAATCAACTTCAAAGATATGGTCGAGACGAGTTCATTGGTCAAGATGAAGAACAAATCAAAGCCACAATCTACGAAATCCTCAATGATGTTGGTGTTCCTCCGTATCTAGGGATCATGAAAACATTTGCTGAAGAAATTCAAAGCATATTGAATTCACCTCTGGAGAAATTGGAGAAGATAAAAGTAAAGATTGAAGTTGTTGCACACATGTTTCCTGAAGATGATGAGATCGATGTTGAGTGATTTATTATTCTTTTGCATCTTGGTCGTTACAATGATTCCTTCATTTGCTTCTAGGTTGTTTTCAGTTTTTTACTTTTACATTCTATAATGTTCTAAAGACTAAGATATTTTGCTAAGTCTTGAGTGGATCTACTATCACCAAGAGTTAAGGTATTTGTTATTATGTAGTTGAAGTTGTAAAACTTCTTAGATTAATTAACTCATGTCATAATTCTCTGCACTAAGGTGTCTGGAAATATCTTCTATTACTCTCACAACTTGAAGAAATCAAACAGATACAAATCAATACAAGATACACTAACCGGTAAATCCAATCTCAATCCGGTTCATACAAACATGGTTGTTTATCTATACCTTGGATCAACAAAGCCGGCTACGAGAACGGCCACAATGGAGAAAGATTTCGGTAGGTTCTAAGCAGCCACGGAGTGAGTCGTGACCAAGCTGAGCTCTTTCGTTATCTCCAAACCCAAAAATGCGACCACGTTGAGTGACCACAATGGTGTGATACAAACCGGTGCTAACTTGAGAGACACGGTGTGGTTTCAGACACTCCAATACTCTTGGCCTAAGAACTTTGTCTGAAACTCCTCTGTCCGGGAACCCAAGGCTTCCAAACCCCATCCACCCAAATCCATATAGTAATCCACCTTCCACCAAAACAAAAGTCTTCCTTTTTCTTGCACACACCTGCAAGTAAAAGCAGAGTCATGATCAGGGCTGACTAACTGATCCTAAACGGAGCAAAACTCCATACAAACAAAGGCCAACACATCCAGCTTCGGTTTTCTTTACCAAAACCGAAAAATAAACTGAATGTTATACTGAAAATCCTCTAAACTAAAATACTTGTGCTAAGTTTTGATTCTAATTGAACTGATCACTTATTAGTTCTTAGAGACCGCTGAAGGTCTTAGAGAATATAGGAACAAGGTGTAAAGGGATCATTATCTCAGACATTGAGATGGTACAGATGGGGGACGAATCTAACCTGGACAGCAAGGCAATTGTTGAGATTGACCAAAACTTGAGGAGTGATCTTGTCGTTTTCGTCTCCATGGCCTAGAGCACCACAGTAACCTTTACCCCATGTGTAGACCTAAGTTGCAAGAAAGAATTATTAAAACAAGAGTTCTTTTGGTTTCTGAGACCAAATGGAGACAGAACGAGATAGAAACAAAGAACTTACACGGCCATTGGAATCAAGTGCCACGGCGTGCTCATCGCCTGCAGAGACACGGAGTATGTGAATACCTTTTCTTTTAAAAGCCTGAATAACACGCGGCTGGAGCTCGTCCTGTTGCTCTCCATGACCAAGACAGAAGTTAGAACCAGAGCCAAACGAGTAAACCGAGCCATCCTGTGTTACAGCTAAAACATAGCTGGGTCCAGCTGCAATTTGCACCACAGGGCCAATGGTTTTAAGAAACTCAACAACTTTGGGTACTGGTCTGTCCAAGGTATCTCCATGACCAAGCTGCCCATGTGTATTTGATCCACAAGTATATGCATGCCCTTCCCTTGATAGAAACACAGTAAAGTGAAGCCCAGCAGCCACCTGGTATAGAAGATAAGTTTGTCAATGTTTGATAGAACCAATTTAGAAAATCAATAGGTCTAGATAGGGTTGGTATCAATTCTACCTGCTTACAAGGAGTCCCCTTCAAAGCCTCAACAAGCTTAGGCCTAAATATTGGACGGCTAGTATCTAAATGACCACAGCAATGCGATGAATTATCCCCACAAGTGAGAACCTGTGCCGGATTTCAAATATGAGTGATTATGGCAAACGACAATATACTCACAGGATAGGTTTTAAGTGAAACAGAAGCTACCAACCTGTCCAGATTGCAATACGAAAGCAGAATGGTTCTGTGTGGCTGAGACTTGAGCCACTTGAGCAGGGAACGGAAACTCTATAGGTGTAAATGCTACACACTGAGTAGTTTCAGAGCCATGAGCAAGAACACCGGACAAACTTACACCACAAGAATAAACCTTTGAGTTGTTGATTAGCAAAGTGTGATACTTTCCTGTTGCAATTTGCATCTGCAGAAAAAATAAAAGAAATGCATCTGAGACTTCTAAACCAAATTAACCAAGAATCAACTTTCTCCATAGCAACTTCACTGAACTACCTAAAACTACTGACTATATGAAATGACAGAAAGCATACTTTGCCTTGAGAGGTTTCAACCATATCTGAGGATTGCTCAACTGACTGCAAGAAACTAAAAAGCCGCTTCCAGTTTCCCTCACAATTGGCAAAGAGCTCTTTCTGTGTAGTCAAACCCATTCCCACGTAGACAGGGTGCATAGAGCAAAGCTGAGACGCCGCATAATCAGCTAATGATCTGAATTTCAAAGGATAGAATCCATGGCTCCCTCCGAAAACCTTAGAAGTCAATTCCAAGCTAAGTAGATCAACCGCACTAAGCCTCCCAGAGGTCAACACCTCCAAGATCAAATGAGAAGGAAGATCCTCGAACGAAATCAAACAGTTTCGATCAGCCATTTCTTCCCTTCCTAATTCTAAGAACAGGGTTTCAAAATGACCTAATTGAACGTAAAGGACGAGACTTTGGGTTGCTTCAAGCTACTAGAGGATCAGATTTTGAGGCGAAATCGAGAGCAATTGAAGTAATGTATGAAGAACACGTTGGATGGTAGAAAGAGATAAGAAATCGAATAGGAAAACGGAGTTATAGATGAGAATCTCGCAGTTGGTCTATTCGAAGATCGGAAACTAATCATGAGAAGGGTCAGATCGCAAGAATCAATCCACCTGAACACGCCAGATTCTTCGAACTGCAACGAAGAACAGAACAATCCACAATCAATCAAACTAAACAAATCCCTCAAAAAGGAGAAAACTTTCGATTGAAAAACGTACAATTGAAATCGAAAATAGGGAACGAGGAATCGAGAAGAAGAAAAGAGGTTAGTGGTGATAGATCCTTACCTGGAAAGCAAAAGGTCTTGACTTTTTGGTTGCCCACTAAACAAATGAAACCAAAAAGTCTAAAAAGAACTTTTTTATATAAGAGAATGGTGAAAGACGTGTGAGGACGAATAGAAAATTAGGGGAAAATTCAATATCTTGCCTCTTAAGCTTCTTTCGTGGCGATTGTTCCTCTCTGTTTGCAGAATCTTTTGAGGCTTACTTAGTCGTCGGCTCTTGAATGTACTCTGTTTTATTGCTTTAGCTGAGAGTTTTATGTGTTTTCTGCTTCACCACTACTTTTGCTTGGTTTATGTTCAAATTAAATTGGTAACTTGGTTATTTGCATAACTATTTCCGGTTCTCCGGCTTCACAAAATCCTCCGGTTTAGTTTTACGGTCTGAGATTGGATGTAGTTTCCGTGCTTGACACGTGGAAGAAAAAGAAGTGAGAAGATGAAGAATCGGCCCTCCATATTTTGGGCTTTAGGTTATAGTAATGGGCCCAAAAGTGAGTCTCTCGTAACAGAGCAATTTTTAGACAGACGAAGAAGAAGAAGAAGAAGCAGAGAATCGATTGACACGAATCTTCATCTTCCTCTTACTCTTAATCAGGCTTGTTCTTCAGTTTCCATCACTTAAGGTTTTCGTATTTTCTCGAAAGATTCAACGGAAAAGATAGAGATAGATAGATGGAGGAGGAATTTGTTATGATTGATCTTGATGAAGTTTCAAGGCACATTGAGATTCCATCAGATGCTCCTTATACTTTATCAGTTAGTTCAAATCCATATTCTTTAGTTAAACTCTTTGCATTGGTTTTGTTTTGACTTTTGTTTATTATTTCTCAGGGTTTGGATACTTTGAATCCGGTGTTGACCATTGATGGCAAAATCAAGCTGGTGAGTTTTCTATAACTTGAGTTTGAGTAACTCTTTTGCTTAAACCATTCTTAATCGTGTTAGATTTGATGATCTCTCAGGTTGGAGAATATATTGAAACGATTGGTACATGCCTTGCTTTCTCTGAAAAGGGTTAGTTTCACTTTTCATCTTTATTGGTTCACGTACTTCTTTTGTCCCTTGATGTTTTTACTGAAGCTGATTTTTGAGGTTTCTTTACTTTTATTTTGGTTTTGCAGAAGAAGTTTCAGCAAGTGAAAACCAGATGCCACATAAGAAGATAATTGAACCTGTTGCAAAACTCCACAAGATTCTTAAGTTTAGATTAGCAGCATTAGACAATGATGATGGAGAAACAAAAACAAACAATTTGTAATAGTTTTTCCCTTGTTTAAGTCATTGGAGAGCTGAGTTATGGGTATGTGTAGAAAGGTTACAAATTTTTTTAAATGATTAGGAATGATAATTCTCATTTCATGTTAAAAGATTTTTTTGGACTTGCTTATTGCCAAACTTCAAAAGATTCTTAAAGTTTAAGTTATAAATTAGCATTCGACAATGAAAAATGCAGAAACAAAAAGAAGAAACCAATTTGTTACAAAAAAATTCTCCTGTTGAGGCCATTGGAGTTTATAGACTTGTAGTACATATCACAGAACCAGACGTACTGGATTACACACCAACAAAAGTGAAAATATCTTAGACAAGGGACACACGCATTTCTCATCAATAAAATCAATCTGGTGTTCACACAAATCTTACAAACAACAACATAGGTGTTGATGTTAATGTTGTAGAAGCTACTGATCTGGAAGTCTGTCTTTCAGGTAGTTCAACACAGCTTTTGTTCCTCTTTCTAGAATTGGCCTCCTGATACTGTTTTAAGAACGTTGGTGAAAAAGAAAATCAATCGATCTGGAAAGTTCTTGTGTTTATTAATGTATCAGTGTTTATCATTTATACCTTCTTAATGGGTTCCCGTCAAGTCGTAGAACCTCAAGTGTAGGCTCAAGCAAACCCTAAGGAACAACACATGACTTGTTACTAAACATTTTACATGTATATGTTTCAGTTAAAAAAAGCAACAGAGACTTACCAGTTCTGGAGGAAGACTTGAAATGTTGTTGTTGGATATGTCTAGATGTTTGAGTGAAGTCATGTTCTTGATACCCTGCATGGGGAAAACAGATCCAATATAATAACATTACATGGAGACTTTAGTTGATTAGCTGATTGATGCCAGGTTACACTAAATTCAAACCACAGATTCAGCAGCAATTCTATAGTAAAAACCAGAAAGTAGAATATAAAGCTATATTACCTTGGGAATCGATTGAAGTGAATTCTGGTTCAAGTCAAGAATAATCAGGTTAGATAAGTTGAGGATATCTTCAGGGACTTCAGATAGCTGGATTCGACTGTCAAGTGAGGTATAAGGTATACGGTATCTTAAAACAGTGTATAGTGACAATGAATAATATAAAGTATCATAACCAACCTCAAATAAAGCTCTCGCAGTTGTGGCAAGTGGCAAAACTTAGGATGCTCTCTGAAGGAAACTGCATTAACACTTAGGTCTAGAATCTGAAGCCCAGAGACTACTTGGAACCCATCCAGTGGAATCTTACGAGAACATAAAAAAAATGTGATGCATTAGCTCTTGGTGGAAGCTATAAGCAACTCTTTATTCTCTTTGAACATCACCATACCTGATTCAGGGGATTATTATCCAGCTTCAAGCACATAAGATTGGGAAGTGATTTCAAGATTGCACCTGGCCAATCTTTAATTTTGTTCCTTGACAAAATTAATGTCTGCAATTACAAAGATACTATGAAATTCATGACAGTAATTGGCAGATTTTATGTAGCAAAGGCAACTGTAGTATCTTTCTTTATATATAGAAAGAAGATGTATGGTAAACCTATTACCTGAAGGGAAACAGATGTAGAAAGTTGAGCAGGCAATTCCTCGATAGAGTTCTTAGAAAGATTAACTTTCGTGATCTCACCAGATTCCCAAACTTCTGAAGGGACATCACTCAAGTTGAGACCTTCCAGAGAAAGTTCCTGAGTTTTGTGCAATCAATTAAGATAATAACTTCTAGTTTCTATTAAGAACATTGAATTCTTAACAGGATGGTGCTCAGATCTGTGGTTCACTTACCTTTGAAGAAATGGACATACGAGCTGCTGAAGCAATCACATTTTCCTTTGTTGGAGTGCTTGCACTTGTTTCTATAATTGCAAACCTTTTACAGTTAGCCATGACCACTTAGATGAGAGACAAAGAGGGAAGTTGGACCAAAGTACCTTCACTATTAGAAAGGCGGCTCCTAAGATACTTCAATAGAGCAGCTGTAGGACCATTTACTAATGAGCTGGAGAGCAAAAAAAACAAAAGAGAATTATTCGCCTCTTCAAGTATCAATCTATTTAAGACTAGGCAATCAAGAAACAAGACAGAGACGGAGTAAAAGGAAACCTTCTAAGGGTTCTCAAAGGATTGCCAACAAGCACAAGCTTTCTCAGAGTAGTCATGTTTCCTAAAAATGTGAGGACATGAGTTTTATGCTAATAACTATTCTTATGAAGTCATATGTAAATTTATTAGCAAGCAGGGGATGCAGAAATGCTTAGTGCTGTTTGCTAACCATACCGAGCTCAGGATGCAATCCTGTCAAGGAATTATTTGAAAGATCTAGGTACGAGAGCTTCAATTTACATGCCCCAACTGGATATTCCTTGAGCTGAAAATTCGGAGAAAGCACAAGTGTGTAGACCATTGATTAGAAAGTGACTGTCAATAGATAAAGGTTTCGAAAATATATATAGATTGTCAGAAAACAATATCCATCAAAGAAATGAGCACAATACCTGATTAGAACGAAGATCCAATGTTCCTAGACGTGATAGATCTCCAATCTCTGCTGGTAATGTTGATAGTGAGTTTATTCTGGAATTAAGTACAGAAAGAAGAATGTCAGAAGTGAAAGTCTCTAACAAGATTCCATGTGATTCCAAGAAAATATTTCTGGATAAAACGTAGTAGAGAATGACCCCAAATAGAACTCCACAAGAGAGGAGCAACCGCCTATTGATGGTGGAACAGACGAAATTTCTGCGTGAATCAAATACGAAAACAATTCAGCAACTACATATGAGAATCAAGTTTGACTATTACTGGAGCAAAAGGTATGGCAGAAATATTATCTTCTCAGTTTACACTTACTGTTCTGATGAAGGTCAAGCCGGATAAGACGCGAAAGACTTCCGATGTTTTGTGGCAGAACACCCAGCATATTCTTACCTGCAGAGTGAAAAGATATTAAAATGTGTCCCAGAATCTTTCAACATGTAAGAAACACAAAAGAAAAGTTGAATATCATTACATGCATTAAGTTCTGCAAGCATGGTCCATGATGCTATGTGGTTCTCAGAGAGAGCTGTGAGCTTGTTTCCCTGCAATAGGTTTACATCGGTAAATCATCTTCATACTGCACTTGGAAGATAGTGAAAGAAGAAAAAGATAATTGCCAAGTAATCACTTTAGACTCTAGGAAGAAATCTACAATAATACCTCCACATCCAGTTTAGATAATTTCGAACAGTTCACCATGTCTTCTGGCAAACTGGAAATTTGATTATTTGTGGCCTGTGGATAACAATAAGCACAGTCATTCCCATGAAAGAAAAAGTAAACAAAAATCAACTGAACCAGAAGGAAGAACATCGAACAACCTTTAAATCGGATAAGTCTAAACATCTCCCAATAGAATCTGGCAATTCTTTAAGCCGATTGCTTGAACAGTCAAGCCTGAAACAATCACGAGGAGTTTAATCAATGAGTCCGATGCCCTAATCTAAGTCAAACCACAGAATTTTATGACAGGATGGAGATAACCTACTTGACAAGAGAAATTGCTGAACCAATTTGCTCAGGAAGTTCTGATATTGAGTTAAAGGACACATCCAAAGACTTCATCGCAGTAAGCCTACAAATGGGTTTAAGAGAACAAACATTTGGAGATTACCAAGCTGAACAGAGTGGAACACAAATACAAAGATCCAGAAATACTTACTCCCCAATAGCTGCTGGAAGTTGAGAGAGTTTATTGTGACTGACATTTAGCACAACCAAACAGGCAAGGTTCTTCAGATCTTCTCTTAAAACCTCAATGTCATTATGAGCCAAAATCAACTTCTGCAAATCAACAGCCTGCCAAATGGGGAAATTTATCCATTTAGGAAACTTGATCACAGAACAATGCATTAGAAAAGGATTCAAAAGATGGAACATTTTGATCACCTCCCACCAGTTTTCTCCTTCTCCGGTCGTTTCCAAACATTGATATACCTCAGTAGGTACATCCCTGAAAATTGAATCTCAAATCAATATAAACAGTCGTGTAAACAAAGACTTTGCAGCTCATATACAATGAGATCTCGTGACCAGGTAATAGGATCAAAACTTCTAACATCGAAGATTCAATGATAATTTAGAAAAGACGAAAACTTACTGAGCCCCGATCAAAAGATGATAGATGATTCACATTTCTAACACAATTCGAAAAACTAAAACAATCTAATCCCACAAAAATCTGAAATCCAAAGAAGACTAAAAAATGGATCTTACTTGAGAGAACGATTGGAAAGATTCAGCGAACCAGATGTTCGAGCTGCTTTCAGAATCCGATCCATTAAATATTTCTCTCTCTCTCGATCTCTCGCGTTCGTTCGTTCTTCTCCGTCGTTATTACAGTGCCACCACTCTCCTTTCGGAAAGTTTAATGCTTTAAGAAAAATTCACCTCTTTTTATGTCATTTCAAATTAAGAAATTATATAAGCTAAAGTTCGTATTTTCCATTAAAGTAGAGAGCTTAACTTGATTTGTGGACCGGTCTATTTAAACTCATTTGTCAGTCATACAGATACACAGCCATGGAAATGCAATTACCAGCTGCCTAATTCTTAATCAATCTTTTTCTGTCTCTGAGTACTTCTCACTTATTCTTATATGCATTTCCCTTATATATCTTTTTACTTGAGCAAGAAAGTTGTATTATTCAACTTTCTGTGAAGCTTTTATAAACCAAAATAGATTTCATTATGAGTGATTTATTAGACTGGTGTTTCATGGACTCTTAAAGCTTAAACATGTATCTCCGGTGAAGTGGGTGCAAGAGCTTCGGTCATGGCTCCTTTGTCTGACATGTGTTTGTCTTGTCCTGATGTGAAAGGTGGACAATGGGGACAGCTTGGTGGGATATAGTAGTGTGGTGGGTTCGGATTGCAGCCACCTGTTTGGCATCCAGTACCGTAGCCAGGAACTGTGATACCTGGAATCACAAAACCGGGAATCTGTGCGCCTGGAACCACTATCGGAGGGATTCTTGTGCCTGGGACTACTACACTAGGTCCACCCTGTCCTATACCGATACCAATCCCTTCCCCTGGACCACTACCTTGTCCTATGCCTTCACCGAATCCGCTACCTGGAGCTCCCGTGACAGGGCCGCAATTGGGTTGGGCAGACCCGGATCCTATTCCTTCTCCAATGCCAATACCTGTACCACCACCAGAACCAATTCCTTCACCAAAGCCGCTGCCTCCACTAGAGCCAATTCCTTCTCCAAAGCCGCTGCCTCCACTAGAGCCAATTCCTTCTCCAAAGCCGTTGCCTCCACTAGAGCCAATACCTTCTCCAAAGCCACTGCCTCCACTAGAGCCAATTCCAACGCCATAGCCAACACCAGACCCACCACTTCCATAGCCCCTACCTACACCATACCCCATAGGCTTACTTGTGTGGTCAGGATCTTCCTCTTCCAGTTCACTCGCCATGGTCTGCATTATCTGATCAGGCTTGACTTTGTGCTCAGGATGTTTTGATTCACCAGACATGGACTGGAGTTTATGGTCAGGCTTTTCCTTGTGCTCAGGATGTTCTCCCAACATAGACTGGAGTTTATGGTCAGGCTTTTCCTTGTGCTCAGGATGTTCTAATGCACCGGACATGGACTGGAGTGTATGGCCAGGCTTAACCGTGTGCTCTGGATGTTCTGATACACCGGACATGGACTGGAGTGTATGGCCAGGCTTGACCGTGTGCTCAGGTTGGACCTCATGATCTGGCTGTAGCATAACCATCCCAGGCATCATTTCATGGTTCAGATCTAGCTTTCTTGGCTCCATCATAGGGAGGTCCTTAAGAATCCTGAGTGCAAAAGTAGAGCTGAAGAAGCATAGTAAGAAGATAAACCCAAAGCATAAGCCTTGGTGTCCCTGAGCCATTATTTCTATGTAATAAGTTGATCCTGCTGTACATTCCTGATAAAATGATCCCTCATGCTTTTATAGGAAGGAAGACTTTTACTTAATAGAAAACACATCCCCTAAACGCAAGACGCCTTGCTGAAAATACGCATTAAAAATCGAATTCACAAACATAGCATGACAGGCATAAGAAATAACTTTTTTTGCGATAACACAAATCGTATGTTCAGCAACTTCAACTCTCCAAGTTTCGAAACCTTATTACGATTATTTGCAAAAAAGAAACTACATCAACACCATCTTGGCAGAAGAAGTCATTATAACAAAAACAAACACCAAAAAAAAAAACTCAACTGAGAGTATTCAACTGAGCACTACTTGGTAGATATTAGACATTATCACCATCACCTTGTGATTCAGCAGCTCTCAAACTCTCAGCCATAGCACGAGCCCTGTTCTGAGTTTGTCTCTCTACAGCAACCATGTATAAACCTAAACAATTATGGGTTAAAGAAAGTGTCCCATACAAACAAAAAGCTCATGAATTTGAGTAACAAAAACCATAGTCTCTAAGATGAAAATGTGGGAAAGATGGATCAATCATACCAATAGCACTTCCGATAGCACAACCCCATAGAATCCTCATTGACCACTTATCGTTGATAATCCCTCTCGATCCCATTTTTTTTCTCTGCAATAACTCTTTCAAAGCTAGCTTTTTATCCACTAAAACGCAAAATTTATGATTCCAAAACAGCAAATCAAACTCAATCCTGAAAAAACTCTGCTAATTATCGGAGATTTAAGAGATAAACCTTATTCTTATTCTTTTGATAAACCTTATTCTACAAGAGGAAAGAAGAAATAAGAGGAGAAACAAAATTCGTAGCGTTAATTAGGGAACTGTGGATGAATGAGCATAAGGAATGTGAGCTAACCAGAATTAGTCGGTGACCGGAAGAGTGAGAATCGAGAAAATGACGATGAGAGGAAGAAGAAGAAGAAGGAACGAGTACGGGAATAAAAGAACGGACTAATTTGTAATTTTAAAACAATGAGTGCTATTTTGGTAATACATAACTTATAAAGGGTTCATAACAATAAATGAAACACTTTTTTTTCTTTCCCGACATGTATTTTTTGTTGATTAATACAAAATTATCAATAACATTCGCACATGTTATGTGGATATCTAATTTATTTTTGTAACATCCGATAAAAAAATGTTAAATTTATTTTGCAATTTGGCTCTTCGATTTTCAAATTTGGTTTTTTTATAAATAACAAGAATTTGTCACTGTCTTCCCTATAAAATTTGGAGGAAGCAAAGGCGCTTGCTTTTCGCAGCAAAGCCTATAGAAACTTTACTTCCTTCTCCTCTCGTCTCATGCACCGAATGTATTTCCCTGCTTAACCAATTCTCTACTTTGTCCTCTTCTTCTCCGTTTCGATTTTACAAGATTCGATCTTTTGCAATCGAAATACCTAATATTCCGATTCTCGATTCCGGCGTCTTTTGCTTCGGGCTTTTTTGGTAAGTGTACTCTTACACTATCTCCGTCTCTACTCTTTTGCGTCTTGCATTGCTGATTGTTGGAAATGGATTTCTTTGTGGTGTAATGCGGTTTCCAAACGAGTTCGAGTTGGCTCTTTTAGAAAGATTCTTTCTTCTTTAGTCTGATTCTCAAGGTTTCACATTCTTCGTTTTGATAATGCGTTTCCCTAATTGCGTTGTGATTATCGATACCGAGTAAAAAGGTGTTCTTGGACTTTTCACTTTGCCATTGATTTGCTTCACTTGTATTACTTTAGAACTCTCAGAAACGATCATTGATTGGCTTGTGTAGAGATAATTGAGCAGTTCCATTTATCTACTTAGATCGGAGATATAATGCCTGCCAGGTGTTTGTTATATGCAATTTTGGGTAGAGCATTGAAATTTTGACCGAGAGTAGTATCATGATTACAAGCCATGTTCTGCTTTAGTTTCGTAGTCAGTGATGGTTATTAGGAAGATGATTGAAACTAGCTTTTTTTGCAGCTTCAAATGCATAACATTTTGGTTGTAATGTAGGGAACATTTTAATCATTCAGCATTCTACATTTTGCATAGCTACTGTTGTTAACCAAGCCATTTGTTTTGCACTGTGAATTAGTGGGAGGAATGTCAAAGATTGCAAGCTCTTCGAATAGTGATCCTGATTCAAGAAGCTTACAAGTGCTTCTCGATACTTTTGGTTCTCGTTTTTCTCTTGATGACATTGCCGCTGCTTACTGCCAAGCTAGCCAGAATGTCGATGTAGCTGGTGAGATTCTCTCTGCAATGGCTGAAAAGACGCCTCAATGTGACCAAGTTGAAATGAAGACAGCAACCTCAAAACCAACTCAGGTCTATGTTCCTAAGGAAGTTCCACGACAAGAGGATAGCAAAGCGAAAGTATGGAGGCCGAAGAGAAATTCTATATCAAATGGTACTGTTTCAAGTGTTATTGGTAAGGAGTATGCTAGAACCAGGCCTATATCAAATGCTCCCAAAGAAGCAACTAAACCATTGAAGATAAACTCAAGGGATATTCCAGAAACTGAGATATGGAGTGAAGAAATGCGAAAAAGTAACGAGGGAAAGATAAGCAGGGCTCCAACTGATGTTGAGGAATTTATTGTTAAGATGCTTGGAGAAGGTTTTCAAGCTAGCCAAGAAGTCATTCACCAGGTTCTTGGTAAGCATTCTCTAGCTTTCCTTGATTCTGCTTTACATATTTTTCTTCTTTAATGGTGGTATTGGCGACCTTAGCTGCTAAACTTAATCTGCTTTTCCACTAAACTATCAGGCGTATGCGGATATGATGTGAAGAAGGTAACCCGATGCCTTTAGCTCTGAAAAATAATGTATTTTGTTTCTTTAACAGCGTTTTGCTTTCCCATATGCCTTCATTTTCTTTCTTTTTCTAAAATATTTTAAATGTTTTACTTTTTCCTGGCTGAGTTATATTATATAGCCCCATACGTTGAAGCTCATCAAGATGACCACCGCTTAATTATGACCTGTGACCTTTATAGTTGCATCACTCTTTATTTGAGCTACTTTAACAATAATTACAATTATACCCTTGAGCCACTTTGACAATCCTTTTCTCTGTCTTGGTACTACTGCTGACTAAAATTTGAGATAAAGTTGACTTTTCATACCGACTGTCGCCTCTAATTTTGATCACTTGATTGTTAGTGGTATCTCTATAACTCTTGGCATATGGCTCTTGTGAGTATTTCATTTGATCCTGCTTTTGTTACAACTTCTTCTTTTGGCATCTACACTATATTCTTCATTATATTGCAGAGTACGGAGAAACTGCTTGACTTTTCTGATACCAAGAAATATGCTGATGTTGGAATTTCCAATGAAGTTGTGAGCTTTTATTATGACTTTCAGTTTGGTCTTTGTTATAGAATAGCGTCTTCTTCTAAATCTGACTCTGTTGCTTTGTTTCCCTTTCTATATAGATGTCAAAAGTTGATCCTCAAAGACAATCTACATCCTGCAACCAAATGGAACTACAAAAAATTTCTCAGAGGCACGTTTTTCCTAGTCAATCTTTGTACCGAAACTTTCCCTTTGCAATCCTTTTGATTTTTTTTCCTCTTCAAATTGCTTTTTGTGATGATGCAGTGTTGGAGCAAGAACCTTTACAGGTTCACAGGAAGGGCGTAATGCTAAGAATGGTCTTGAAAAGGAAGTTTTAGAAGCTTTGTTCTCAGGTGCGGAAAGATATGTGGACAAACCAAAAGTAACTCGACATTTTGGAGAAAGGAGACCTGGAGTTGCTGGTCGTCCTGTTTTTAAACCTCTGGAAGACCCTTTTCAAGAGAGAGTAGTTGCTGTGAAACAATCGTCCAATACATCTAAAGAAGGTAACCATGCCGTAGTCTTACATACACGTTTATTTGAGTTTATTCTTTTGTTCCTCAAGCGTTTGCTCAACTATCATTTTTCTCCTGTGATAGATGACGATGAAAATGAATTTAAGGCACATCGTAAAGCAGTACGCGAGCATTTGAATCAGATGAAAGAATATTATGGAGCTGTAAGTCTTTGAGATAATTGCCCGATATACCTTTATATGTTTGTAATGGCTATATGATTGTCATGATGTGATGGTTGCATAACTAAAACCTCTTCCTTTTTGACAGGCTGCAGAAGCATTCTCCAAAGGAGAAACCGAGCGAGCACACAGACTCGTGGAGAAGGTACAATTTGGAAAGAAATTTTTGGTTGAAAGTGATCAGTGTCTTTCTTGTCTTCTATGTAACAACTATATGATATCTTCCATGAAATATAGGGACACTTTTTTGGACAAAAAGCTCGAGAAGCAGATGACAAATCTGTAGCAAAGATGATTGACGTCAAGTCAGTGAATTTCTCAATCCATTTATTATCAGTCCTCTATTGTCATTTTCTTCTGTATGCTCCATTGGCAGGAAGAGTTGAATTTTTTTTTAAACCATTCTTATAGTCAAGAAGATGATTCAACTTACGAGGAAGACGAGGTAGTGACAGTAAATATGAATGAACACGAAGCAAAAGAAGCTCTTCGTCTTCTCAAGCGCCAACTTATTTACTTCTCTGGCATTTCATGTAAAGTTTTAAATCCCTCTTTTTAAACCTTTTTTGTTCTATCAGAAACAAATCTAATCTGTTTGATGAGTTTGTATTCTATTTGTGATTTAGCTTTCAAGTACCTCAGAGTCCAATTGGGTGAGAAGAAGGAAGATTTCAAGAGCAAACGAAAGGTCCCATCTTTACTCATCTGTTTTCATCTCTTCAAAGAACTTGAAGTCTTCATCTCTGAACAGAGCTTGAAATTGCTTCTATTTATATTGTTTTCTTAGCATATCGTAAAGCTGCTGGAGGGAGAATCCATTCCTTGGACTGAAGAAGATGGCGGCCTCGTGATAATGATTCGGGTTGATGAGATTGACCCCAAGAAATTGAGTTTTGCCAAGAAATAAGAACCATTGGTTTATTCTTTTGCTTCATTCTATTAGAAATTGGTTGCAACGTTTAAAGCATTATGATTTGTTATGTAACCAAACAAAGATGCATTTTGCGGAAATATGATTTTTGGTTTCGGAATCGAAGAATTATCAAGCCATCTGACATTACAATATGCTTAGAATGTTGTAGAGATAAAAGATTCTATTTTAAAAAACCATATAAACCGGCCAACCAAAGAAGAAACAAAACTTATACAGTATGGATCTATCAGTGAGTAAGACTCTGAACCTCTTCCTCCTGATTGCTATCTAAAGTTTCAAGCAGAAGAGGTGGTGCGTGCTGAGCATTCCCTTGATTCTCCTCTGAGTCTTGACAGAAGGAGAGAATGATGGTGTCTATCGACATCTCAACCACCGCAAAGAAAAGTGTTGCCACAATATACCCCAATGCCCAACATGCCTGTGCATAGAGAGAGTCACAAGCAAGCAAACCTATTTAAGCTAAAAAAAAAAACATCTGTCTTTGTATTTACAATTGAGTCTAGAGAGCAAGGAAAAGGATTTTACCAAAACAGGTAATAGCGGGGATGAGACTTTGTTGTGAGAAGCACGATATCGGTGCGAATCCAACATCAAGAAGCCAAAGAGAGCACTGAAGAGACTCACACAAAGCTTTCCTAGAAACAATATAACATCTCCTATCACATTAACTTTCCCTATCCTCAGAATGTTGCTTATGATCAGCTCTGTCGCGATTGCAGACGATTTGCAGAAGCTTTTCCCTGTTATAGCAATCTGAAAAGAGACCGAGAGACAGACAATCTATCAAGAAATGGTTCAAAGAATGGGATCTAAAAGAAGGAGATTTTCTGTTACCATTATGTAGGCATTACGGTTAACCGATTTGATGGTCCACTCCACACTTTTGAGACAACCACGTGAAGTGTAATGAGCCATTCTCCAAAACCAGTGATCAGGTATGGTCCCGCTTACTTTTGTTTTACGACGAATTGCTTCGAGAATGAACCGAACAGACTCAACAAAAGAGACAATGAGTGAACCAAGAGCCACGGATCCTAGGTTGTAGCGTGCAAGCCGCTTCATTGATGCGAAAACAGGAAGAAACGGTATCTCTGGCTGAATTGTTCAACCATAAAACCAGAATCAACACATAATAATAATCTACAGTTTCATATATTTGCTCAGAATTGTTTAGCTTACCGATGCTTCCCCTTGAGCCCAATAATAGGAGGCAACAGAGCCAGCAATCACTGTCGCAGAAGATGCAATGAAGAACTGTGTAGCCCAATAGCAACCAAACAGGTGGAAGAATATAGCAATGGTGATGTGAGGGGTGTAATGTATGCTATAACCGCAACAACGGTCACAATTAACTTTCTTTAACACGAGATCATACGCACAGCAGTTAGTGTTGTTGCAGTTGTTCTGAACAACTTGACCAGAACTGAAGAGATGGAGAGCCGCTGATATCCAGAACATATAGAATATTGCTAGCATCGCGAACGGTATAGCCGGGAATATAATAAGCGCTTGAACTTCTCCAATTACTTTAGCAGCTACCTGGATTTCACAAGTATACAGCAAAATGACCTTTCTAGCATAAACCAAACTGGTCACCAAGTGACTAAGAAAGTAATACTCGCCTTGAGGACTGATGTTGCCATGAGAATTCGGCGGATAATGGCAATTGAAGTGAGAATAGCAACAACAGAGATAAAAGTCATCAGAATGGCAACTCCACGAACATGAGTCAGTTCCTGAGGAATAAGCAGCAAATGTAAATAAGCTTGGAAGAAAATGGGACTAATGGTCTCATAATTTAGTGAATGTGAAAGCAGCTTAAGGCTGAGAATGTAAACTTACTCGACCATACACATGAAAGTATGGGTCATGCTCACCAATAATAGGTGTTACAGCATCATTCCCAATCCATCCAGCTACAAAAGATATAAAAGTGTAATAAGTATATTGAGTCCATATGACTTGAAACATAGAGACATACAATAGAAATATGATTTCCTAACCAACCTTTCAGGTAATAGAACACTGTGACTGATATTAAGAGCATGTTGAAAAGGACAACAGTTATCCAGGGCATGGCGGCAACAAAATGTCGAATAAGAAGCAGCCAAATAATGGATAGAAACAGTGGAACAAGGCCTCCACAAACGATCAATACTGGCCATGACTTCCCAATATCAGCCACATAACGCTACGATTGACAACCAACAAAAAAGCTTAGAGCATTCTTCAAAAATCATCACTTTACAAAGAAATGTTTACATGTCAATAGAGAAGAGGATCCTTCTAACCTTTAGAACTGAGGCACGAGAGTTCATTGACCTTCTAATTGATTTGTCTATGATCATGTCCTCTTGAATATTAACACCACCCATCTGCTGCCAGTGGCGTAAGGATGAATTTGAAGCACGAGCAATATATTGGCAGCTCCAATAAACTAAAGAATCAAAAGAACAAACCTTGTTACAAAAAAGCAATAGAATAGAAAATAAGAATAAGCTTTGTGTGCCTCTTACCATTCACACTAGGGAATATTACAGGGTAACAAGGACCCTGAAGCTGAAGAGAGGAATTCCTCATTTCTGGAGTAAGAAACTCAAAATAATCATAGTTCCTATCGATCCAATCATTCATCTTGAGACGAATCTCGCCGTCAGGATAGTCACATACCCAGTTGAGAGTATCATCAGAAGGTGCAGGGCAATCCAAGAGACAAATAGTTCTAGCATTAGCCAATTTAAGTTCCCCATCTTTCAAACCACTTTCATAAACTTGGTTAGGGTTTAACCAATATCTAAGCTCAAGTTGAGTAAGGTCACGGTGACGATGCTTGCTACCACACACATTCCCTTCATAGTCCAATCCATATGTGAGTCTGCAATAACAGTTCATATAAGACATCACCACTCAAAAACGATATTTGATTAACACAGCACAATTCACTGAACAAATTAGCACAACTATGTTCTATAAATTGAGTTCACACCAAATCTCTTAACTAAAGAACACCAAGCAGAAGAAAAGTAGGAACCTTATAATACAGATATAAAGGTACAAACTTTGGTATAATAAAAGGTAAAATCAAGCAAGATTAGCAAAACATTTAAGGTTCTAGGACGCTTTGTTTGTCCAAAGAGATTTGGAGCAAAAACCATTACCTTAATGGGTTGCCTTGGTTGAAACCAAAGCTGGAATTGACAATCATTGAAACCCAAAAGGCAATGAAGATGATGAGAAACGTAATATCTCTGCACTTTCTATTGTGCTTGATGATCCCATCATTTGGAGCACTCCCATCACTTGAAGTATATCTTCCAATCACTGCTCCTAAAGGTCCTCTCATCTTTGCCACAGCTATGTCTCTTCACAGTCTGAAAAACCCTCGAGACCAAAAAAAGGAATTTCGGAGAGAACAGCACACAGACCTTCTTTACTAAGTGTCTTCTCTCTCTCTCTTTCTCTGTGTTCATTGTTCGAGAAGAGAGTGTGAAAGCACTTGAAGGGTATTTATGTCTTTTTCTGTTTAAAAGTTATTTTCTTTTTGGTAAAAGATAAAATTAAATGGTTTCTGTTCAATCTTATATCATCCATGGCACATGAAAAGAATCCATGTCTGGTTCTTATGGGCTTTGAGATTTCTTATGACCATTTTTAAATGGTTCCTTTAATCCTAGTATTAAACCTAATTTAAAAATCTTTGTTCTGTTTTTTGAATAGATTTTAAAATCAAGCTTTTTTTTGTTCTTATTCTCTTTGAGATCTGCAAGACTGCAACTGTAACGCCATCCACTTCATTAAAAATACAATGATTCCACTTTTTCTTTGTTATATTATTAAAACATGAATAAAAAATGGACCAGAGTTATGTATAGAAGAAATTGATGACAAAAAGAAAACAGCTTTTTATTCATTAAAAGCTCACATCAATCTGTTGATAAGGAACTGAATGTGGTGTGAAACCTTCATCTATTTTTTGTTAATCTCTCACAAACATTCTTCCCAAGTTGGAGGGAAATTTTTAATAACCTTCCCAAAAGTAGGTTTTAGTGATATTTAATTAACTTTCTAAGTATATTTAGTTTGTATTTGAAAAATCAACAGATTGTTTTTTAAAAAGCATGGGCCAGCACCTTGTTTTTTAAAAATTGTTTTTATATATTTATTGCTCTGTTTTATTTATTATAGTTTTTATATATTTATTTTATCTTTATGTAAGAAAGAATTATTATTATTATTATTATTATTATTATTTTATAGAAAGAATTATTTCATTGACAAAAAAAAGAAGATAAAGAGTTATTTCAAGTTACGTACCTGACAATGTCGTTCTTTTTCAATTAAAGCTAGCATGTAACATTACATTTATATACTAATCTGTGTTTTATGAAGCTTTTATCTGATAATAGTCTTTTTTCATGGTGTCTATTAGCTCTGATAATTTTGTTGACAAATGAACTTGTAAAAAATGTTATTTCCATTAATATAAATTCTGCAAAACTCTTTAACTTGTCGAGTAATGCTTCATACATAAATGAGAAACCGTTCCGTTAAATAAAATTAAGCATGAAATTATTTAGCAATAAAAGAGAAACAAAGGAACACTGCCCAATTAAAACAAGGGCAAGTTCAGAAATAAGCAAAGAATTGCGTTTTGACCAGAGCACGACTTAGTTTTGTAGTTAAACGAATTGTCTTCCTCGAGAAGAGAAGGTTTGGCCAAACCACCAAGAAGAAGGGACAACGTTCAAAAATGTCTGCGTTTTGCTGTCCGTCAGAGTAACTTTGAAGGAGAGTCTCTGTCCCCGGAGATCACCGGAGCTCTGCCAGTTGGCACCCCAATTACGGGTCATCTGAAGCCAAGTCTTTCCCTTTGAGCCTCTCACCGCTACTGATCTCACCGAGCCGCCACCACCAACGTTTGAGATCATTACCATATTGAAGTTACCTTGCCCTCTCATCGTGAACCTCACGCCTCCTCTTCTTTTGCATCCCACCCTATATATACACATTACAAAACTATTAGATATTTTGCATAAATATCACAGTAATTACATGCTATATTTTTATTTAACTAAAGTCCATTTAAACCTTTTTCCAGATTCTTTTGAAGGATTGGCCTTGTTTTTGTTTTTTTTTTTTCTGTTTGTGAGCGTACGTATATGTACATGTTATAATGTGATGTTGATCTAAACTTCATCCATTCTTTCCTTATAAATTTTGCTATAATATATAATGACCTAGCTTGCTAATGATCATTATAGCAAAATAATGATATGTAGATGAAATAAATTAAACAATAATGTTAATAACTTAAAATAATGATAGGGTTGTATAATGTTCTCTACCTTACATTTTAAAAANAAAAAAAAAAAACTCCAAAATATACTTTAATGTATAGTTTCAGTTTATTAACTTATCAAAAAGGATGAACACTATATGCATAAAAAAGCAATTGACTCCTATAGCATCGAATAAGTTACCGGCGATAGAAGACGGGGACGATGCCTTCATTGCCGCGACGGGCAATGCGGAAGAAAGCGGGGGAGGACATGTCAAAGTGATGGCGAGGGAGATTGCACCAACCATTATTGTTATTCGTTGGGCAAAAGTTTGTAGCCGTCACCGTCACGGCGGCTCCTCGGAGACACCACTTAGGATCCGCCGGAAAGTCGCACCTCACCTGGTAGCACCCACCGCATGACTCACCGCTTCTGAATAGCTCACCGCTTAGCGCCGCCGTGTGTGCTCCGAATCCGGCGTGGTACGGATTGTCATACCCACAAGCTCCTCCTATAAAATTGTATCTAAAAAACAAATTTACCATACAAACTTTGAAGTAACAAAAACGTATATTAAACAATAGTTTAATGGCCTTTTTACCAAGTGAAGCAGGGCTATCATTGACACCATAATACGTTGCATGAGCTCTTATCCAACCGTTAGAACACATCCCCACACTTAACGTACTAACCAAGAGAATAACCGTTACTAAGTATGTTCCCTTCATATCCATATATATATATTTTTATTTTATTTGAGATAAGTATAAATTTTTCGTGATGAAAGAAAGAGAGGTCGAGAAAAGAAAGCTTTGAGTTCACAATTGATTGCTTATTTGCTTGAAGAAGAAGGAAGACATTTGGACTCGTTTTATAAGGATCTATAATAAGTATTAACGCGTTTTGTCGGTGATTATTACGACTTATTTTCACTTACATGCACCACAATCTCATGCATGTGTTCGTTATCTTTCTTAGTTGGATCTTTCTTTTTTTATTGCTCTTGAAAATTCTATAATAATTGAATATAGGTCTAAACACAGGGGAACATAATTTCCTAGTTGAAATACTAAAACACTTTAATGTCATATAGCTATTTTTTGGTGAAGTAGTTAATGAAAAATATTTTTGATATGTCCATATAGAAGCATATTAAGTAACAACATTTTAGTTTCTGAGGAGAATTACCCATAACAAAATACTAGTATTTGAAATACTACAAGATAATGATATTTTTAGCTCTGGTTAGAGATTGAACTGCCTTGTAATCTGACTGTAACTAACATTTGGTTCCGAGAGGAAAATGATGGAAGAGAATGGCAGAGTTGACAAACGTTTTCGATATCTAGCTGTATATTTAGTTCAGGATTTCGTATCTTAATTATTCGGTGCTATCAAAGGTTGGGAATTTGAGATCTAAGTTTCCTAAGTTTTAGTCGCGAAATGACCTGTGTAATCCGAGATTAAATATGGGAATCCAACTAAACTGATTTAAAAACGAAACGCGTTTTCTCCTGATCGTTTAGTAAAGACATGGCTTGGACATGCCACATAGTATATACTCACATAATTGGATTAGAAATCGAAAACATACATGATATAATATAAGATTACATAGACCCCCTCGTGGTATTAATATATGTCCTATGCAGTACACAGAATGAAACAGTACGGAAGCCTACATTACTCAAAACATATGTATGTATATAGATTGTACGGTGAATTAGGAAGAACAATGGCATGTGGTTCAACGTGGAGTTATGCTTCTCATGCGTCGGTGGATTACTTTGTTTCCATTTTTTTTATTGAAGAAGACAAAGAGGACCCACGATAACATAATAGTCAAAAACTTAAAAGACTTTACAGAGATTACAAGAGAGAAGATAAGGTAAAATGGTTCAGAGTGACAAAAGAGTCAAATTTTGTTACTCGACCAAGAATCTTTCTATAGTTTTCTCCAACGTCTCTCTAGGCACAGCTCCAATGATGCTATCTTTCTTCTCACCGCCTTTGAAGATGATTACTGTTGGAACGCTTCGTATCCCGTAACGGTTTGCTGTATTTGGGCTCTCGTCAGTGTTGATTTTGTAGAATTTGAACTTCCCTGCGAAATCTTTGGCTAGCTGGTCAACTATGGGGTGAATCATACGGCAAGGTCCACACCATGGTGCCCAGAACTCGACCAGAACTGGGACATCTGATTCCAGAACCTTTGTTTGCCATTCTGAATCAGACAGATTTGGTACTGCAACATCAAACAAACTAGTTAGATATATCTCAATGGTGATTGAAATTATGCAACTATCAGAGAGAACCGTTCTGTGAAATAGTATACAGAGCACATCAATGCTCAATGCCAACAAGACTCTGGTTCTTTCTTGAGTTATTTAAACCATATGCTAAAATCTTATCACAGAGTATCTTTGCTATCAATTTGTATAATCAATCCTGGTTTGATCATACAACAACTTGATAGATGAAGAAGTTGAGTATTCAATAACGTTGACTACAATGTTTTATCAGAATCCACTCCCTATGAATCCTAGTTTTAGAGAACTAAATCAGATAATACTAAAGACTAACAATCCAAGTAATTATATAGATGATGAAGTTGAATCCTCACTGATTTAAGGTTCAGATCTACGAGTTGTACTATAAGAAAACTGAAGTTACCTTCGACGGCGGCGGCAGTGGTGTCCTGAGCCTCACAGGCGATTCGTCCACCGCGAGCGATTCTGGTTCTACGATTCGCACCCAGACTGGCCGACTGAGTCACCAAACTCCGCGAAGACTTCAAACCTCTGAATTCCAGAAACCTGGCGGGAGAAATCCGGCGTCGTGAAACCGACGGAGCAGCTGAAGAAGACGAGACCGAAGCCGCAATCGGCAGAGAAAACACGCGGGTCACGGTGACGGAATCGAGTAACGACGCCATTGGAGCAGAGCAGAGATATTTTTTTGAGTGGTTAGAGGGTTTTTGGCAGATACGGGTGACAATTTGAATGACTTGAGAACACACACAGAGGCGAATGCGATTTTATCCTCGCCACGTCATTCTTTCCTTTGAGATAACGACAACGTTTAGAGGACTCCTGTAAACCGTCAATTGTTTTAGTAGACCGACTATCAAATTTGATTTCGGTTAGGCAGCACATCTGATTTCGGTTAGGCAGCACCGCACCAATTCGGTTAGGCAGCACTGCTATAAGGTCGATTCTATTTACGAAGACGGACATGTTCTTTTTTCATTAGTTAAGGTTGAGGATTGGACTCTTATATCACTTTATGAAAGGGTGTCTATATTATATATAGTTTAACTTTTCTTTGGAGAGTAATTTTTTTTCTTAAAACAGATTTGCATAAATACATATGGATTCTATTACTAAGCGTTATGATCACATAAATTAGAGAAAACTTGTTCAAAACTCGATTCCAAATAGTATTGAGCTTGTTTTGAGAGAAAAAAAAAAGAAGACAAAACTCGATTTGGGATGTTATAATAATCTAATCACCATCGTCTAATCGATACCATTTTAATAGTTTACTGAGATAGTTGCAACATTTTCGTCAGTTTGAGAATTTTTTTGTTCTTTCCCCCGAATGTCACATATATCATTGATAACCAAAACCACAGATTTAATAGTTAAAATGGGATGTGAAGAAAAATATACTGGACAAAGAAGAAGAAATTGTCATTTTAGAACCATTTCATCAAAGAAGGTTTATGTCTAAAGCCATTAATCTCAAGCAAACAAAAAACAGAAAGCATTTTGTGAAGAATGAAGAGTTACTTCTTCTTCCTTGTGTACTTGTCATCCTCCTCTTCCTCATCATCTTCGTCAGAATCTTCATCGTCTTCAAAGTCAACGTCATCAATCTCGTCTTCATCAAAATCCGTGTCCTCCTCTGAATCAGCATCTTTGTTGTCCACCACTCGCTTTCCATGAGCCGCCTCCATTTTCCCTACTCTCTCCGAAACGGCCTCCTTCTGAACGAAGCCGACACGTAAACCGGATTTCATAACCGGAAAAGTTTCAGAGTAAACAGGGTATTGGCTAGCCGCCGGCATCTGGTTAAAACAAAGCAGAGATCGAATGGCCGGTCCATTGTTCTGTACTGTCTCGGTGAGATTGATCTTACGTCCACGGAGGAATAGATTCGTCAACGATTTTCCGTCGCGGATGAGTGATCTCGCCGCCGATGATGAAGCTGAAGCCATTTTTGATCGCAGTGTACTGGGACTGATAAAGAGTTTAGGACGGCTAATATAAAGAGAGGGAAGGGTTTAGGGTTTTTAGTAGGAGTTGACACGTGGATAGACACGTGTACATTTACGTATCTCTTTTTCAGAACTGTAGTTTAGATTTTCAGTTGAAAGTACAACAACACGTCGGTAAAGTAAATCTGGTTCACATCTTTTGTCTTGATTAGGAGGGATAATAAAGCTTAAAAGTCAAAATCCAAACCTTGTATCGTTGACTTTTACTCACTTCTCTGGTAGCTCAGAAAATTGAGGCTATAATAAATCTGACTGATAAAGGGAACTGTACATATGAGAGTGACTTCTCAGTTCTCAATAGTCTTTTAAGATTTATGTCATAGTTAAGAGAAAAAAAGAGGATCCATGATTGTAAGAAGGGAGAAACTAATTAAGTCACCGGTTTCTTCAGAAATTAAGAAAAATTAAGGACAAAAAAAAGGGAGCAATGGAGATCAACTAGAAGAAACTCTGTCTCTCTTGGACCTTGATCTGGTACATTTGCTACTCTCTGCAACGATTATAGTCTCAGGTGTTTTTTCTTCTTCTTCCGGTTCGAGACCAAGGACACCTAGAAGAATAAACTCTTTCAACAGCACTGTCTCCACAAAGGTAGCCACATCTGTCCTAAACTTCAGAGAGCTCATGCCCGCGCTATTCTCTTCCACATCTGGAGCCCCCTTCACCAGATATCCCGGTGTAGCTCCGTTTCTGTAAGCATTACACGCCTTCAACACGTCGTGAGCACAGCTGAAGAAATGTCCATACGCAAAGTCTTCAAAATACTGTAGCATTCGAAAAACCACCAGAAACAATCAATCTCAAGTTTTAGTGAAAAGGTTTACGCTTTTTTATTAGTAGAGAGAGACAAGTGTAATGGGATGAGGTTTTTGCTTTTACCTTGGGTGGTCTCCTCATGGTGTAAACCATAGTCTTTAAAGACAGTATGAATGTGTTTTCGCTGTAAGCTTTAGAGGTACTCTCACCATGTGCAGAACCTGCTGACCTCTCGTAGCCGGGCTCGTTGAAGTAAGGTTTTTGATTTAAGATTAGACCTTGGATCGAGACAAGAACTTGTAGCATCGTCGAAGTGTTGGGGATCCATTTCTCCCTCTGGTTACCACTCCAAGTGCCGAGAAGACTCAGACACACTTTCCCACAATTGTACAGATTTGGGTTGATTCTTAGCCCACCAGAATGGTAATGAACAATCTTGTAAAACCAAGAGGAAATTCACATATCAAATGAGACAACCTTTAGAAAACAATAAAAAAAACTCAACTTGAGAAAGTTCAGTTGACTTACCGGTGGCGTAGAAGGGTATGTATCCGGGAAGAAGATATCAAAAAAGAAGAGACCATCATGGTAGGGAGTTCCTTGGGCTCCGATAATTACAGCCCTTAAAAGATCCATCCTAGATTCATAAGCTCTGACAAATATCATCTCTGTTCCAATAACAAAGAATGTAAGAAAAAATTACTGATAAAAGCCACAGAGATTGTTGTATAAGACAGCGTGTATACCAACCTGGTAAATCTTTCTCAAGAATTCTCCACTCGTCTTGGATCCTTTTCGCCCAATCCTTTGAATGCTGATAAGACAAAGAAAAAAGTTAAATCTTGAAAAAACATAAGAAGCATTCCATTATAAAGATTAACTTATGCTCATCTGGCAACCTGCTTTGAAGTTGTTCCCTTAGAAGCATAGTGGTGATCTGAAAAATCTTCGACGATGTCAAATCTTTTGAAAAACAAATAAAGCCCAAGATAATCCTCCATATTTCTCTTAACTCTGGAATCATCCGGAGGTAATATAGGCGGCTCCTCTTTAAACCGAGCAGCATTACTTTTAAAACCGGGTGTGTTTGGTGGCAATAAACCAGAAGAACCTGCAGCAGGAGCTGGAGCCTCCCCCAATACGGTATCAGGAGTCTGAGGCTGAAGATAATTGGAAAAAGCAGTTTTAAGGGCTGAATAGTGGACAGCGTAAGGTGGTTGAAAAGCCTTGCTGTTCTGTGGCAAGGCATAAGCAGAGTTTGGTATGACTCCTTCAGCTTTGTGCGGTAAAGCATTCCATGGTTGAGCTACAGGGGTTTCCATATCTGAAGAAAATTGAGAATGGATTCCACTTGCTTTTGTTGCTTTCTTGGAACTGTTATTCCCGTTATTAGCATGAGACGATTTGCTACTACTCGCTGATTCCTTGTCAGCTGAATTTGGAAACCAATCCATTGAAACCTCCACACCAGTTGGGATATCCTTACCATCGAAAAGGTCTTGATACATGGAGTAATTATCAGGCTCCGCCTCCATTTCAAAGTCATATTGTTCGGAATAGTTTTCGTCGTCTTCATAGATCAAAGACTCTGGGTCTAACAAACTATTTGATAGTGGAGATGATTCAGGATAACCATAATCATCACCAGGAGATCCCTAGAATAATTTTTAAAAAAGACCTTTTAGTTGTGACAACGTAAGTAGACTCATTAGAAGAAAAGAAAAAACGAAAATTCAAACATTTACCACAGCATACTCATCTTCTTCACCATAGTCACCGTAAGACATGGAATCAAAGTCTATAGCCTTCCCTTTGTTCTTATAATCAACATTGTTGCCATTAGGAACACCACCGTTTTGCAAATCATATTCCTCCACATCAATCACTTCTGGAGTTTCAGCCTACAAGTTCATGATCCCACCCAAAATCCAGAGTAAGATAAACATAATAATATCCAATTGAATAGCAAAGCCACCAAAGAGCAAAATAGTTATCACAAAGAACCAAAGACAAAACATTCATAGACTTGACATCACATTACATAACAAAAACAAGTCTATAACAACTTTAACAGTCAATTTCTAGTGATCAGAAACATGAAACGTTAGAAAGTGATCGCCGAAACGAATGACGATCCTTCAAAGAGAACATACACAAATAAAAAACATAATGCAAGTGAGCCAACAAAACAAAAGACCCCAATCACACATCAGCAAAATCAACGATGATGACTCACTAAAACCAATAAATCAACAAAGACCTCAAAACCCAGATTGATGATCACACAATCACACAATCCCCAAAATCAATTTTAACTTCAAATTAGGTAAATCAGTGAATTTAAGACACAGTTAAACAGAATTACCCTCTAGAGATTAAAATCCGATCAAATTCAATTCAATTAGGTAAAGTAATAACCTTTGTTGGCGTTCGAATTCTCGAGCAAGAAGCGGCAGGAGGAGTAGCGATCTCCACTACGTTGGGCTCCATTGAACGATCCCAAACTCAAAGAACTAAAAACGGAAAACGAGATAATTTTCCAGAAGAAGAAGAAGAAATCGATCAAAGAAACCTTGGCGCCGTAATATATACCAACACACAGTGAGATTGCGCAAAGGCTTTTCTCTCTTAACACTTAAAACCAATTCCTCTTTCTCTCTATTAATCCTAAATCTTAATAAATTAAAGACCTAAATTAAAACAGTGATGATTAATGAAAATTTTCCAATTTGTGCGTTTTTATTCAACAAGTCAATACGGAAAGTCTACGCATATGGGGCCCACTTTTTACATTGACGGTTGCGATTGAAGTTTATATTGGAAATTATTATTTAACGGTGATGATGAAGGTACTACTAGTACTAGTGTGGTCTGCTGCTGTAGACGAAATAGACCGAGCTTAAACAACAAGGTTAGGTGATTTCGACCAAGGCTATGATTTTAGAACCGTTCGATGTGAGATAAACAAGTTATTGGGTTAATCCAACGGTTGGGAACTATTTTTTTGGTTCCGTTTTTTTTTTTTATAGTAACAGAATAATCATAGCAAATCTAATGAGAAGATATAATTGAGTTGTTTTTTAAGTTATAAAGAATACACTGATATTTTTTCTAAAGAAGTACGATGAATCTGACTAGTATCATTGATTAAATTATAAATTTATTTTAAATAAAAAGACCAGTAAATGAATGATCAATCAATGTAAAAAAAGATGTAATAGTGCTATTATCAATGATCATCAATGTTATAGTGCTATTATTATTTGTGTTTTGGCCCATTATCTTATTCTTACTTTCAGCTATTAATAGATTAAGTTTGTTAATAACAACAAAAAAAAAGATGAAGTTTGTTTAGATATATAAAAAGAAAAGTTGAATACAGTAAGTAATAAAAATGTATTAATTTAAATTTAAAATAATTAAACTGGTGTGACATACTGACATATGTCGTTATTGATTTTTTTACAAAATTTATCTCTTTTTTTTTGTTTGAAAAGAGATTTTTTTAAAAAAATTAGAAAAGAGATTTTTTTAAAACAAAAGAAAAAAGGAGAGAGAGAGAGAGATCCATGCTGGTCTTATTTTGGGCCTATGTACATTATTTCTTATGTTATGGGCTTTTACAAATGGGCATCATCAGTAAAAATAAACAAAAGAAACAAACATGATAACATAACATAAGTTAAAAGAAGAAAACAAACAAACAAAAGAAACAGTCGAACTTTTTGATCGAAAAATAAACATGAGATAGTCATCAGTCATCACAGGCTTTGTAATCTACTGTAGTTGAGGATAATGAAGTTGTTTGTTTTATTAAGTCACTAATTTCTGAAACATATGCTCTGCTAATTTTCAAATTAGAGAACCAAATTAATAAAAGTTGAAAGAGACAGAAAGCCATCTTTTTGGTCTTTGCAAGTTAGTGGATAGATTTTTATTCACAAAACGACATGCATTTCTTTGCTCATTCTTCTTGGGACATATTCGTCATTTCGTGACTGAAAAAATGATGTTTATGTAAGAAATGCCGAGGACATTAATATTTCAGAATTCAGACAATGTACACAAACGCAAGTGAATATTATAAGGATAATCTAAGTGAAAGAGTTTAAAATGGAACAGAATGGTTTTTAGTTATCTACAATCTTTCCTCAATGATTAAAAAAAAATGATTTCGATATAATCTTCTTCTTTTTCTTTTTTGGGGAAACAAGATATATCTTACGAAACAAAAATAGTCATGCATCAAATAATGTTAGTTCTCCCATAAAATATTGTATTTGAACTTAGATTAGATAAATCAACTTTTATTCTTCTAATGATTGTATTTGGATTCTATTGGAAATAAGCTTAATCATCAGTAGGACACTAGTCATATTTCATATTTGGGAAAAAGGATATAGAGCACTACATTCAAATCATATCCTTTTGGAATCTTTGAGTAATCATGAGTTTCGCAAAGTTAAAATTACCCCGAATCATAGGAGTATAGATTTAAAATTGATCTATTATAAAAACAAAGATCTTGTTCAAAACTTTAAATCTTGTTCACGAGTACGTCACAATTTTGTCTGGGAGGCAACGACTTTAAATTGTCACCTATGATTTGAGGAGCACGCCTCTATTTAAATATTTCAACTAGATTATTTATACTAATAGTAATTCCAACTACATATGCTAAAATTCATATATTTTGATTTCAGTTGTTAATCAACTATATTCCAAATTTGTTATATAAAAAAAGAGTTGTAATGGATTACTACAAAAAAAGGGAAGAATAACGAATATAGTGGGAAAAAAGGAGTGAAATGGACACGAGAGGTTGGCAACGAAAGGCTTTTCTCTCCATAACCCAAAAAAGATTCGGTTGTCACATAATTTGCAGAGATTCTCCACTCTCTCTATCCTTCTATAAATTACATAGCCATCGGATCACAAAACAGAACAACAACAACAACAACAAACAAGAACTCAAACACTTCATAACTAAACATCCTTTAAAGCCTTTTCAAAAACTCAATCATGTCAAGCAACTGCGGAAGCTGCGACTGTGCTGACAAGACCCAGTGCGTGTAAGTGTCCTCTGTTTCTTTTTTTGAGAAAGACCCTGTTTCTGATTCGTTGAGTTATCGATTTTGTTGAGCCAACAGCAGAGTGAAACCTCTCTGTTTTTGGATCTTGATGCTTGATCTGTGTCTGAAACTATAATCTTTGTCTTCTGTAAATCTTATGTTGCTCTAGATCTTGATTGACCTATGCTTTGTTACTCTGTGACTGTAGAAAGAAGGGAACCAGCTACACCTTCGACATCGTCGAGACTCAGGAGAGGTAATAACAAATGACATGTTTGTAATAGTAATGATACAACGAGATCATATTCATAATGATGGAACAATTTATTTGTTTTGCAGCTACAAGGAGGCCATGATCATGGACGTTGGTGCCGAGGAGAACAACGCAAATTGCAAGTGCAAGTGCGGCTCCTCTTGCAGCTGCGTCAACTGCACTTGCTGCCCCAACTAATGAAGCTTCTTTAATCAAAATGTAATATGAATAAAAGTTGATGTGGGCTCATCTATTGAGCTCATGTCTCTCTTATTACTACTCTCTAGTATGGTGTGATGTAATGGGTTATGACCCTTCTTTCCCTTCCCTATAAAACTAAAGAAACTTGCAAGATAATTGAAAAGATGGTTTCTTTTTATTATCAATCGCATCAAAATGGGATTTTGTATCAAATGCATACATTATCTCTTGCTTTTATACCCTAAACCCATACCGGGTGATGAACAATCTTCTGTTGCTCATTCCTTTTGATGATCCATCAAATTACGTATTAGAAAAAGAAAAAAAAGTATCAGACGTTGAAACCTTCTGCTCGGAGACAAATTTTATGAGCCTCGATCCATTTAGTGCAAGCCGATTCACCATGCTCGACAATGCACTCATCTCTCAGCTTCTTGGTATCAGGGCAAGCACAACATATCCTCTTCTTTGGTTTCGTCTCTGCTGAGGCAGCAGCCTTGCTTGGCTCTGAAGTGGGTGGAGGAATCAATCCATTTTGTGCTGGCTGATCAGTCATCCTGTAGACAACGAAAAAAAGAACACGGTAAAAAAAATGAACATGATAAAGAACAAATGGCATAAACATAAGTCACATACTCACATCGCCTAAATTCTCCTTCAAATCCTAACTTATCATTCATCTGTTAAAGAAGCGATCTTAAAGATCAAATATCAAGTCCTTAAACCTTGGGATGTGCTCATAAGCAAACACAAACAAAGATCGAAATAATATACTTGGTTCTCAAAAACCAAGCTCAATAAGAGCTAACAAATGTATAGAATTCCATGACAATAGTCTACTTGGTAAGAAATCGAAAACAATGACTGCATAAATCTACCACAAAGACTTTTATTGAGAACTTGTGATCACGAAATGAGTGGCTTGAAAATACTTACGAGTGGTTATTATATTAAATTCGAGATTTTTCAATCAAAATTTAAAAACGCATAAACCCATCTGAACATCTAAAAAAATTGAACTTCTGATAAACCCTAAGAAACATCAGACGACTTAAAACCCTGAATCTCAAAACCCTGACCTTAAATTACGAAATCTCATCAATAAGATAACAACAACACCAAACTCATAAGCCAATTGGGTAACAATTCAATTCAACGAGCAAGCAAGCAAATCAAATCTGCGAAAAATGTTCCCTTTTTTTCCTTTGCAGCATCTTACAATTCTCGACATAAAATTCTCAAAAAGAGGAAAAAGAAAAAAGAAACCTTTGAATGAATTTGCAGAGGAAGAATCAAAGAGCAGAGAACCGGTGAAAATGTCGGCGACAGGTTCGAAAGGAAAGAAGAACACTTGGCTTCAGGTTGAACAAGGAGGCGAATTCAAAAGCAAACAAGCCACCACCAAATACGATTTTTTTTGTTTTGTTTTTGAATGTTCTACTATACACAAGCATCGAATTTAGCTACGAGCCCATCTGATTGGTCTAAAGTGGGCTAGGCCCATTTGTTTTAGCACTGAGTCACTGACAACAAATGGAGATAGTAATGGATCCAAAGATTGGCAGATTGCAGCAATTCAACATCTCTCACACAGATGGAGAGTTATAGCTTGTGGAAGATGAAACATAATGTTTTTTAGCACTTGCAAAGAGATTTTACAGATACTGAGACTCAGGGTAAGGCTGAAACGAAAGAAAGCTACAATCTTTGCTTGGCAGAGGAGAGACATTAGGGAGTGGAAGTTTTGTGATCCTGATATTAGCTGCTTATTCTCATTACGCTTCAATCTACATTGATGATGATGAAGCTTATGGAGTTGGACTTCCTATGAGTTTAATTGTCCACAGAACCATTCCTTTTATAGCAGATGAACTTATTATCCCTTATTGGAAACTGCTGTAGTTTGCTCATCTCCATCTTTGTTTCTAGATTGTAGTACCTTGCCAACATATTGAAATACTTGCAGAAAAAAAAACAATGTTTCACAAATGAGAATTTCACTCAAACAGAGTATTTACACAGATTTACAAAATAAGTTTCAAGAATGAAGGAACCTAAGACTTGTGATGTTTTCACAGTTGAAAAAACAAACCATTTTCATTGACAATTCCTCTATTTCATTGACACTTGATCATCTGAATCTATAAAAACCGACAATAGTTTAAGAAAAAAAAAAAAAACATCAATCATACTTCTCTCTCCATGTATAAACGAGGAAGAAAACCCATGAGACAGCTAAAGCAATATCTCCAAGGGCTTGCTTGGGACATTCAAAAGCAAGATCTTCAATCTTCCACTCAAACATAACTCTCCATAAAGCCATAACCATATAGAGAATCACAGAACCAGCTGCAAAGAAGCTATGAAACTCTCTGTCTTTCACAAACGACACCATGAAAAGCACCAATCCGATAGCAAAGAGAAGCAAACCAGAGAATGACTGAGAAATCTGAATAAGCTGCTCGTCGTGAGGTGTTGATCCTTTGAGCTTGTTTGCTATATCACTACCATGTCCAAAGATCGAAGCTTTCTCTGTGTAGAACATCATCAGAGTTCCACTTGTGAGTGCGATAATCGAATGGAGTATACAGATTACGCGGAAGAGATATGAATTCATCGGACCTTTGTTGATTCCAATAGAAAGAATCTGACTTTTTTGCTGGGTTTTCGAAGAATCACCTGAAAATATCGAGAAAAGGTCAAAAACAGATGGAACCAAACAAAAAAACGCATATTATTCAAAGTTTCAAACTTTACAGATAGAGAAGGTTCAAACCTGAGGAAGCTGTGATGTTTAAGCTTTTGCAAGAGCAAATGTTTTGAATAGAGAGATTATATGATTTCAGGGATTTTGAATTCCACAAGAGAACTTCTGGGAATTGTTTATGGATAAACCCTAATTTTGTCTTGTTGCAAAAGAAGATATTTGACTTGATCTCGGTCCTCTTTTGGCAGCTTCTCCTCTTTCTTCAACAGAAATTCAAACCCACCGTATAAAGATTGGTTTCCGATTATAAGTGGGAGAGATTATAAACAAATTTATAGTTGAGAGAAACAATTGTCAATATAATTTAAAACAAATTTATACCAATAATATCATCTGTTTAGCAAACTTATCCAAGACTTTTGGTAAAAATATTAATCAGTGGAAAGCAATCATCAAAAGACACAAGGAAAGTTTTGTGATTTTAATTAATATTAAGGATAATGACTTTTCCCATCATACAAGAGAATCAATGAACATATCCTTTTTGTGACAAACTAACATTGTTCTACTTCTTCTACTTAACTTAAGGTTTGTCCTCTAAAGCCACCAACGATCTGATAACGCCAGGAGAAATACCATCAGCAAGAGCCCCTAGTTCCGATATAAACAGAGCTTTTTCCTTCACTAAGCTCTGTAACTTCTTCGATTCAAACTCCATTTTCTCTTCATCTTCACATAGTAACAAGTAGGCCGTTTTCTCATGAGGAAACTGCACTAGTCTCTAAATGAGAGTAGCAAATAAATGTAAACAAAGATGATACCTTTCTCTAGCATTGTATGCACAGCATGAAACGGAATTGCAGCAAAAAGATCAGCTCCTGGGAGCATCATCCAGGTGGGTTCACTAGAGTCATGGGATCCACATGTGGAGCAAACTTCTTGGACCAAAGGTTTCGTTGAGCTCCCATGGATATCCTTCATCATAGAATCAAATGGAGACATAACACTAGTCTTTGTTGTCCGAGCTCTCTTCCTTAGTGCTGTAAGAGCCTCTCGGTTTGCATTCCTCTCCTTGTCATTCTCCACCATCTATTACACATATTACAAGCTCCATTTTGGTTAAAAAAACTTATTGACCTAACAACAATACATATCATATAATATCTGTTTTCTCACAAGACAAAATAAGTTGCAGACAACAATAGATTGAAAAATCTTGTGCTTTCCTCAATCTGTCAATCACATATAAATTACGAAGTAGTGAATATTTCCAACTAGATACTACCAAAGCAGATTCCCGAGTACCTGATTTCGAGCTAATAGAAACTCATCAGCTTCAGCTTCAATTTTGTCCAATAGTGCAGCAAACTTCTTTGGATCCAAATCCATCTCTAGTCTAACAGATTCCAACAAACAAATAGGCTCAGAATCAAATAAAGCATTATTGGTTGAAGGGGAAAAAGGAAAAGATTTGATAAGTGGTATAGTCAATCTTCCTAATCCTGTACATCTCCATGTTAACCTACATCTTCATGCACAAATCAAACCACAACGAAGCCAGAAAAAAAGTGAAGCTATGGATACTTTGTTTGCTTAAGCTCAATTTCAAAGACTCTAATTAGTACCATAAGCCACTCCATGTTTTCGTTGTATGTATGTACCAACATCATACTAAACCTTTCACCATCGTTTCAGCTTCTATTCTATAGAGTGATTATTGAATTCCCAAATTTTTCAATATTGATACGATTAATGATTTCATCCAATTTCAGAGAAACGATTATAGAAATTAACAATTCTGATAAACCCTAAATGGTTAAAACCCTGAATTCCGAAACCCTAAAACCTAATTCACAAAATCTCTCGTTCCTACGATGCAATAACGAAGGCAACCACAACACCAACAAAAGTGTAAAACGATTCTTTAATTCATTTTTGCAGCATCTTAACAAGAGGGCGAGACGAAGTAACTCAGAAACAAAATAATAACCTTTAAATGGATTTACAGACGAAGATTTAATAAGCAGAGGTCCGGTGAGAATCTCGGTGACGCAATGAGAGGGACGAAGTTTATTAACAATATAAATTACATTAAACCCCCGAGTTGAGTTATGGGCTAGGTATTTGGGCTATAAAAGGCCCGGCCCACTAATCATACCATTGAAAGGTGCGATCGTTCCCGCCGTCGTATCGTAGCACAAGAAAATGTAAATTTTATTTATTTGGTATTTAAAAATATACCTATTTAATAATTTGAGATGATAAAGTCATAAAACAGAGTAACTTTTTTGCATCCAAAAACGAGTTCGTGATATCAACTAAGCTTGTCAATGTGTTTTTTTGTACACGAGACATTAAAATTCACAATGTTTCGTAGAGAAGGGGACAAGAAACACATAATATAATCAACCAATTATTATTACTCGAATCCATTATAATATTTTTTCAAAAGGATAAGATTTTGTTCATTGAAAGACATCTGGGTGGGTCCATTTCACTGCTAAGCCCCTTGTGGTGGCGTCTCCAACGCATCCACTTGGCATTGTTTATTTGACCACTTTTTCGAATCATAGATTTTGAATATTCAAGCTCGATGGCTTATGTTAACTCTTATATAAACATATTATCAACCTCCAAATATTTTCATCATCAATCTTCTCCACACTTGAATCACAAACAACAACAAAAGAAACACAATGCAGATTCACAAACTCTGTTTTCTTGCTCTGTTCTTAGCTAATGCAGCTTTTGCCGTCAAATTCAACTTCGATTCCTTCGATGGCAGCAACTTGTTATTCCTTGGAGACGCTGAGCTTGGTCCTTCCTCTGATGGCGTAAGCCGATCCGGAGCTCTTTCCATGACCCGAGACGAAACCCCATTCTCTCATGGTCAGGGTCTTTACATCAATCCAATCCAATTCAAATCTTCAAACACTTCTTCTCCTTTTGATTTTAAAACTTCTTTCACTTTCTCCATCACTCCTCGCACCAAACCTAATTCTGGTCAAGGCCTTGCCTTCGTCATTGTCCCAGCCGCTGATAACTCCGGCGCTTCCGGCGGAGGATATCTCGGAATCCTCAACAAAACCAACGATGGAAAGTCAGAAAACAACCTCATATTTATCGAATTCGACACGTTTAAGAACAATGAGTCTAATGACATTAGTGGTAACCATGTCGGAATCAACATCAACTCGATGACTTCTCTTGTCGCTGAGAAAGCTGGTTATTGGGTTCAGACATTAGTCGGAAAAAGAAAAGTTTGGTCGTTTAAAGATGTGAATCTTAGCAGTGGAGAGAGGTTCAAGGCTTGGATCGAGTTCAGAAGCAAAGACTCTAGGAATACCATTACCATCGCCCCTGAAAACGTTAAGAAACCGAAGAGGCCTTTGATCCAAGGTTCGAGAGTACTCAATGATGTTCTTCTTCAAAACATGTACGCTGGTTTTGCTGGTTCCATGGGACGTGCCGGTGAGCGTCACGATGTTTGGAGCTGGTCGTTTGAAAACTAAGTAAACCGGTTCGGTTCGGTTCAGTTTGGCTAGGTATCGTTTGCTTTGTTTTTGTAATTGTTGTAGAGTGAATAATTAAGGTATGAATAAAATAAGCCGACCTGTGGCTTACTCTGCATTGTATTTTCATATTTGTGTAATCAGTCTGAATAATTCAGAGGTTTTCAATAAAATAAACTTCCTTTCCAAATTCTTTTTTTTTAGTAACTGGATTTGCATGATTTGCAAGGTAGGAGATTGTATTAAGCTCTATACAACATCAGTAGCTCTAGACGTCGTCTTATTGTATTTGTCATGGATAGTTGGATACATACATGTTTCTATCGATTGAAGATGATAAAATAAAAGGAGCAAATTATTGCATCCACGCAATGAAAACGGTTTATATTTAAATAAACGGAGGATAATTTAGCTTTGTTTGTTTTCTTCACGGAATAAAATATAAAATATATCTTCCCATGCAGAAGATTATAAACGTGGAATGTCTTAGATTTATACACGAAATATGAATTAAACAAATGTTTCATTTAAGATAGGGGACACGAATTACAAGTAGTAGAATCGATTATTATTCGACTTCAATAATCAAGAATATCGTTTTTTTATCCCCAATCGGATAGATAAACACACTAGATAGGTCAATTTTGTTGGAGACTCTGGTGGCGTTTGTAACGCACCCACTTGGCGTTATTGAAATGACGCTTCGAATGAAATAATTGTTCTGCCGTAAAACAATTTCAAACTCGATGTCTTACAGTGACGAAATGACGATTCACAAAACTCTGTAATCTTGCTTTTTGACACCAATTCTTCTCTCAAATTTAACTTCGAAACCATGCCTGGATAGTCTCAACAAAACCGACAATGGCATTCTCAAAACCCAACATCTTAGCTGTCAAATATGATCGCATTGGAGACATGTTGGTCTGACATTTAGTTTTGTTATGGAGATCGCTCTTAAGTTTTTTCTTGAAAACATGTCCACGGTCCACCGGTTTTGCTAGTATCATGGCACATTTGAGTTGGTCGTTCGAGAAACAGCGCCAAGAACAGCTAAACCTAAACCGGTCCAATCCAGTTTAGGTATTGTCTCAGAGACTGGTAACCGGAGCCAAATCTTTATTTAGTTTTAAATATGCCTTATTGTTTTGCTTTTGCATTTGTTAATTGGGTTTATAGGAGACTCAAGAGAGGACTACATGCTTTGAACTTTAGTGATTCACTCCTCTTAAAAGGATCTGGTCTTTATTTTTGTTTTTGTTTTCATAAGAACCTCAATTATGTACCCAGAATTAGTTGCTGTTCTGTTGGGAAGAAATAAAGGAGCCTAAAACAAAAAAAAATGTTTCTTAATTCCAGAGCAAAAGTTTGAAGATTTGACCCTCAATGTTTGTCTAAATTTATACATTTGGCACAAAAAAAGGTCATTCCTTTTACGTTCTGTTATTTGTGAGGTCGAAGATTAACCACGTTGCTTGCGTGTAAAGAGAGGGTGGGTGATTATCAATATTGAAAAAAAAACTGAACTGAGAGATATATTATATAAATATATTAAAGAACGATTTCGACAGTGAATCGTTTCTTTCAGCAGTCGTTTTTTTGTTTTTATTCTAAAAGGCCGAGAATTTATGAGGCTGAGAGAGAGAGCCTTCTTCTGCTTTTTTTTCCGAGTTTAAAACTGTGTTTGGTGTTTGTTTGTTGTGTGGCTCTGTTTCAATCTCGTAAAGATTATTTCTGGGTGGCCTCTCTCCTTTAGATACTTCTTATCTTCTCCCTCTCACTAATTTTGCGGTAAAGAAGCTTCCTTTCTTTTTTTTGGCTCTTTACATGATCAAAAGATTTGCATTTTTTCTTGTATATATTTTTATCTTTTGAGTGTTGTTGTTCTTAAATGGGTCTCCTAGGTTCTTGAGTTTTCTTCTGTTTATAGCCTAGGGTTTGTTTCTTGAGTGGGATCACTTAAAAAAGGGGCTTTACATTGTGAGAGTCTAAGTTCTTGGCGAATGTGTAACGATCTTTAAGCAATGAGCTGTTGAATCCGAAATGATTCCAGTTAGAGTTGGGAATACAGAGAAGTCATTGGTTACGTGTTGGTTTCTGGTTAGCTTTTGGTGGATGTTAAATGGAAGGTTCTTCAAATTCTAACTCTAGGGGATTCAATACCTCTGGTGTTTCAGATAGGAACACTGAGTTCTTACCTGTTGAGAGACTCACTACTCGTTCCAAGCCTTCCTCTCATGTTGATGAGTATGTCAGAAGCTTGTTTGGTAGTACTAGCACACACAAGTCTGGTGAAGATGATTCTTTAGGGATTGATCCTTTTGTTAGATCCTTGGAATGGGGTGATGTTAGTTTGAGACAGTGGCTGGATAAACCTGAACGATCTGTTGATGTTTTCGAGTGCTTGCACGTTTTCAGACAAATTGTTGAGATTGTGAATGCGGCTCACTCTCAAGGCATTGTTGTTCATAATGTCAGGCCATCATGTTTTGTCATGTCTTCGTTTAACCATGTTTCGTTCATTGAATCTGCTTCTTGTTCGGACTCTGGCTCTGATTCCTTGGAGGATGGTCCAATTAGCCAGAAGGAAATCGGTAGCTCGAGAAGAGAGGAAGCTGTATCGAAAGCTATTGCAATAGAAGAGAAAGGAGTCTACAATAAGTTGTTGGAGAGAAAAATCGAGAAACTAGAGGAAGAAAAAACCCAACCTTTTCCGATGAAACATATATTAGCAATGGAGACAAGTTGGTACACAAGCCCTGAAGAGGATTTTGGTTCTTCAAGTACTTGTGCTTCAGATGTTTACCGCCTTGGCGTTCTTCTTTTCGAGGTTTGTGATAAAGAAAGAAACATTGTTTCTAACAAATTAGTAACTGCTTTTGGATTCAAAGTTTCTGTTTTTGTTTTGCGTGTTTATTTTCTTGAAAAGGTGATGAGATGAAAGTTAGTCCCTTTGCAGCTATTTTGCCCTGTACCTTCAAGAGAAGAGAAGTCTAGAACTATGTCTAGTCTTAGACATCGCGTTCTTCCGCCTCAGATATTGCTCAAATGTCCAAAAGAAGCTTCTTTCTGCTTGTGGTTACTGCATCCTGAGCCAACTTGTCGACCATCAATGAGGTTTACATATTGTCTTATACTTCATGTTCTTAGGTTGAGCATTGTTAGTCTCTGTCATCTTTTACTACATGGAACTAATGGGGAATTTGTCTTTTATGGTGCAGTGACTTGCTGCAAAGCGAGTTTATAACTGAACCTAGAGATAATTTGGAAGAACGTGAAGCAGCAATCGAGCTTCGGGACAGAATCGAGGAACAGGAGTCGTTACTCGAGTTCTTGTTACTGATTCAACAGAGGAAGCAAGAATCTGCGTATAGATTGCAGGATACTGTTTCACTTCTTTCTTCTGACATTGAGCAAGTTGTAAAGAGACAGTTAATTTTGAAGAAAAGGGGAAGCTCACTCTCTGATTTCAGTAAAGATGATCATCAATATACCTCTGGTCAGCCATTGATGAGTTTCCAGGCAAACGAGGAGCCATCAGCATTCTTGGCCTCAAGAAAACGGGTTAGACAAGGGATTCTGGCATTGGAAAACGGTGTTGAAGTTGATGAAGAGAGTCAAGGAAGCACACTTCTTGAAAGCTCCCGGTTGATGAGAAACTTCAAGAAACTAGAATCGGTCTACTTTCTGACAAGGCGCAGGCAAATGAAGGCTGCTGCTTCAGGGAAATCATTAACTAGACATTCGCCGTTAAGTAGTGAAAATGGAAGAGGTTCTATGATTGTCTCAGAGAAAAGTTCAGTAAGCAACCCGGTGGCACCCAAAGCTTTCTTCAATAATGACTCGAGACAAGGGGGGTGGATAGATCCTTTCCTTGAGGGTTTGTGCAGATATTTATCATTCAGTCAGCTAAGAGTGAAAGCTGATTTGAAACAAGGAGATTTGTTGAACTCTTCTAACCTCGTTTGCGCTCTTGCGTTTGACCGAGAAGGAGAATTATTCGCCACTGCGGGAGTCAACAAGAAAATCAAGATATTCGAATGTAACTCCATAGTAAACGATAACCGGGATATTCACTATCCGGTGGTGGAATTGGCTGGTCGGTCAAAGCTAAGTAGTTTATGTTGGAACAGCTACATAAAGAGCCAAATTGCATCAAGTAACTTTGATGGTGTTGTTCAGGTTAGTTTTACATTCAGCTCTAGCGTTATTAAAAACTTCCAGTTTCATAAAACCAATTTGGGATACATATGTTTTTGTTTTCAGATATGGGATGTTGCAAGAAGCCAGTTGGTTACAGAGATGAAGGAGCACAAGAAGCGAGTATGGTCCATCGATATTTCATCAGCAGACCCGACTTTGCTGGCTAGCGGAAGCGATGATGGAACCGTTAAGCTCTGGAGTATCAATCAGGCAATTCTAATTTGAAATGTCGGCTATTGAAAACTGAAACTGATTTCTACAATAATGCAAACATCTTCATTCTCAGAATGTATGATTAAGAGTTTGTTTTTCTTGGAAATGTTTTCAGGGAGTTAGCATTGGGACCATCAAGACAAAGGCCAATGTATGCTGTGTCCAGTTTCCATCAGACTCCGGACGGTCTCTAGCATTTGGTTCTGCAGATCATAAAGTGTATTACTACGATCTTCGAAACCCCAAGATTCCTCTGTGCACAATGATTGGTCATAGCAAGACAGTGAGTTATGTCAAGTTTGTAGATTCATCCACTCTTGTGTCCTCTTCTACTGATAACACACTGAAGCTTTGGGACTTGTCGATGTCTGCTTCTGGGATTAATGAATCCCCTCTTCACTCATTCACTGGACACACTAATTTAAAGGTAACATTTTACCCTGAAATATGCTTTCAAGACTCTCTTCGGTCTCCGGTTTCTGAGATGTAATGTTCTTGTGATGTGTTGCAGAACTTTGTTGGCTTATCGGTCTCTGATGGGTATATAGCAACAGGCTCAGAGACTAACGAGGTAAAGGCTTGATACAGAAAGAAAAATGAACTTTCTGACAGATTGTCTCCTAAAAACTTGATTATCTGAGCTTCTTGTTGTTGTGAATCTATTACAGGTTTTCGTGTACCACAAGGCATTCCCAATGCCAGTGATGTCGTACATGTTCAACAACACTGACTCTATGTCTGGTCTCGAAGTGGACGATGCATCACAGTTCATATCTTCAATCTGCTGGCGAGGACAGTCGTCTACGTTAGTCGCTGCTAACTCCAATGGCAACATAAAAATTCTGGAGATGATGACTTGAGCCTCTCATAGATCTCTTGTTCTTCTTCTCCGCAAGAGATATGCTCTGCTGGAGTGATTGATATAGGGTAAACCATTTTTACCAAAAAAAAAAAAAGATAGGAAAGTGGAAACATTGTGTATAGAAT
>Ga0041059_1000075_pt1 | contig 51499 bp, 51 predicted proteins | sample AraColnosormetaG_FD_56232 | JGI IMG/M metagenome (GOLD analysis project Ga0041059, IMG submission 56232) | Arabidopsis roots microbial communities from North Carolina, USA - Col MF nosort | ecosystem: Host-associated > Plants > Roots > Unclassified | place: USA: North Carolina | collected...
GACTTCTTCATATACACTGTATTTTTAAAAAATAATAAATAATTAATACTAGTAATTATGAGGAGTTGTTCTTTGTTGTCGATACGAAACTAAAATACATAATAAACAATCAAAAAGAGAAAAAAAGAAAGAAGGTCTGTGAGATCCCAATTACAATTTCGCAAGGCTTTTTGCAATTTCCATCTGTCGCTCACCGGAGGAATTAGAACGTGCTCCGAATCTCTTCTCTTCCCCAAATAGATTCCGATCGATTACGCAACCAAATTCTCGGCGTTTGAATTTTTTTTTCCGGAGAACAGGTGGTTTCTTCTTCTCCAGGAAGATTTTTGATTCTTCTGTCGGATGATTTCTCAGTGAAAATCATGGAATCGGTATCATCACGCGGCGGAGACCCCGTCGTAAAACCGTCGATGGAGGTCTGGCATTTCCAGATTGCTGTCTATTTCGCTTTCGGATTCTTCTTCTTGAGGCTTGTCCTCGATAGATACGTCTTTCAAGTAAGTCATTATTTCTTCGAATTCATGACGGAAGCTTTTATTGCCTCTCTAGTATTAAATTCGCCTTGTTGATGATGTATAATGCGTTGACAGTTGAATTTCTTCAATCACCATTTAATCCTTTCATTAACAAAGGAACAGTTTTGTTGGTTACTTGTCGATTTATTGGTGTCTCATTTTGTTTTTAATCTTTGTCAGAGGATAGCTCTTTGGCTTTTGAGTACTGGTTCTGCTCCGATTAAATTGAATGATGCTGCTACTCGGGCAAAAATCGTCAAATGCAAAGAGTCCTTGTGGAAATTGTTGTATTATGCTGCTTGTGACTTTTTCGTTCTACAAGTCATTTATCACGAGCCGTGGGCTAGAGATATCAAACTCTACTTCCACGGTTGGCCTAATCAAGAGTTGAAGTGAGTATTCACTTTTGCTAGCTGCCTTGAGTTTCTTGGTTTAGAATTATGCCCGTAGAGTTCATTTTCATGGCATAGTACCCAGGACATGTGATACATTAGAATGTTGTTTTCTTTTTTTTTGTAGGCTTTCAATAAAGCTTTACTATATGTGCCAGTGCGGTTTTTATGTGTATGGTGTGGCTGCGTTGCTTGCATGGGAGACAAGAAGAAAGGATTTTGCTGTCATGATGTCTCACCATGTAATTACAATCATCCTGCTTAGCTACTCCTACTTAACCAGGTAATTACACCTTGATTCATCATTTTGCATCAGAACATCCTTTGTTGAAAAGAGTTAATCAATTAGCACCTAGATTTAATCAGTTCATATCTTAAGTAGCACCTAGATTTTGAAAGGATTTGCTAAGTTTAACAAATCAATTCAATCTAAAAGAGCTTTTACTGTAAAAAAGTTCTTTGCATTTGTTTTCTTGTTAAAAAGATTCTGTTGACTGATGTTTTGTTGTTTAGTGAGCTATAGAGCAACCTAGAAAGATTAAAAGACTACTGGGAATTGTTTTGTTTTCTTCTGCAGTTTTTTCCGGATTGGAGCAATCATCCTAGCCCTTCATGATGCAAGTGATGTCTTTATGGAAACTGCTAAAATTTTCAAGTACTCTGAAAAAGAATTTGGAGCAAGTGTATGTTTTGCATTATTTGCTGTCTCCTGGCTATTGCTACGGTTGATATACTTCCCATTTTGGATCATCAGGGCCACGAGGTAGACATACTATATTTGAACTCTATTTAGTTTTAATGTCTTTTACTTGATGTCAATGTTTGATCTGAGATTCACATTTTTGTTTGTTGAAGCATTGAACTCCTGGATTATTTGGATATGACATCAGCTGAAGGCACATTGATGTACTATTCTTTCAACACTATGTTACTAATGCTGCTTGTTTTCCACATATATTGGTGGTATCTCATTTGTGCCATGATTGTAAGACTACTTAAAAACAGAGGAAAAGTTGGAGAAGACATAAGATCCGGTAAGACTTGTTTATATCTTTCATATGAGTCCGGGTCATCTTTCTCTATTGCTAAACTGGCTAGCTTTAAGGGGAAATGACTTTCTTACTTACTTGCAAAGCCACAAGCTATTATAGTCTTCTTCATTGTTGTATGTTGTGTTGGGTATGTAATGTGATCTATTGAAGTTTTTGTGTAACCATAGTTTGGTTCTTTTGTGAATGGCAGATTCAGAGGATGATGATGATTAGTCTTGTAAGATACGGAACATGTTTCCACTTCTCCAACCAAACCATTTAGCTGCTGAAGAATTTGTTTTCAGCTTCATTACCTTACTGACTAGCGTTGGAGGTAAACAAAAAAAAGAAGAAAAGGTTATAGATTTTTTTTCAGTTTTGTATTGGTCTGAGTCCATTTCGACATTAGACTGCATATTCTCTTTGACATATAAGAAAAAAAAAACAGAAACTCTGGGTTTCTTGTGTTGTTCGGTGATGTATAAAACAATATTGGAAGTCTCTCTGTAAATGCAATTCCTCATTGTATGGTTTTCAACACCATAGCCTTTTGTTATGGAGCTCACTCTTGAAAATTTTATCTGTTCAGTGGTTGCTTATATTCATTAGTTTTATTTTTTGTTTTCCAATTAAATCAGTTTTTTGATAGCTGTTCACAAAATGTATATGTTTTGAGTAAAAGCCAAATGTCATTCAACATAGGGCTGGGCACAAGTCAAATACTTGCCAATTTGGAGGTACTTGTGACTCGACTTGCCTTGTCCAAGTAATTGGATTTTTGGCTTGTTACTTGCCTTGTTAAAACGACTACTTGGTCTAGCAAGTACTTGTCTAAATTTTGATTACTTGCAAGTTACTTGACCCGCCTTGTTACTTGCCAAAATTAAATACTTTTACTTAGAACCTAAAATATTTGGAATAAAAAACCCTATTTCATACATAATATTTAAGGTCAATGAGTTTTGTTACAATAAATTTTAAATTTTTAGCTTTTATAGGCCAAACCAAAATTTTAAATCTATTATAATAATTTAAGCATTAGTATGTTAGTAACAAGTATACAATGTTCAACAATTAACAAGGTAAGTAATAGAAATTTATTTATATCCAGACCTAATTATTAGTGATCCCACAAGTCACATGTACAAATAACGAGTAACAGAGCAAGTAAAAGGACAAACATCAAAATGAGGCAAGTAACGAGGCAAGTAACGGGACAAGTATCAAAACGAGGCAAGTAACGAGGCAAGTATCAAAAAAAAATTATGATACTTGATACTTGGCTTGCACTTGCAAGTAATAAAATAAACCGACTTGTTACTTGACTTGCCTATGACGAGTAACTTGAATTTTCAAGGTGAGTACGAGCCGAGTAGCGAGTACTTGTGCCCCGGCCTAATTCAACACATTCACACGGTAACAAAAAGCCAAACACTACAAGATCTTGTAACAGTAATTGTGCATGAATCGGCTCTCAACAATTGACTCATGACACTCATCCTTCAACAAGATCTTGTAGCAGTAACAGCTCTTTGAGACTTTGAGTCCTTGTTTTGGTTTTACTAATATGACTAGACGAAAAAGACAATAATTAAGTCTTTCAATTGATTACCATTTAAAGTCAACGTTATGAGTCAGTAGCTTTCCATTGATGAATCAAGTTCAGCTTTTCGATGCCGCACTGTTTTACCTTCAAGCCAGCTTCTCCAGAGGGCTCTCTCGGCGACGACCATCTTCCCCATCCTTCCCCAGGTACGCGTTTCGTTACTCCAAAAACTGCCCACCACATGTTTGTCAAAATGCCTGACTGAGTTCTTCTTTGACTTTATTGTACAGAGGGAAGTGTTGCCTCCACTTTTAACCTCAGCCACGAGTTAGCTCATGCTTTTCAAACCCCGTCGTACCACGACATACGTTCACGGCTTCTTGTTATTGACCCAACACAAGAAAATCTCGAGCTGTTTCTTTCTCAAGAGCTCAGACCAAACAACGAATCCGTTCAAGAAGCTCTTAGTCTTAGACACGCCAAGCAAACTACACTTACCAATCTTGTCTCTACTTACTTCCAACACAGCGAAGACGCCACCCGATTTTGCTTGAATCTTTACCAAAACGTCCACAGTGCTCGCTGCCACCTCTACACACCCCTCTTAGACCTCTTCAATATCTTTCCCCGTGATTCCCATTCCGCAATTGACGAGTCCTTCTGTAACTTAGCATTCGACGTTTTTCTTAAGCTTGACACGTTTGAAAACCCTTTCGCATCTCCTGAATCTCACAGCTTTCAAGACACCCAATTATGCTTTTATCAGCTGGCTGACAAGCTGGACACCCGTATTCGTAAGTCTAAGTCACGGGTCCGCCTCCTCCATCATGCCACAGCTGGTTCTGCCTTATGTCTTGTAACTGCTGTTGTTGTGGTTGCTGCTTCTGCGGCATTTATCGCATATCATGCACTTCCCACCATTCTTGTTGTTGCAGGTCCCTTGTGCACTCCCTACCTCCCTCACAGTTTCAAGAAGAAGGAGTTGTCTAACATTTTTCAGCTAAATGTTGCTGCCAAGGGTACTTTTGCGCTCAACAAAGATCTTGACACCATTGACCGTCTTGTCTCCCGTTTGCACACGGGGGTTAAAAACGACAAGCTTCTTATTCGCCTTGGATTAGAGAGGGGGAGGGACGTGTATACAATTCCGGAGTTTGTGAAACAGCTTCGAAAGAGCCATGTTAACCACACCCATCAACTCGAGGTTCTTGTGGATCATATATGTCGTTGGTTCACTAATGTTAACAAATCCAGATCGTTGCTCCTTAAAGAGATCCTTCGTCCCCAAACGTAAGCTCCTCAACCTATTTGTATCAGTGGTTTTTTGAGCTTATGCGAGAGGACAACAGGACCGAGGCAATATACAGACGTTGTATCTGTAGCTAGGAATAGAGACTTTTTATCATCATATTTGATAGATCATAGACTTGTCTGCATTAAGCAGATATTGGATGTTGTATTGGTTCATATCATCAAATCAGACAATTATTTTGTTTTTTTCACTTCAGGTTAAAGATTTAACATTAGCTGTTCACAAAATGTGTCTATTTGAAGAATAAAATCAAGTCATGAAGAGAATTTGAGTAGTCATATTTGAGTAAAAAGCAAAATGTCACTCATTCACAAACCTTCACACGATGACAAAAAGCCAAACACTACAATCAAATTTCATTACAAAAACAAAAGAAAGCTTTACGATACAAACTGGTTATTTAAAGTCGTTTTCCAGAGAGGCTGATGGAGCTGACTTTCAAAGGCGTGGCAACCACAAGCGGTGCTTCTGGCGATTTGTTACCGGAGAAGGAGAAGTTATCGTGCATGAATCGGCTCTCAACAATTGACTCATCCTTCAACAAGATCTTGTAGCAGTAACAGCTCTTGAGTCCTTGTTGGTTCCTATAGCATTCGTGTGCACTGTTCTTCACCCGCTCCAAGTCCCATATCACACTGAATTTCCCCACTGTTGCTACTATGTGTCTCTCTTGCTTTCCACTCTCAGTTACCTGCAAACAATACACAACAAAGACAATGAGATTTGGTTTTATAAACAATCAAGAATCTTAGGAAGACAGTAATAATGTGTGAAGTGAAACTTACCCATGAGAAGTGACCGCCATGAAACTTATTATCTTTTCCTGCCAAGTGTGAATCTAGTGGTGTTAGCTTCAGCAGCCTAGGGGCTGGTATTTTGTTTCCCATTCTTCCGCTAAAGCCTGTTTTTGTCAGACCATTTTTGTCTGTGAAAAGGGTGCAAATAAGAACCAAGTACGTATCTGTGGTGCCCAGTATCCATTTCCCATCATAAGAAACGTCCACATGTGTAATTGGTGAACCGAGCCCTGGAAAAGCCGTTTTTGCCATTCTCATTGAGGTCTTTGAGTAAAGTCTTATCTTTCCGTCAAGTGATCCCACAACGATTGACCCATCTCCAGTAGTTGCAAAGCACTGGAAATTTGTTCCTCTAGAGAACTGATGGCCTTGAGTCCATTCCAAGATGGGAGAGTCAATGTTCTGCACTATACCTCTCCTATCCCTCATGTCCCATTGACACAGCCTATTGTCATCCAATCCCAAAAACGTTGACTCTGATGGATCTAGCTGCGACCCTTTGGTATCATTTGTTATGTCTCTCATCGTGATTTCAGTCCCGTCTTTCTCAAATTTCCATTCAGTAACAATCTTCCCTGACTCTATATCGAGCTGCTTAACACCAGTGGAGTTAGGTTTCCCTTGTTTAGCTGGACTCATCAGCATCATATTAGTCTCTGCCCTCATCAAAAGAGCCTTGTTCGGTGTTGTCTGGCTTGACCCTGATCCGAACTTTGAGTTTCCAGAATCAAATCTCACGCACACACCTTTCCCATGAATACCACGCTCCATATTCCTATAAACCTGAACCCCATAATCATTCACCAAGAACGAATTATCCAACGCTCCCAAAGTCAAACTCTGCACTCCACCATTAGCCACCTCTTCAAACTCTTCCGTCAAATCCGTATTCCTCTTCCCCTGAGTTTCCTCTTCCTCAGGTGGAGCTTCAGCATCCTCCCACATAGAATCATCAGCAGCCTCAGGATTAGCCCACCCAATGAAATCTTTACCATACACTTTAACTCTATTCTCCTCACTTGCCCTGATCTTATACACATTCTCAAACAGATAGTCCTGAAACCTAGTAACAAACTTCCTATAATCCTCATCCGTCAAGAACTTCAAAGCCCAAACACCATTACTAACAAAGTCAACCCTACGTTGATCCCCAAACATTTTCAACTGCATATCCGTAGAAACCCTAGCTTTAACCTTAGTACCAACACCCAGAAACCAAAAAGACTCACCTCCTTCACCTGATTCTTCACAATCATCATAATCATCAATATCTTCTCCATCCACTGACGAAGTTTTCACAAACTTGTATGATGTCATCTTATCCGAAACGATCCATTTCGCTTTGGGTGTGTTTCCCCCGATATGGCGGTAAAGCTTCACAGCGTTCTTCATCTTGGGTGTTACGGAAGAAGAAGATGGGTATTTCAACTTCAAGGCTTTTAGCTTCTGCTCAATATCGAGAGACGATGAATCAGTTGGTCCTGAAGAAGAAGAAGAATCAGACGGTCTTGTACCAGAAACAGATGATGATCCTTGCTTCTTCGCGTCATCGTATTGATCCTCGTCTTCTTCTTCATAGTAATCTGAATCGGATTCTGTATCCGATTCGCTGATTCGATCTTCACGACTCTGAGAAGTACCCATGGAATGCGATCAGCTACTACAAGAAGAACAGAATCGGAGAGAAGTAGCCAAAAATAACAAGTTTCTTCGTTCTGAACAGAATCTGAAAGTTACCGAAATTTCTGGGCGAAATCGAAAGGAAATTGGAAAATTTCTCGAGAAAATTGTGTGAGAGAGTGTAGGGGAAGAAGTTAGGGATTTAGAGGAGGATTAGGGATTTCTAAGTATTTATAGGGTTTCGTGAATCTGTTGGTTAGCGTCGGAATAAAGTTGGGTTTGCTTCAACATGACGCAACGCTTTTAGGACGCGTTGGTCACTCCGAGTCACTCTGTTGCAGACAGAGTCGTTCTAAAAAAAACCATTTACTATTGTTAAAACTTATTAGAACTCACAATAATCTTTCACTTTATATATTTAATTGTTACAAAGGTTGTACATTTAAAATATTTTTAAATTCATACATTTGAAAATACAAAGAGAAAAGGTTGTAAACTCTCCTATGAAAATACAAATATTTTTGCATTATTCACGTATAAAAAGATGATAATCGAGATAATTGAAAGTAGTATGAAACACAGAGAAAAGGTTACATGAAAAATAATAGATAAGGCCAAAATAAAAACGCGCCAGGTAGGGGTCGAACCTACGACCTTCTGCTTAGGAAACAGACGCTCTATCCACTGAGCTACAGGCGCTTTCTTATTCTATATTGTATGTCTTATTAAATTAACTCTTAACTTTATTGCAAAAAAAAGAAATTAACATTTTTCAGACATTTTCTCTACTTTCAATCTTTGTATGATCTCCATTAACGACAATGGAAAGAATCTGATCTTCTTCTTCTTCTTCTTTGTCTGTTTCTTCAACAAAATACGTCACAATAATGTCTCTGTTCTTCTTTCTCTTATTATGCTTCTCCATCTCTCACGCTCTCCCTCCTCCTCGAGGTAAATTTCGTTTTTGCGATTCTTATTTATTATTTTTCTGATTTTTTTTTTTACATTTTCGATCGAATCTTGATAATCCATTTACAGAATTTCCAAAAACACTCTTGAATCCATGCTTACAATTGTTATAGACTACCCTAAAACGTCGAGTTTCATTCCATGTGAAAGGTTTCTTCTTAAATTGTGGATCATCTTCTTCAACAAACCTCAACGAGATAGAATACACACCGGACGAAGGATTCATTTCCGTGGGAAATACGACGACCATTAAGCAAAAAGACCTCGTTCCGATCCTCTCCACACTACGTTACTTTCCCGACAAGTCATCGCGAAAACACTGTTATAATTTCCCTGTCGCAAAGACCTCCAAGTACCTTATTCGAACCACTTACTACTACGGTAACTTTGACGGTAAAAACAACCCACCTGTGTTTGATCAGATCATTGGAGGCACAAAATGGAGCGTCGTGAATACGTCAGAGGATTACGCCAAGGGTCAGAGTTCTTATTACGAGATCATTGTTGGTGTTCCTGGGAACAGACTAAGTGTTTGTCTAGCCAAGAATGCACATACCCTTTCTTCCTCTCCTTTTATATCGTCTTTAGATGTCCAATCTCTTGAAGATACAATGTACAATTCCACAGACCTCGGGTCCTACAAGCTCAGCCTCATAGCCAGGAACAGCTTTGGAGGAGATGGGGAGATCATCAGGTGCCCTTTTTGATTCCATAGTTTGGTGATCTGAAAAGCACTTTTTCTTGCCTGACTTTTGATGGTATGTTACATGTTGGAAACCTAGCTATCCAGATGACAAATACAACCGTTTATGGCAACCGTTTTCGGACCAGAAGCATCTGACGGTGACTTCTCGAAGCAGAATTAACCCGTCAAACTTCTGGAACATTCCACCTGCTGAAGCCTTTGTGGAAGGTTTCACAGCAAGTAAAGGGAAGCCTCTAGAGCTTCAATGGCCACCTTTTCCTCTTCCGGCCACAAAGTACTATGTAGCTTTGTATTTTCAGGACAATCGGAGTCCAGGCCCCATGAGCTGGAGGGCTTTTGATGTCTCAGTCAATGGACTTTCCTTTTTAAGGAAGCTCAATGTGAGCACTAATGGGGTTATGGTTTACTCTGGCCAGTGGCCATTATCGGGTCAGACTCAGATCACATTGACTCCGGCCAAGGATGCGCCGGTTGGACCTTTCATTAACGCCGGAGAAGTGTTTCAAATTCTTCCTCTTGGTGGAACCACTAATATTAAAGATGGTACTGTAAATGTTTCCTTCTTCTTCATGTTTTTGTCTATTTTGTAATAACTGAAGCCACTGGAACAAAAACATTCTCTTCTGCAGCAATTGCTATGGAAGATCTGTTAGAGAGCATCATGAAGCCTCCAGTGGATTGGTCCGGCGACCCATGCCTCCCTCGTGCTAACTCGTGGACTGGCCTAACTTGCTCCAAAGACAAAATCGCCAGAGTGATTTCTCTGTAAGTCAAAACTCAATACTCTAGTGAAGCTTTTTATGCAGCTGTCGTCAATTACTAAGTCTAAATCTCCAAGAACCTGGTTCTCTTGCTAGAAATTTGACAAATCTTGGACTATCTGGGTCTCTACCACCAAGCATAAACAAGATGACTGCCCTTAAAGATCTGTAAGGACTTCACATCCTAAAATTTTGTCTGAGATTTTTTCTTTTTGTTAAATAAGACTCAGCTGCAACTTCCGGATTTGCAGATGGTTGGGGAAGAACAAGCTCACAGGACCGATCCCAGATTTGAGTCCAATGACGAGATTGGAAACTCTGTATGCCTTTTTGCAACCAAACTTCTAAGTGTTGTGCAAGAGATTTAGATTATTGGACTTACCGTTTTGTTTTGTGGGATGAGGCAGACATTTAGAGGACAATCAGTTCACTGGAGCAATTCCTGAGTCACTTGCAAAGCTCCCTAGTCTCCGCACACTGTAAACTTGTCTTTCCCCTCCTCTCTGCATTTAACAGCAAGCCTAGACATGCGAATCTGATAGCCTGACCAAAAGTGTTCACTATAGTTATAAGAGAAACTAAAGTTTTGACCTGTAACACGATTGCAACATCATCATAACTAGCATCATCATTGTTGATGTTAATTGTTAATCTGCAGGTCCATCAAGAACAACAAGCTTAAAGGTACAATTCCTAGTGTACTCCTCCAGAGAAAGGGCCTAACTATCCAGTAAGAATCATAACCATGTTGGTACCTTAAAAAGAAACACCATTTTTCATAAGCATTTTGATGTCAAAAAATATCCTTACTTGTTGTAGGGCGTCTCCTGAGAACATGCCAAGCACAAATAATACCGGCCAATTTCGGGTTGCTAACAGCTGATTCAAGTGCTCGTTAATGATAAATCCGATTCTATAAACTACGCGGTCATCTTTCATGGCCTCGAAAATTGAAGTGCACAGATGTCATGGAGAAAGGGTTCGATCAAGGAAGCATCTGGGAACGACACTTCTACTTTTGTGAGTTTCTTCTAGATGACCGTATTATATCCTTCCAAATCATGGAATTTAAGTATTTATCTGTTTATGTTATCGAACCACCTTTGAACCCGTAGAGTAACTTGAACCAAGAGGTAAAGCACACAAAGATAATTAAATGGATCGTGTTACAGCTATCTTTTCTCTTGATGTACATAAGTCAGACTGAAACAGCCTAAAAACACAAACAATTCCTGCAGTTCGTGGTGTCTCGAGGTCTGATACATATAAAACAGAAATTGCCTATATGGGGACTATTGGTGAAAGAAGAAGCCATTATCTGAGCAAGAATCAGTAGTTTTTGTCTATACCTCCGATCAGCTTGTTTGGGCCAAACATCCCAAAGAAGCACTTATCTCTCTTCTGGTTATAGTTTTGTACGTGCAACGGATACACTTCAATAACGAACCCAAGCTTACATGCAAAAATGGGCCATATTCAAGGTCAAGATGGTTCATTATCCAAATCTTCCATCACTTCAATGTCCGTCCGAGATGTTATCTTCTGCACATATCCTGCAATTAGTTTAAACTTCTTAAGTCAATTGCATGTAAAACACTAAATCTAAACCAAACTGCAAAACTCAGAAAGTGTGGCTTTGTTTACTTTTTCACAAATACCAATCAAGAAACCAACTCATAGATACTCTAGAATCTTAAAACTATCATAGGAAAAACATGGAAAAAGAGCCACACTCAGAAACTTACCTATCCCTTGGCAGGGTATGCATTTGCATATAACCTCTTTACCCCTTTTCTTGTAATAGCTGACAGTTCCAGATCCTTGGCAACTTCTACACTTTCCAGTCCATTCATAAACCACTTCCCGGCAATCCTAAAAATTGGTCGGGTTATATTGTGATCAGAAAAAACAATCCCAAAAAGGCATTCTAAAGCAAATACTGCATCAAAAAGAAAATATTGCCTAAACACACCCAAAACTGGGGTGAAGAGTAACTCGGAGCAAATCTTTCCGAAAAAGGATAATTCATGTCAAAATTTAATTCCTATCTTATATCGACAAGAGCTTGCATCTATATTTTTCATGTTTTTGACACACATGCTTTTATAAAATAAGTCCATTGTTGAGTTTCACATTTCAGAAACATCATTCACCTTCCAGAATCTAAGCTTATCGCTCCATAAGAAAGACCAATTAAACTTAATGTCATTCGTCAAGCTACAAGATCAACTCATATATTTGTGCATATTGATTGGTTCGAAGATTAAACTATAGAGCAAATCAAACAGCCAATCGTCAGCTAAAGCAATTAAAATGTTCATCTAAATTAAGTGCAAGTATGTTGAGTCTTATTCAATCATCAAAATTAGTAAATGAAAGTTGAAGCAAAGCAAAAAACCTCGACTACAGGATCACATTGCAACCTCCGGTCAATCACATCCGGCGACACAGGGGATGTATCAGGATAAGTCATAGGAAGAGGAAGCGCGTCGCCATCATCTACCAAGTAACTCTCTCCACTTTTCGACCAGAGCAACCTCCTCTTCCTCCACTTAGCACCTTCACCATTCCCACCGGCGGCGACGGAAACATCCCGAGACCTCGCCGTGTCAGAGGTTGAATCCGCTTCTCGAGGTAATCGGATTCCGTCACCAAGGGGAATATCAGCGGCGGCGCGGCAACGGAGGGAGCGAGAAGGAAGACGAGGAAGGAAAACGAGAGGTCTGTGAGAAGGCAGAGAGCAATTAGGGTATAATCGGAACATTGAGACGAGAAGTTTGCAGGTGCGGCCATGAAATTGGGTGAAGTAATCAACCTCGACGAATTAAAAAAATTCGGATATTTTTGTTTTTGTGTGTAAATACTTAAAAACTTGGGGAAAATTACAAATTTACAATCTTCATGAAACTAACTGTTAGGAAAAATTGTAGCGTCCCATATACTCTGAAGGATATTTTAGTCCTTTTCTGATAAGGTTATTTTATTTCAAATAATTTGGTTTTTCTTTGTTTTTGTTTTTGGTTTTATTTCTTGCCGCCAAAAGAGTTTTAGGATTGGTCAAAAGCGGAGCTCTGGGCTCGTAGGTGTAACGAAAATGGAGGAAGAAGATGAAGAGATCTTATCGTCTTCCGATTGCGACGATTCCAGCGATAGTTACAAGGATGATTCTCAAGATTCTGAAGGAGAAAACGATAACCCTGAGTGCGAAGACCTTGCGGTGGTTTCTCTTTCATCCGACGCAGATCGGAAATCTAAGAACGTAAAGGATCTTCTGAGGTGCGTAATTGAATTTCCTAGATTTCAATTTGAAATTGAAGCTGAACCCTAAACCTGATAGATGCTTCGTTCGCTTGCTGCTACATATCATTTGGAGTTTTAGTGGTTCGAATTTAGGGATTTTAAAGGAGATTTAGTGTTCTCTTGTTCAAATTGATGATTGTGAATAGTCTCTGAAGCTGTATCAAACGCGTATTCCATTGTTTTATGGAAATGGAATTGATACTTATGCACGGTTGACAGGGGCAATCTAGTTGTGCAACGGCAGCCACTCCTTCCTCGGGTGCTTTCGGTGTCAGATGGAGCGGCAGTTTGTAGGAAGCCTTTCAAACCTCCGTGTTCTCATGGTTATGATTCCACAGGACAACTTTCTCGTCGCCTTTCAGCTCGAAAACGGTTTGTTCCTTGGGGTTCCTCAACTCCGGTTGTGGTTGCTTTACCTACTAAGCTGGAAGCATCAACCAATATTGAGAGAGATGAAGAAGAGGAAGTTGTTTGTCTACCACCTGATATTGAACCTTTGGTATTGTGGCAATCTGAAGAAGATGGAATGAGCAATGTAACAACTATCATGGTGCATTCAGTGCTTGTCAAATTTCTTCGCCCTCATCAAAGGTATTCATTTCTATCTAAGAATTGACATCGTGTACAGAGTTTTTTTTAAGGATCTCAAAACTTGATTCCAATCTGTGCTGTGATCTTAAAAATTCTTAAGGCATTCATAGTTTACTTGTTGAACCACGTCAAAATGTGCTCTTCGTTTAAAATCATATAACCCTCAGTGAACTGCTGGTGAATACAACAGGCCAATGAGTATAAAATTATCTCTAGTTGGCATCGAAGATGTTTATACAACTTTACTTACATGGTGAGGTGGTTTTTCTGAGACTGCAGAGAGGGTGTCCAGTTCATGTTCGATTGTGTTTCAGGATTACATGGTTCGGCAAATATAAATGGTTGCATTCTGGCTGATGACATGGGGTAAAATCTATCTTGTCCGTTATGTAAAATTGGATCTGGACTTTTTTTGTTTCCTATGTAATTTTCTTATTTCCTTCTAAATTGATTTGGCAGTTTAGGGAAGACATTACAGTCCATTACTTTACTATACACACTTCTTTGTCAAGGATTTGATGGGACGCCTATGGTTAAAAAGGCCATTATTGTTACACCAACGAGTCTTGTCAGTAACTGGGAAGCTGAAATTAAGAAATGGGTTGGAGACAGGATTCAGCTTATAGCCCTCTGTGAGAGCACCAGAGATGATGTTTTGTCTGGAATAGATAGTTTCACTCGACCAAGAAGCGCTTTGCAGGTATAGCTGTGCATATTTTTTTGCTGACTCTCTGAGAATTGCACTTATCACCTAACTAACGTTAACAGGTACTTATCATTTCTTACGAGACATTCCGAATGCACTCATCCAAGTTCTGCCAGAGTGAATCCTGTGATCTTCTAATATGCGATGAGGCTCATAGGTTGAAAAATGACCAGACACTTACAAACAGGGTAGGATGCAAATACATACTTATTTCGTATCCTTCCAGGTTGATACATTTTTTTTCTTTCTAATATTGGTTATCATCATATTTGACTACAGGCTTTGGCTTCATTGACATGCAAACGTCGAGTTTTGTTGTCTGGAACTCCCATGCAGGTAATGGAAAATTCCAGTGATTATCTCTATTAAATTTCTCCTGACATTTAACACTAAGCTTTCACTCTATGTTTTTTTGCATCTGAATGTTCCAGAATGACTTGGAAGAGTTTTTTGCCATGGTCAACTTCACAAATCCAGGGAGTTTAGGTGATGCTGCACACTTTCGCCATTATTATGAGGTGACAAACTTTGAATTTTGATGCCAATTTGATCATTCTGTATTCTGTCATCTATAAATATGTTAAAGATAAATTCTTGTAGGCTATTCTGTCATCTCTAAATATGTTAAAGATCATTTCTTCTAGGCTATTCTTGGCTAAAAGTTAGGATTAGCCCAAGTTATTTTGTAGTGTATACTTTGCTACTATATATATTCTGTTCGTTTCCAGTATTGCTGCTTCATGCCTTTGGATTCCATTACATTGTAAGCTTCTTTAAAAATAGTCTGTGCTGAGAGAATTTGTTTACGCTGTTATCTGTGTCATACAATTTCAGTTCAATTGACTATAGGTTGTTTATGTTTCTTGCATTACCTTCTTTTGATGCATCCTTGTTTTGATGTATGAAACCTAAGGCACCTATTATATGTGGAAGAGAACCTACAGCCACTGAGGAAGAGAAAAACTTAGCTGCTGACCGCTCCGCAGAACTGAGTTCAAAAGTCAACCAGGTGATTCTTCTTAGCATTTTATATCTAAATATTTGACTATTATTAAGCTTTCATCATCATCTGGATATATCTCTTAAAAGATATGCAATTTGCTTAGATGATTTTGGTATGATGATCAATAAAGAGCATCGCTACTGACCTTTTAGAATTGTTGCTTAATTTAACTGCTATACCTTATTAAGCTTTCATTTTTTTACAGTTTATTTTGAGGAGAACCAATGCATTGCTCTCAAATCACCTACCACCTAAGGTGCTTTTCCTTCTGTATCTGCCGCAGGCTTACAATGCATTAAAATTCTGTTTCAGTAGAGCCTTTACTACTTCTTTATATGTTGAACTGTTTCGTCATATTGAGTAATACCTGGAGTTTTAGCAGTGATATAATCATATGCTGAAAGTGCGGATAGAATGAACATCTTTGTGAAAGTGTCATCTCTTTTTTTAGCTACAAGTTTTTCCCGTTGCCGCTTTCTTTATTTTGAAGCCAGAAATACATCAAAATCTTGTTGTTGGATGTTTCACAGATAATTGAAGTAGTTTGTTGCAAGATGACTACTCTCCAGTCCACTTTGTACAACCATTTTATTAGCTCGAAAAATGTAAGCATTGATCACAGTCATTCTTGTTATGTTTCGTAAAATATTGAAGTTAGAACTACATATAATGGGTGCCTCTGCATGCAGCTTAAAAGGGCGCTTGCTGATAATGCAAAACAAACCAAAGTTTTGGCTTATATAACAGCTCTTAAGAAGCTCTGCAATCATCCAAAGGTAAAACTCATAGCCTCATCCATTTGCGTTTAAGTTTTTCCAATATTTTCTTCTGAGTCATCTTTGTAACATCTTACGGCGCTATTATCAAGTTCTGATATTAAGACGCTAGTTTCATAAATTTTAGTGGTCTTTGATCTATTTGATCGTCAAAACCTTTTTCATCATTCCCCATGTATGCTTAATGATAGCCCTATTCTTTTCTGTGTAGCTAATCTACGACACAATAAAAAGCGGCAATCCTGGAACTGTTGGGTTTGAGAATTGCTTAGAGTTCTTCCCTGCAGAAATGTTCTCTGGGAGGTAGGCTTCTATTGCATGTTTGCATGTTGTCACTAGTTGGGATCTAAATGGAACTATCCTTTCAGATCTGGAGCATGGACAGGGGGTGATGGTGCCTGGGTCGAGCTCTCTGGGAAAATGCATGTTCTCTCCAGACTTTTGGCCAACCTACGTCGAAAAACTGATGACCGCATAGTCCTTGTATCAAACTACACACAGGTATGCTGGAAAATGTCAATTCGAGTTGGATATAAAGTTACTTTTATATTTATTTGAAAGGGACAGTGCATAATATTGGTCATAGAGAATGAAGTATGAAATGCCTCCACATGGATTTTGAATAGATTCAGCTGCTGGTCGTCATTAGTGATGTTACTACTGTCCTAAATTTCAATTATGGATGTTGCAATCTCTTTTGAATTTTGAATTAGTCATAAGCTATGTGTTATGCTGTCCTGAGTTTTATGAGCCATCATATTTTTGGAACTTTTGCATGTGATATCGGAGAAGCTAAGAAAATCGTTACCCTGATTTGTCTATATGTATTCAAAAGGCAACGCTTTCTAACAAATATCAAGAAGTGAACTCTGCATGTTGTTTGATTGCATAAAATGACATGATGGTGTGTTGCATATATATAGCAATTTAAAACCAGCCTGAGTATACAATAATCATAGCCTGCACCTTTTGCACTAGACATTGGATCTTTTTGCTCAACTCTGTCGTGAAAGAAGATATCCTTTTCTGAGGCTGGATGGATCAACAACAATCAGCAAGAGGCAGAAGCTTGTTAACCGGTTGAACGACCCAACAAAGGTACATGACTTATCTATTTATGCCGTTGTTTCGAACCTGAGTAGACACCTGGTTTGACTTTTGGTTTTGGTAGGATGAGTTTGCATTTCTCTTAAGCAGCAAGGCGGGTGGCTGTGGATTAAATTTAATTGGTGCTAATCGACTTGTTTTGTTCGATCCTGATTGGAATCCTGCCAATGATAAACAAGTAATTACCATCCTAATTTCCCCTTAGATATGTTTCAACTTTATATTGATAAAAGATGATCGATTGTGCTGTACATGCATTATTTCGCTGTCAAAACAGGCTGCTGCTAGAGTTTGGAGGGATGGGCAAAAGAAAAGAGTATATGTCTACAGGTTTCTTAGTACTGGAACTATTGAAGAAAAGGTACTGCATAACTAGCCGAACTTGTTACTCAAGTTTCCTTGGGGGAGTTTGCTTACCTCAGATTCATATTTGTTTTCTTGTGGTACATTGGTAGGTTTACCAGCGCCAGATGTCAAAAGAAGGGCTTCAAAAAGTTATTCAGCATGAACAGACGGATAACAGCACGAGACAGGTTCTTGCTGGAATGTTATATGCTTCATCTATTAGTCATTTTGTGTCTAATTATTGAATATCAACCACAACATCTTTGATTTTCCAGGGGAACTTACTTTCTACAGAGGATCTACGAGATTTATTTTCCTTCCATGGGGATGTTAGGTATGTGTTTCTTCTGAAATCAGGGAATGTTTTATGCCCACTCAGAACATCGTTTCTCTATCCACTTTTGGGGACAGATTTTGTACCTCAAGATGATACACATTCAAATGGTTTATCTCAAAGCCTCTTTTCTGGTAATGTGGCTAGGTCTGAAATCCATGAAAAGATGAGCTGCAGCAGGTGCCAAAATGATGCCTCTGGTACTGAGAATATCGAAGAAGGGAATGAGAACAATGTAGATGACAATGCTTGCCAGATTGACCAAGAAGACATAGGCGGATTTGCAAAAGATGCAGGATGCTTTAACTTGTTAAAAAACTCTGAGAGACAGGTCCCTTCTTGTGCTTGTTACTGAGTCCTGCATTAAATATAAGTCTGTTTTGAGCTATTTCTTCATCAATTCCATTGTTAGTTACAAACTCTGCTCATGTCTTTTTACATCCGATTCATCTACAAAGTTTTTTTCCCATGAATATTCTTAGGTGGGCACTCCATTGGAAGAAGATCTAGGAAGCTGGGGTCATCACTTTACCTCAAAATCCGTTCCAGATGCTATACTGCAAGCTTCAGCAGGTGACGAGGTGAGTTGTCTCCAAGTTTTTTCAATCTTATAATCATAAACTCTACATCTTATGTCAGATTTTTCGAAAAGCCAATAACTTTATGATAACTATTTTCATGGTTTATTAAAAACATTGCAGGTGACGTTTGTTTTCACAAACCAGGTAGATGGGAAGCTCGTTCCCATCGAATCAAATGTCAGTCCAAAAACGGTGGAGTCCGAAGAGCACAATCGGAACCAACCTGTAAATAAGCGTGCCTTTAACAAACCACAACAAAGACCTCGGGAACCGCTGCAGCCGTTATCTCTCAACGAGACCACAAAAAGAGTGAAGTTGTCTACTTATAAGCGTTTACATGGTAATAGTAACATTGATGATGCTCAGATTAAAATGTCTTTGCAAAGACCAAATCTAGTTTCTGTAAATCACGATGATGATTTTGTATGAGATTAAAGTTTTTGAACCTTGAGACATTTTATGCTAATTTTATGCACATTTGGTAGTATTTTGCTTCACATGATCACATGATATGGTGTATTATGAACTCGACTTAGGGATGTTTAGAAGATCAAAAGCATGCATGTTTATTATTGGTTTGGACGAGTTTGATCTTAAGACCACAAAAGAAAAGTGAATCTATAAATCTGGACCATAAAGGAGATGCGTTCGTAAGATCGGACGATCATATATGTTCATTTTTGTCTAATATTTTGGCAACTGTCAATATGTATGTATGCATGATCATATGATAAGACCAGTGAAGCCAAAACTTTGAAAAGTCATATGGCCTATTTTATATGGTCCTTAAAATACCCATCTTTGGCATAGTCTGACCGAACCAGATCGTTAAAAATCCATCATAAATATTTGTCTTTCTTCCTCAAATGTAGAAATAACTAACATGATGTTAGTTTAGTGGTCATTCTTCTATCGTTTTTGCAGGATCCTGAAATTAGTGTAGAATTATTTAAAGATAAAAGTAAAAATGCAACAATAATTGGACGTGTTAGTTTGTCTTTTTTGCTGGTGGAGGACTTAAGTGTTAAGAAATCAGATTAGTGAGGTGAAAAGGTAATTTATTGTTAAATAAATAACAAAAATGAAAGAGAGAGTTAAGTAAGAGGAAGAAGACAGAAGATGTAGAGAAAATTGGGGACAAGAAGACAGCCAAAATAAAACTTAGATACAACTTACTTATCCACCACAAAAGTCCTCTGATATTATCTATATGTCTAGATTCCCTTATGCTTTACAACTTTTTTAAAAATGTAAATCCTACTCTAGTTTTAGCTCCTTGCTTCTTTAATATATAAAAAAACTGTAAGGTGTTATAATGTATTTGATTGGTAACATTACCTCTTCTCGTAAAAAAATGGGAACTAAACACGTATTCACTAGAGAAACTCGATCTGAAAAACTTTCAGGATCTGAACCTAAGAAAAAAAAAATGCAATTGCACTCAAGAAACATATGTTTTTTGCACATTCCGAAAATATTGTTTTGTACACAACTTTTATGTCCACTTACGTAGAAGTATAAAAGTACCACGCGTCAAAACCCTAGTTGGAGAAACGTGGGAAAATTCCATTAGGACTAGAAGTGAAGCACGTGAGTTAGAGTACCACAAGAAGACAAACGTTAGCAGAGTTTTAGTCAAACCCTAAAATCTGAATCCAGAAAGATAGATTTTATAATTTTATGTTTTTATTTTTTATAATTGTTTTCTGTTTTGGGGCTTTTGATCAGCTGAACATTTACAGCTCAGCTTCACATGGCTCTTTTGGTGCTACAGTCTTTTGTCTGCTCGTTTGCTTCTTCTGTTTGTCTATAACAATGTATGCATGATTAAAAAATTTCTTAACCCTATGTGCTTACTGCTTAGTCTGATTATCTTAGATGAATATGATTACAATATTTTCTTGTTTCACGTTTTTGTGTTCTTTTAGTTCTTCACTGGCTCTTACATTTAGAATTATAAATTTGATAGAATTATTTTAGAGAGAGAGAGAGAGAGAGAGAGGAATTAGAAAAATATGTTCACACTTGCGAGTGCACAATATTGCCGAGATCGTGAAGTAGCGGATAGTTAGGCGAAATTTTATGTTATGAGTTATGAAAGACCAAATGCAAATGTTTCTTTTACTAAATAAACAAGTGCCTTAACAATTAGCGGTATATAAAAGTTAGTGCTTATTTATAAGAATAGGGAAACGATGCGGACAAGGTGGACTTATGTCGGTAAATAAAGTGCCACACGTAAATCTAAGCGAGACAACAGAAAAGTTCATGAAAATGCAATGCAATGCATCTGATCTATTCATTTATGAACAAACAGATCTATCTATGTTATGCTTTCAATACACATTGAATTCGAAACCATTTAAAGATTATAATATATAATGATGCCATTTTTTTTGTTCACCCTTATGAATCCATTGTCTTGACTCTTGATATCAGTGCAAACTAAATCATCAAATGTAATGCACTGAAAATAAATGTCCTACAAAAAAGAAAAAAACTGTATAACATACCCATTACCCAAAATGAGTACAAAATATAACTAAATTACCAAGTGAAAGTTTGGTTTAGTGGCGCTTACCTCTTCAAAATTCTTCAAAACATCTACTTCTTACTCAACTGTTCCAAGAAACTGAAGTTTTATCCAAACATATACAAATATTGGATTAAAGATAGTTGATATTGGTTTTAAGTTTGTATTGCGTTATAGATAGTTATACTGCGGACAAGTATATACTAAATTTTAAAATAAGTGTAAATATTGATTAATTCGGTCGATGAAAAATATCAAATGAAACTTTAATTGATGTTATTTTTTTGTTGGTAATATAAATAAATATTTTGAGAACTATAATCCAAATTTGGAGTTATCACCTTTACTTAAGCCATATTTACGGCGCATTAATGCTTCAATCAATACTTATGCTTATTTTATCCACGAAGATTAAGTCAAAACTATAAAATTAAATAAAGTTGAGTTCATTGAATCGGTTTTACTCAGTATTGTATATAGAAATATAAAATAAATCGGACTTAAAAATAAACAAAAATAAGATGAATAGAAGAAAGAATTAAAAAAGATGAAGTCCACATGGATGCCTTACCAGTCTCATATCTATAAAATGCAAAGGATGTTGATGCATGAAAATCACAATTTTAAGACTAGCACAAAAGAAGAAGCAAACTTACTGAACTAAAGTGTTCAGTGTAGAGAGAGAGAGATGGCTAATGCTGTAGAACAATCCTCATTGTATCCATCCTTCGTAGACGCAAGAATCTCGTTCTCCAATGATTTTGCAGACAGTGATAGTAAACATACGGCATCAAGAGCAGATGGTCAGATGAAGTACAAGGAAGCTCCTGTTTCTTCGGATTTCAAATTCAATGTCGAAAACTTCGGTTTCACTTCTGCGGCTGATGAGATCTTCTTTGGTGGAGTTTTGTTGCCACTTGAGAAGACTACTCAGAGGAAAGTGACGACACTTAGAGATGAATTAAGTGCTCAAGATTCTGACCGTACCATCTCATCAAAGGGATCTCGTAACTGGTGGAAATTAGGTCTCAACAAGTCCAAGAAAATCCATTCCAACAACTTCCATCTTCCACACAAATCTCAGGTAACATAATTATTTATTATTTGATTAAACACATATTGTGTCTAACTTAATTGTGTAGTTCTATATAATCTTATATGTATATTTTTGCTTTTTGCAGAATTGTCTTGCAAGTATACTGGAATCTGATGACTGAAAGATCGACTCCGGAAAAAGTCAGCTAACTACGGCGAACAAGATATGTAATGCTAATAAAAATTATTTTCGATTTTTTATTGTTCTTATTTTTCCTGTCTTTCTTTGAGTTCTCTCTAATTTTTATGTAGTTTTTTTATGACCTATAATCATCGTTAGCCATATCTCCCTCTATTGTAGAAAAACCACTTGAATGCAACTGGTTCAGTATTCTATATTCTCTGGTTAACACGTAACTGATTAATTATCAGAAGCATTATGTCCTAGTTCTGTGGCAATTAACATGGTCGCGGACTGATTAATCGGATGGATAGTCTCAGATAGTCCTTATAAAGAAGAATTCTATCCAACTTCTTTGATTATTAATGAACTTAATACAAGATGAAAGATCATATTTCCGACAAAATTTACGCCACAGCAAATTATAAAAGCTAACTACTATTTGACGCCAGAAAATAAAAATAAAATAGAAATATAACAATATTTTACTAACATGATTTTTTAGGGAACTATGTTTGACCACGTTTCTTACATAATCCTTCAGACGCCTGAGTAGTCAAGTCACAGTCGATTTTAAATTATTTTAATGATTTTTAACATAATGAAAACAGAGATATACGAAATAGAAAATAAAGTTTATTTTGAACAACTATAAACAGAAGAAAAAAACTGTACACTTTCACTCATTTGGCAAACTTGGTGGGGTAAATTTACAATGGAGCAAGATCGAAAATGTTTATGTACAGAAACAAACAAACTGAATGATTCTATAATGTTTAAAAGATTTATATTCTATACCAAAAATTTTCCCATCTCTTTGGCTTTTCGATGGTTAAAAGAATGGTTCTGCACTTTTACTCTATTCAAACCTATACACCTGCAAGAACATGAAACATGTTGAAACAATAAGCTCTAGAAACAGATTGGGCACCAAAATCCATATCAAGAGCAAGCTGTTTATAGGAATTGAGAAACCGCCTAACCGGTAAACCTTAGATTTCAATAAGTTTAGTAGACTTACATGCTATATGTAAAAGGGAAGTCACACCAACATGGATAATCTGTAGCAAACAGATTACAACACAGCACAGTAAATGGTTAAAGTCAGGTTTAGTTTCTCAAACTGCTAGATGAATATCGGCAATTGCAATATTCAATCTGTGAAGATGTAAGAGTTTTAGACTGACCATGAATTTACCTGAGTTTATCGGTGTTGGTCCTGCTTCCTTTGTTTGTCGGGGCCTAAGTATTTTTCCATGGATTCCTTTTTATGTTCAGGATCAAGACTGAAAGGAGAAATAATCTACATGAGTCTTTAATACTTTGCAAATAACAGATATTTCCAGCCGTATTTCCAAAATATTTAATATGAACCGACCTATTTCTGATGCCAACAAGAGCACTATGTACAGCTCTAGCACAAGCTGAAGCAGGTGCTATAGCAGCTGTTGGAACTCCCTGAACAACAGTTGCAAATGCTGATCCAGCTCCGTCTCCACGTTGATACTTCTTCAAAGGTGTGCGGACTAATGCAGAAGCTGTCTTTCCTATTCCATCACCGATGCTCTCACATGCCTATAAAACCTCAGCAATGTAAAATATCTGATCCAGGAGCAGAAATGCAGGACATGTATTGCCTTTACACTCACCTTAAGCATGCCTTGCTTAGCATTTCTAGGCTGATTATGTCTGACATTCGTCTTCGTTCTGCCTTGGGGTTGTGGCAATGATGGTGAACTTGCAAATATATATTCTGCTCTCAATAAAATATCATGAGCCCCGGCTGCCAAGTGAACACCGAGTCCAACAGCTTCCAGTGAGATACTTCTGAGAAACGCTACAGTCCCTGAAAACAGTTACAGCTCCGTAATGCGTACTATAGAATAATACAAACTATAAACTCCTAGATGGACCAAGTACATGCTGCTAAACATATTTCTTTATGAATGGATAGTATCAGGAACATGATCGTGATCTGACATGGTGGATATGTAATAATTTGGCCACAGTAGCAAATTTTATGCATCTTACTTAAGAGAGGCAATTCCAGTATCAAATATATTAGAAATCTTATTTATAAGAGTTTCCTAATCATGGTCAGAGGGCCACCAGCTATCATCATTAACCCTTGTTCTAGAGGAATGATGGTCTAGAAAATATATATTAACACCAGAAGAAATTTTTATATACAGCTTCAGTTTTGCAAGTGGCTTCAACAGTTCTAATATAATATATGATAACGAACAATGCCTTCTCAGTGCACTATAAGTAGCTTAGTTTCTGATAGCAGAGATAAATAAAAAGGAAAATAATAGTGAAAATTGAGCATTCAGTACTTCGGGTTTTCAAGTCTTACCTCTTTGGACTCCCTTCACTAGCCTTCGATCTTTCCTGTAACTTTCAACAGGTGACGAGACCAGCTTTAGAGCAGCAGCATAAAGAGCAGAAAGTGATCTTACTGTTGGGATCCCCTTTAAAAGTTGATGAATCTGCAGTTACAGAACATTAAAAAGCTTGTCAGTAAACCCATCAAACGGATGATTATTAATGTGCACAAGACAGCAGGCTATGTGAAACAAACCTGATTCTGAGATACATCTTCCAACCATTCTCCCAGTATAGTCTCACATACATTTCCCCAGCCATAGATTCCAGCAGCATGCACATGTTTGAGTTGTAATTCAATCCCCTGCATTTGTTCTTCTGTGATGAGCAAATTATGCTGAAATAATCTTGAAGACGCAGGTTGGAAAGTTTTGTTTCTTACCTTCCAGGGTACAAGGTTCACAAGCTCTGCATATTTCCCTCCTGTTAGTGCTGCTATATCAACATGATGGGGACTGTAATCAACTCGAACATTAACAGGCCATATGTCGAATTTCTGCAAAATGAATTTAATTAGTCAGACCTTCCTCAAACTTCGAATTACAAACACCGAGGTTCATAATTTCAGCTGAGTGACATCATATATATATCAGAACATTTTCTTATGCCAATCAACATATTAGTATCACATTAATCTGAGGATAGAGACTCGCCCTATCATTATACATAATTATACACGTCCTCGGTGGGTAACACGTGAATGCTTCTCATCTGCCATCATACTAGCTTATAGATAGAAAGAAGCTTTATTCACCTGAAAATATGGAAGAAGCGCTTCTTCTATGATATTATGTCCTTGTACGGAAACCGACATCGTTGAACCACCTGAGTCTCCCATAGAAACAACAGGCTTTTCTAGGCTGTTAGCTCCAAAGAAGCTGATGAGAAAATCCAGCTGACTTTGATGAAGATGTAACAGTATAGGGAGTAAAGCGACCCGTAACCTGGGAGGAAGCAGTTCATGAGGAAAAGAAAGAACGGTTATACATATATATTTACGCAATTAGCAGAAGGTCCATTTAAGTTATAATGAAACACCAAAATCTATCAAAGGAAAAGAAATTATAAATGACAGAAAGACTAAGAATACATCCGTAATTTAATTTAGCCTTACAGTTTGCCAAATAAGGGGACTCTTGTGGAAACTATTCTACATGAATATTACCACCTCCATGGAAAAATGACCTCAATTATTTAGTATTAACGCAATTGTCTTTTTCTTTGATAGGCATTAAATTTAAGAGTGTTACTAATGTATAAATATAACGAAAATAACACGGAAAATGTTTGATAGAGTTGTTGGGATCAAATGAATATACTAAAGTAAACAAAAATTTGTTGATAATTCTATTGTGCATACAACTAGGCCACTGTTTATTGGAATAATAATTGTGGTATTCATTCTTAGATATACGAAAAAAGGTAAGTATAGCACTGTAAATATTATAGATAGCATACCGGTTTTCCTCGAGTGGCGTCTCAGGGTCAGGTCTGACAGCTTTTAATTCCAACTTGAATGCATACGAAGAGGAGTCTCTTGGGTGATCTTTTGAGTTGTAATATCCAAGGACCTATCATTCAAGGGAACAAGTTAATTTATTTACCCAGGTTACTTCTAGTATAATCTATCTTATGATGATAAGAGTGAAAAACCTCAATTACCAATGTCCAAGGTGCATTGTCGCTTCTATCATAAAGATAAAAATCTTGGACCATGAGAGATAATTTAGAGGTACATATTTCGCCAATTGGAAAGGTTTCATACAGGAACTGCACCCCAGATAATTCCAGCTCAAGGCACGAAGTTGTATCCCGGCCCTTTGTATGTTTAAAATTTTCACCTTTCTTTCTAGAATCATGCCAGTCAGAGCCAGAGTAAATTCTCCATTTGAGGTCAATGTTTTTCAGAAGGATACGTCCATTAGCTGCTACAGCAGAATAAGACGTCTGGCCAAAAGATGAACATTCTCCATCCAGAATGTGTTCCTCATGATCTTCCTCAGTTGCTTCTGACACATGGTCTTCTACAATTCTTAAGGACGCGTCATCATACCACCCAGAATTTCCTCTCCTCAGATCAGTCTCAGGAAACAATTCTCTCCCCGACGAATCCCCTTCTTGAGGTACCTCTGACGATGGACGGAACTCAGACAAACAATAGTTTTCAAATATTTCAGGCAGGCTCTCTCTTTCTAGGAATACTTGACTGCTTTCTGAGTTTATTCTGGATGACGACCCACAAATACTTTGATTAGAAGGTAGTTTCTCAGTAGCTGGTACCCAATTATATGCCTGCCCATGAGAGATTCCATGAGGTGACATATAGTTATTCTGACATTCCACAGAGTCAGACTGATATGTCGGATTGACATCAAATTGGAATGCATCTTCATTTATTTCGTCCATCAAACCAATGACCCCAGTTTCATTTTCTGACTCTAATCTTAAATATTTCATTTCTCCACTTGAATCGGAGCTACTGAGTCTATCGCTGATATCTAAATCATTCCTAGCATTTGCCTGTTGAATGCTGTCCCATCGAGTCTGCAAGTGCACAGCTGATTCCTCCAAATCAGGAGCAAGTAACTGTTGGAGCTGGGTGGCCAAGCGAATCAAACCAGAAGTCGTGTCACTGCAAGTTTCAATTACTAAGTGAGATTTTGAACACTCTAACTCCCAAAGAAGGCCATTTTCAGAGTTAGTCCTTAGAATTGCTTCAATAAGCGAATCATTAGCAACTTTAACATAGCCAGACTCATGAAGATGCTCTGAACTGTACGTTCCACCAAGCTTGCTAAGGTCAAAATCCACGGACAGAAGAAGCCCAAGATCTTGAATCCTGATTCTATAATCATTTCTTATGGAATCAACCAGACTTTTCTTTGAAAGGCTAAAAGAAGATGCAGCTACCAGACAGGCAACCCATGGATCACTTGCTTGACGTAAATGATCTGTATTCTCATGGTGGGGCTCATAGCTTAGACCAACATCAACAAAATTCAGAATAAACGAGGAGCCGCTAGATGAGCTGGAGTTGATCTCTTGAGTTTTTTTTTCATCTTCAAAAGAGAAAAAAGAAGTAGCCACTTCTATCCAATCCAGGCGTCCTCCTACGGCCGAGATCGTACAGCCCCTGGCAGATACTGCTAAATAATCGTTACAAATTCCTGGTTCCTGTAAGTGCAGAAAATCTAAGCCAGCGAACCTTGACGACAACGCATTTGAACCTCCTCCATTACCACGCTTGATGGCAGAGTTGTTACATGAGAGTAATAACAGTTCCTGATCAGGTAGACCTGTAACAGAACCCAATAATGTACCTTCCCCATGGGCTAACCAAAAGAAATCAGCACCAGAGACACTGCCAAGATTTGGGACAGACATAAGATTTAATTTCTGAACCCTCAGGTTGAACTGAATCCATGATCCAGGGAGCTCAGTCTGAAGCTGTTTTTTTATGCCCATTCGAGGTTCTGGCCTAACCAATATGTCAATAGAATCACAGTCAACAACGAGAGACGTTTGACACACAACAGATTCCTCTGTTTGCTCAGCTGTATTGGCTGCCATACGCGATAGCCAATTTTTTGCCTCTTCTATTAGATTACATAATTTGCTGTATTGCCAACTATCTAAATGGATAGCAAGTGGAAGCAAATGAACATAAAGGCAGAACGAAGAAGCCAAAATTATTTCTTTCCTGCTTCGAGAGTAGATGTCGTCTTGATCTTTGGGCGTAGCAACAGCAGCAAACTCAAGGCCCCTCCCGCCAGATTTATCTGTCTGAATAGATTCTTCCTGCGTAGCCAACATCTTAGCTCTCTCCACTAACCAAGGGCTAACGGTAGGTCTATCTTGCCAAAACATGCCAATTGTTGAAAGTTGGTGCCTAGTTTTATTGTTGGTATGTAAAATATTATACGCAGAGAATTCAACCTGCCTATGATATGAATTTGTTTCAGAATCTTTAAGGTCAGAAGTGACCAAATAGATGCTAGCATCACCAACACTGAAGCATATAGAGCGAGTAGCTGATGGAAAGTGCATTTCTCCTGGACTTCTTTCCTTAGCCCTTTCCTTATCAGATGGCGGAGAGGAAGATAGATCGACGACGATAAATTGCTGACCAAGCGAGTTGCAGAACCTTTCTGAAATGCTCTCAAAAGGAAACCACAGAATCACTCGAGCATTGCAGATTGACACACTACCTCGCAAACTTTCTGATTTAGAAGAGGATGCCACCTGATTCCTTTCATGACTGGTTATGGGGATAGATTCTGATACATCGTTGAAAAGATTTACCAACATTTCTACCGAATGAAGGTTCAGCCAGAATGTGGTAGGGGGTAAACTCAATGAGAATGAGTTTGATCCTCTATGGCTGGCTTTGGATGATTGGAAATTGACAGTAAACTGAAATCCACTGCCCCCTGCAGCTATAACCAACAATGTCTTGACTGCGAAACCCTTGTTACGAAAGAGGAATCCATCAGAAACTATCTCGCTTAATCTTTCAGAGTCAGAATGCATATCAGAAGAGGCAAAGGGAGGAAGACTAGTCTGAACTTTGGCTTGTAAATCCTTAATCAAACAAGTCTGAGATTCAGCATTAGCAGTGTCAACAACATTTCCACCTTGACAATAATCGGCGATCTCCATGCTGTTCACTTCTCCTTCTAACCTCAGATCATGAAGGCATACCTGTTGACCTTATTGAATATTGTAAGAAACTCGAGCACAGATACTAGTGAGGGGAAGGAAACACAATTCATCAAGGTAATTACCTGAAAAGAGACCGAAATATCTCTGAGTTCGGCACCCAAGTAGTGAATCCGCGTTGAAACACCCTTCCAATTGACTTCATCTTGGAAAAATAATACCACCGAAACTCCAGCAAAGGATACTTTACAACTTGTTTCAACATGTTGTTGTTCTGCATATTGATGAGAATTGTTCAGATAATTTGTTACTATAACAACTTAAACTACTTGGCATTACTAGCTAATGGATTGATTTAAGTACAAAGCTTGATGGTGTATAGGGTAGCAATAAAAGAATAGAGAGAACAAGACATAACCTAAGATTACATATCAGGATTAACACCGGTATAAGAAACCGTACATATATTTGGTTATAACACATACCAATATGCTCATTGCACACATTTAAACACAATTCAAGAAAGTATTCTTACCAGAAGGAAGAAGCAAAGACCCCGAAGCAAGGCTAGATGCAGCATTTATTGCTGTGAAAACAGAAGATGTCCAATTCCACATTCCTTGGCTTCCAGAAGCTGATTGGTAACTCCTCATTGCATCAAAACATTCAAAAAACTGGTCCACACTGTAGGAAACAAGAAGAGAACACAGATAAGAGAATTAAGTTAAAAACTATAGGTAAATTCATATCCAGATTGTGATGAAAGATGAAAAAACAAGTCAAGCAAAAAAACAATATCTATGCTAGAGACATCCTTTATACCTTGCCCCAATATCTACTTCTCCATCCTCTTCTTTCTTGCTGAACGAAGACGGAAACCAATCCGGTATAAACTGTAAGTTAGGTGTAGTATCATGCTCCAATTCTTGGCCACCTGACAAGGATAGTGTAGCTGGAGGCGTTACCATTACATTAGTAGGTATTGTAGGTGAATCCGTCAAAAAATCAGAATGAGAAACTGAGGGGAAACAGTCTGATCCAAAACTTGTGAACGTCTTCCACAATTGTAAGAACCATCTAATTGTAGACGGTTGAAATCGTACTTCAACAGGATCAATAGAAATATCAGCATCCACCTTGCGAATGTCTAAAGAACCATTCTTCCAGGGTATACTAAAATTTAAACTCCCTGAAAAGCCACCTCCTACGCCTGTCATGATCAAAGTCACATCATTTGATGTCTTTTTATCACAAGTTTTGTCGCCATCATCATCATCATCCATATTTAAAAGCTCTACAACGGCTCCTTGAAACTTCACACAGTTTGCAAGTCGATTAATACCAAGGAAATTATCAGGAGAAACTTCATTAGCCGAAACTTGCTCCTCTGAAATTCCACACTCTATTTCTGTCATTCTAAGTACCAATGTTGGTCGAGGACCAGCTTCAGACTGTTTTTTGCCAAAATCGGGATCAAATGCTATAATCAGATTCTTAATTTTGACGTGAAAACTAGTAAGAAACCATTTCACTATCTTGGCAACCGTCTTAACACCTTCATGGACATCGATAGACGCAGATTTTGCAGCATTCATCAACATCTCATTCTCATGCTTTCCTATTTCAAGACGTATATTATGTAAATCTTCTCGTGTAGAGGCGGAGGTGCTGGCTTCATTTGAAGATGATTTATTACTCTCCAAACGTGGTGCAAGAACAAGCTCCAGCTCGTCAACCTCAACTTGACAACCATTGGTCTTCCAAGGCATTTTAACTAACAAAGATCCAATTGAGCCTTCTTTTATGACGAGTGGAGCATCAAACTGGATTCAAAGTAGAAAAATAATATAGGAGATGGGACTGTCAGAATTCGCTTATTCTACTTCTTCTTAACAAATTGATAAGAAAATCAAACTGGGCACATTAAAAACATCGAAACCAAAGCATTTAGCAAACTATGAACTATGAAAAACTTGATTTTGAAACCATAATTTCAAAGCTTTCACTTCATAGATGAACCTCTAAATTCAACGACCTTGGCGAGAATTCAAAAATCATCAATCACAAACCTATACAGATTTCAACTCTATATATTCGTTCAAAACTGCTCATAATAGTACTCTTGGATGAACTAGAGCTAGACCACTACCAATGAACTAGAGCTCCGTGGATAAAGCTGATAGAGAATTTTAAACACAGTTTCACCATCCCTAACATAAAACCTCAACATGCCTAAACTTCTAGTCCAGAGCCAAACACTAACATACTTGCCCAAAATTCCAGGATTCCATAGCATCATTTGAAATAAAAAGAAGAAGAAGAAGAAGAATCAGGAAGGGAAGGAAGAACCTTGTCATTCAAATAGTCAACGTTGATAGCAAGATCGGAGAGCTGAATAGTGCCATCACGAAGCTGAATATCGAGCTGATCAAGGTCGATATCACCAAGTATGAGTTTACCCAATTTCTTCTTCAACAGGAATTTGACAACCCTCTTCACCGCCCATCTAGAAAAAGCTTCCTCCGCTGATTTAGCAATGTTCCACGGAAACACCATCTTGTTTGTTTGTTGTTCCCTTCCCCTGCGGGATTAGAGAATCTCTAGTCGAAGACCCTGATTTTGGGATTTGATGAGATTTTAGGGTTTTTCTAAGGGATGGTGACGTGAAGGTTTCTCGTGATTGGATTGCGGAGAGAGAGAGAATCAGAAGGAAGCAAAAAAGTTGAGTAGACTTTCGTCGTCGTCGTCTTCGTCCTACGGGCTTTTGCTTTACCGTGTGGAGGAATAAGTGCCGTCTCTTTCTATTCTTTCTTCCTTAACCGGATCTATTATTGTACCGGTTACTCAAAAACCGGTTCTCAATCCTAATTGGGCTCTAATTAGTTAGTTGATCACATCATAAATTAAGGGGTAAATGCGTCAATTCTCAACGAATTATGTCTTCAATCCCTTATCTTATTATATCAAGCCAGGGTTTATCAACATAATTTTAAAACTGTTTATTTTTAATGGCTTAAATTCCACTACACAAATCTGTAGGTGGCCATTTAGTTATCTGGTTTAGTTTGGTTTAGTTCGGTTATAAAGTTTTTTGGTTTTTGTGTGATTACGATTTATTTTTTGGTTTGGTGGGACTTCTCTTTCAACCTTTTTCTTAAAGTTTGTTTCTCTTTCCCTTATCCAAATCATAAAATATCATGAAATAATCGTAGTTACCAAAATCAAAATATTTAGCCGTAACGTTCCATGTTTGTCTCCATAACAAGACACAAAAACAATCCCCTCATTGCACAACTTCACTGTTCAGCCAAAAAACTCGCAAAAAGCTGTTATGTTAAGTTTTAGTTCATCTTCCCACTCCTTCCATAGAACTAGAAGTCCCATTTAAACCTTCAAACTCTACTTTCTTCCTGCACACATCAATCAACAAATTTAGTTTTATCTTATCGAACAGATATTATTACAAGAGTCAAGAGGTAAATAGATTTGAAACATTATTACCTCGTCTTTTCCTCTTACCACTGCTTCTCAACTGTCTACCTTCTGAAACAGTTTCCTTCTGTTTCTCGTTTGATTCATTATCATTATCTCGATCTTCTTCATTCCCATCTGAATCATCATCATTTACCTCATTCCCATCTGAATCATTGTTTGCATCATCATTTACCCTAATGATATACACCTGGAACAAGCAATATGTTTCAACATCAATGCCAAAGTCTCTCTACCAGGGTGTATTTCAAGATCTCTAAGTAAAACTCCTTTACCTTGAACGTTGTTCGAGCGATAAGGTGAAACACTACAGCATCTCCATCGACTAACTGGTGATCAATGGCGAAACCTCGCCAGCCTCCACTAAGACCGTTCTTCTGAGCAAGGTATTTCGCCTGAGATTCCTCCTCTTCTTCGTCAACCAAAGTCATTATTACATCACGTTTTGGCATATGTGCCTTGCAAAAAGGAAGCGGCAAACCCTGGTTACGAAAACATATGACATCAGTGGACTTTTACATACTACTATGGCTGAGTTTCAGACATCTTTGAATGTTCAAGTTGTTCACTTACCAACCAAAATCCTCCGGTCACGTGTGATTGGAGCATTGGTTTGGTAAAGCTTGCATATTCTGAATCTAAGCTTGACTGGAGCTTCTCTGCCCTGTCGAATGCGTACATTCTTGCGTCGTCCGAAGCATATACCCGATTCAGCAAATCTCTTCTTCGAGAGCTCCTGCAAAGCAAAACACATAACTTATACTGAAAAGTGAAAACAAACATCAAATAGTGTAAGAGAAGTAATGTATTCATAGAGAGTGTGGATTGGTCAACCTTCTTGGCCTCCTCTCCAGTGGTTCTAGCCCAAACTGCGAGTAAGGATCAGATAACTCTGATAATGAGTAATGAGAAACAACTCACGTTTTTATTCAAAAAAAAGAGAAACAACTCACGCAAATTATAACTAAGAAAAATTGCACAAAAAGATCAAACCCACAAATTTCATATCTCATACAAAATCCTTAAGAAATCCTTAAGGAAACTCAAGTAAAGATAAATGGTAGTAAAAGACCTCTTTATAACTTGGAGGTGGACCTTTGGCACGGCTTGATCTCCTGACCTCCGAGAAATCCACTGGAATACGCATCGTTCTTGGCTTTGCCTACATTTCCATAAAAAAAATTGGTTAATTTCAGAAAAAGAAAAGAAGAAATGAGAAGAGAAGAGAAAGGAAACGTTACTGGTGAGGGCTTGGAAGAAGAAGAAGAAGAAGAAGAGACACGAAGAGATTGAGCAAGCTTGTTGAGATTAAGCTCCCCCATTCTCTTCTTGTTCTCTTCCACCCTATTCAAACGAATCTGTTCATAGCTTAGCTCCGATTCCACCATTTCTCTTAGGAATCCGAAACAGAGATAGAGAAACGAAAGAGACAGATCCAAGTCTTGCTTGACTCTTCAATGCGCTTTTGAGTGACCGTTGGGTTTCTTCTTTCACCGCTATGTATGTGTTTATACTTCTCCAATTTTTTTTTTCTTTTTATGTAATAAAAATCTTAATCATTGTGTCTAATCAAACAAATTGAAATTTCAAATTCTCAACAGTGGAAGGTCTGAGTAAGCCTCCATCGTGATACGTGAAGCAGGTATGGGCTTCTTAAAAGACGTTTCTTTTTTTTCCCTCCATAATTAACAATTATTTTGAGATCCCTTAATATTTTTAACTATTTTAAGAAAACATTTGATTTGATCAGTAACGCTTTACAATAATAATAAAAAAAATACTCAAGAAGTTTGTTTATCCATAAACACATTGAAATCAAAAGAATCTACAAAGACAAATCCTGTGGGTTACTAAGGAATAAAGAAACAAACCTGAGACTTTCCTACACCGTTAGGTAAACAAGAACAACCGTTAGCTAAATGATCCCATGTTCTACTGTTGATGCTACAACCTTTAGTTAGATGATGAGCTTTTTTTTCTGGGGGATTTTCACTTCTGTATTTGAATATCGCTTTGGCAGAATTTCCACAATCCATCTTCTTGCTTCTTCAGAATATATCGGATCTTGTAAGTGCTACAAGAAATTTACAAAGGCTGCATCAGTGAAGAAGATACCAGCTCAGTCCAAAAGTAACCCGAAAGCGAAATGTTTTTTTTTACCTATAATATTTTGCGTTTTTGGGCTGAGATTCATCAACTAATTCTGCTGCTTCCTCCAGAAGAGCTTCGATTTCTGCAGCCTCACCAGCAATACCATCTTCGAATATATGTGCTTGCAAAACCTCAAGATGAAGCAGAACGAACCTCCAATAACAGGATTTCGCCTCTGCTGTTTGTGCCAATGTTTGCCACTGCATTAAACAAAGAAATATTGACTCTACCTAAACATTGATGTTCAACTGTAGTAAACTAACATAATTAAGTAAAGGAATAATAGGAGATGTATAGAAACAGTAACCTGGACAAGCATGGATTCATCAAGGACTTCGGAAAGGCTATAAACTTGATGTGTTGGTCCAAGAGCTTCAGCCTTAACATTTTCCCACTGTCTCACAAGCTCTTCCGCTTCTTCTGTATCCATTGGTCTCTTATGCAGTTCTGACGCAGAATGAGACAATGATGTAGCTGATTGACCAGAGCTTTTCAGATACAGGGCATCCGGATGTTCGCCACAATGCATCTTTAACATGTCAATGAGCACTTTGATGTTTCCCACGATACCATTTCTATTCACAGAATCAAGGTTTTTTCTGAAATTCCCAGACTCTGTTTTCCACAGAAAAGAATCTGATTCTGAATGCGGCCTAGCAGAAACCGATATAGGCATACTCTGTAGTCTACCAGACCTAATGCCTGATAGCTTCAGAGAGAAGAACACGGTGCAACCCAGTAAAGCAACAACAGATACCCTTCCGATCAAACTGCTTTGAGAGAGCCACTCATCCCATATTTTATTTTTGTGTACACCAAGGTTCCTCTTCAGTTGAACAGATGGCATACTGGCACTGGTTTCATCATTATTCTTGGCTGATACCACTGGGCTCTGCAAATCTGTTGGTGTCAACTGCTCGACAGCTGTATAAAGATGTTGTGACGAGTTCACGAACTGTGTTGTGGAAAGTGGTCTTTGGTTCGTCTTATGATTCATGATCGAAGGTGACCCCATTTTCTTGTTTTCTGGATATTTCTTTTCAGCCCGGAAAAAATTGGCCTGCAGAAAGTTGTATATATGATTATCTTTCTGCATAAAAATAGAACTGCTATACAGAATCTTCCAGTAGTGATCTGATTCTTACCAAAGATGGAGAACAACCCCTTGTGTCTGGAAAGTTAGCAAGCACGGACTCCATTAGCCACGCTTCCTGGTCAATTTTATAGGTAGCATGTATGAAGGTCGCTATCAATCTTTCTATGAAAAAAAATCAGAGCTAGCGAAGAGATGTACATACTTGCAAAATTTCCAAATTAAATTTAGTGCATGAACCCAAGGGCTTACTCAAACAAATATTAAGATTTATGTGTATGTACAACCAATCGAAAAAGAAAATGTTAACGGCAGGCATACACAATGCTGTTAAAGCATATTCTATGAATTTAACTACCATCCACTAAATGTATCTATTTCCATTGTTTCAATTACAGCCTGAAACATAGCTCAAACTTATTCATACTCCACTAGAGTTGATCATGCCATTTACATCAGGCATAGCCCTCGCTCTAGTCGTAGCAACAAATGAACACATATTCTTGGTAAAAATCATAAGGTTTACCAGTGAGGGAGTAGCAGAAGTACTTCTCGACTCTTTCCCCAAGATCGAATTACGAACGGCAGAGTCTGAATTTGATTCCAGCTGCTTAAGTTTTTCCAGGGCCTCTGCCTCGGAACCCTGTGCTATCCAACATGTAGGTCCAGTAGCACTTAACTAAATGAACAACGCAAGGATCTTTCGAAGCAAGTGAACTTGAAGTAAATAAGATGCACAAGCATAGTTGATAGGGAAAAAGAATAAAGAAAGCAAGAGGAAAAATACCTGTTTTAGAAGAAATGAGCAAAAAGCTTCCTCAAATTTCAGATCAACACCTTCTGATGCTATGAGACATTCGCATATCGTTTTTGCTTTATTAATCTACACAAGCATACTGAATGTTATGCTTTATAAGCAGATAGAGTAGAGAAGAAATGGACCAATCAGTCTAAATTTAACAAAAGGAAAGAAAACGAGATATACCGTTTCATTTTGCTTGCCTGAAAATCCAACAGCGATGTGACCAAGTAACACCATGTAGAAACAATTAAAATCAATAACAACTCTTTGATTGTGGGATTCCAGTGATTTTTTATTTTTCCGTGTAATGGCTAAATCATCCCATGGAAGAAGATCGACAATCTCTGTGGCCAATAACCTGCTAATTGCCTGGCTCAAAAAGCATGGCCAGTCTTGAATTTGACATGAAGCTTCAACACTAAGGCCCTGTCTGAGCAGTTCGCGTAGCGCGGCAATTGCACCTCGCCTCCTCTCTGCATTTTCTGGCGTGCGTGGCAGGCCCAGTAGATCCAATGTGCAAGGTGGTGCAAGCTCCTCTAGTGACTCCTCAATCTATAAATATCAATTTTAACCCCTTAAAACCCAATATGCTGGTAAATTATGCTTTTGGACAATACGTACTTATATGTGAAGCTCCTAAACATGATGCGATTTACAGTAAGGCATGATCATGCACTTTTAATAATTCAAGCCAGTAACAGGGCTAAAAGTAAACTCAGAGAAGCTTTATATATACTAATGCAAGACAGTAGAACCTGTTACCTGAGTTAACAATGCAAGTTTCCCAAGAGTAACTTTACTCTTCAGAAAACTTTGAGCACGAGCAAGAGCTTCAAATCCTTGAGAGACCTTGTTAACCTCGAAAGCAGCCTTGGCAATTGCACACTAAATGGAAAACAAACATATTAGAGATAGAAGAAGCAGAGGATAGTGAAAGTAGATAACTAGTTCCCATTCTTAGTTCATTTGATTTTACCTCAGCAAGTGCCATAGATAAGAATATATCATGAATATATGGCTTTGAATCAAGGTTCCTGAGAGCAGCCCGGCCAATATCCAGCACAAGTTTTTCTTGTCCAACCTGAAGCATAGTAGCAGAAAGATCAGTACAAAACATTTGCAGGGATAAAACGCAATAAAAGGTCAGAAGTAGTACCTCTTGAAGAAGGCATAGAGCACCAGGCAACCATGCCCACGGAATTCTGAGAGGAGATTTAGGAGCAATCTTTTCTTTTAGGTTACCAGCATATTCTGATTCAAAAAGAAGTTTATCCCTAACATCCATGAGAAGATCCTACACATTAAGAACAAAGTATCAAGAAACTGAAGCCACATTCCCTGTCCAACTCTAGTGATACTATAGGTCTTAACCTGGCGAGCTGCAGCAGCTTCCATTGTATAACCCTCTTCAGCATCAGTTTTTTTCAAATTTATAACCGACTTAACGACCTCGTCTTTCTCAGCTTGCTCAGAAACTCCGATAAGCTGCAAAATCAATACAATTAACAGTATCCTGGAATAATGTCTAACAAACGAAACGCTACATTCTTTACACTCTATTGCAGAAATGAACTATGATACAATATTAAATTGCCAAATCAATACATCCATCTCGTTCTACGCGCTAGAGACTACAAATTGGAGGAAAATGTTTCTATTTCAACAAAATTTAGAAGGATAAAAACAAGTTCCACTTGCACTTCAACGAGGAGCTAAGTAGCAAATCGCGAGAGATAGTAGTATCTACAGAGATTCCGAAAAGTAAGTCAGTCGGAGCAAAATACCTGGTAACACGTAACCGGGAGTTCGATTGTAGAGGTAGATGCAGCGAGAGAAGAAGTACGAGACGGCGCATTGTCGACGACATGGATACCACCACCAGCAGCATTCAACCTCCTCCGTCCTTCTCGCTGAAACCGCCGCAAAGATAAACCAGAACCGAAGAATTCACCGGATTCAGAACGAACGACGAGGAGACCTGAGATCTGAAGCTCCGGGCGATCTACGACGAAGCTGGTGCTGCGATTGGAGATTCCGCAAAGCAGACAAGAAGAAGGGAGAACTGGAAATGTGTAAGCTACTGGCATTGCGCAACAGCTCCAGAAAACGAACGAACCCTAGAAGAAGTAGAGTGAAGCTGGAATCATGGTACAATTTGTTGGATTTCTTCAGAGGAGAAAAAATCGGAAATTTGGTCTCAAGGCTTTTGAGTTTTGACAGTGATTTTTGCCTTTTTCTGAAAGTTTCGTCTTGTGACGATAATAAGGTAACCCGCTGGCCGAAAGAGAGGCTCTGCTAATCTAGGACTAGACGAGACGAGACGTGGTCACGTGATCACGCCACGTGGATAATAAAGAAACATCTGGAAGATTATTTTATCCGTCCCTGGACATGGGCCTAGCTCTCGGCCCATAACTAATGTGCGAGAGAAACTACTGCAAGCTCATCGCATGCTACCAGTAGTCTAGTACTGATCAAAGGTTTAATTTGTGTGTAAGAAAAAACTTATATATAATTTAAAATTTGTTTAAATCTGATCAATATGATTTTTTCTGAATCAAATACCTGGAAAGTATATGTCTGGTGTAAACTTTTAACTTGATCAGATTTTGTAATACTTTCACTTAAGTTTAATATCATGAAAAAAGATTTAAGATATTTTGTAGTCATTATATTTTTGGAGGATAGCAAATTGCAACACTCAAACACATTTGGCTATATGAGAACCACGTTTCCTTTCTTGCAAATCAGCACCTCTTTTTTGTCCCGACTTAAAAATTCAGAAAAATAAAATGCCAATTTAGTAAAATAGAGAATATTTTTCACAATAATTTTGTGTGTTGTACAAGAAATGAGGTATTTCATTTTATTTTATTTTACTTTTTTCCTCTACAAGCAAAAACACACAACTACACAAGGATAAAACCTCTTGCCGTTGGGTTTATTTAGCTTCTTTGCAATATCCTTAATTTCGTCTCCGTCAGTAGCAGTCTCCGCCGGGAATATTTTTTTTCCGGTAGCTATGCTCCGAACCGTCTCTTGTTTAGCTTCGCGCAGCTCGTCCTCTCTATTCTTTCGCTTCTTTCGTCAGTTCCCTCGCTCTTACATGTCTCTCACATCGTCGACGGCAGCTCTCCGTGTCCCCAGTCGCAATCTTCGCCGAATTTCCTCTCCCTCAGTCGCCGGTAGACGTCTTTTGCTCCGACGAGGTTTGAGGATTCCCTCCGCCGCAGTTCGCAGTGTCAATGGGCAGTTCTCTCGCCTCTCTGTTCGCGCCGTCGCCACACAACCCGCTCCACTTTATCCTGGTTGGAATTTTTCACATATACTTCTTTTTTTCAATCTGTTTGAAGTTTAATTGCTAATTGATTTGTTCTCTTAATTCGGACATGTTGATTTGTGGCACTTGTGAAATTGTGGTTCTTACTTTAGGATAGGTTGTGAATTGTAGATAGGTGTGGTCCGTGTGGTGCATTTTTCATCTCATGCTTTGTGTCTACTTTGTAATCAAATGGAGCCATGTGTAACCTCTGCTGATGCGTGATTTTCCTTATTTTTGGTTGTTTGGATTCAGATGTAGGTCAAGATGAGGCTGAGAAGCTTGGATTTGAAAAAGTGTCGGAAGAATTCATCTCAGAGTGTAAATCAAAGGCGATACTCTTCAAACACAAGAAAACTGGTTGCGAGGTGATGTCTGTGTCAAATGAGGATGAGAACAAGGTCTTCGGTGTTGTTTTCAGAACTCCTCCGTAAGTTTACTTCATAATAATTTTTACTCTCTGTAAATTTGACCTGAGTATGTATTAGGCAATTGAAATTGGTACCTAAAGCTTCACTCCTTGAATTTAACTAATTGAAATGGTCAAGTTTATCTCTACTCATCAAAGCTTTTTTTTTCTGATTAGACCTAGTCATTTCGTTTCTTCTTCTAATATATTGGTACTTGTAAAGTGGTCTAAGTTTTGGAGGTTACAACTTGTCAAATTACTTAACGCTTTGTTAAAAGTCGATATGAGCAACTGCACTTTCAGTAGATATTGGTCCCACAGGCACCTCCTTGTGAAAGACTTGCAAAAACTAATAATGGAAGCAATTTTAGATCATAGTTTCGTTGTTAATGCAGGAAGGATTCCACTGGCATTCCGCACATACTGGAACATAGCGTTCTATGTGGGTCAAGAAAGTACCCGGTAAAAGAGCCATTTGTTGAACTACTCAAGGGAAGTTTGCATACTTTTCTAAATGCATTCACATATCCTGATAGGACCTGCTACCCAGTTGCTTCCACCAATACAAAGGTACAATGAGCCAAACATTAAGTCCTTCTTTTGTTGTCCTCAGTGGGCTAACCTCTTTCTTTCTGTTATTGTTATCTAAAGTGAGTCTATTTCTGATCACAACTCATCACTATCACTATCTATGGTAGGATTTTTACAATCTTGTCGATGTATATTTGGATGCTGTCTTCTTCCCCAAGTGTGTGGATGACGCTCACACCTTTCAGCAAGAGGGCTGGCACTATGAACTTAATGATCCCTCGGAAGACATATCTTACAAAGGTTTTATTTACCTAGGATTCCATTTTAGAGCTCTTTTCCTCTACTTTTCTTAGTATCGATGATATCTTTTAGTTTATCAGCTACTTCAGATACCCACTCATCCTATCTCATTGTTGATGTTTGATTTCAGGTGTTGTTTTTAATGAGATGAAAGGGGTCTATTCACAGCCTGATAATATTTTAGGGCGAATTGCTCAACAGGCAAGTATTGTGTTTTGCTTACTATAACTAGAAGTTTCTCGTTGTTGGTTTAACCTGATCTTGGGTTTTGACCTTATTAATCAACTAAATGATATAGCCATCATGAAAGAGTCGTTTGGACACTTGGAACAAAAACCTTGTTAGATAATCTGAGACATATTTGAATTTCCTTGATATAGTGGTTCTGATGAAATCAGCTACTACTGTTTTCACTTTTATTAGGCCTTATCCCCAGAAAATACATATGGTGTTGACAGTGGAGGTGATCCAAAAGATATTCCTAATCTGACATTTGAGGAATTCAAGGTTTGTTAGAAGTCAAATTAATATGCTAGTATATTTCTTGTAATGTGTAACTTCTGATGCATACTAAGTATATTTCTTGTTTTGGGACAATTTTAGGAGTTCCACCGTCAATATTATCACCCAAGCAACGCCAGGATCTGGTTCTATGGAGATGATGATCCCGTTCACCGCCTCCGTGTCTTGAGTGGTAAAGATTGATATCTCCTTTGTCTTACTAGAAAGAATCCTCATATTTTTTGTGTTTGTCGTCTATGTCGATTTGAAATACATCTTATCCCTGCGTTTCTTATATGTGCAGAATACTTGGATATGTTTGAAGCAAGTCCATCTCCCAATAGTTCAAAGATTAAATTTCAAAAGCTATTCTCTGAGCCTGTCAGACTGGTTGAGAAATATCCTGCTGGTCGAGATGGTGACCTTAAAAAGAAGCATATGTTGTGCGTTAACTGGCTATTGTCTGAGAAGCCCTTGGACTTGCAAACTCAACTTGCACTTGGCTTCTTGGATCATCTTATGCTGGGGACTCCTGCTTCACCACTAAGAAAGATCTTATTGGAAAGCGGTTTAGGAGAAGCTCTTGTCAGTAGTGGGTTGTCAGACGAACTCTTGCAGCCCCAGTTCGGTATTGGTTTGAAAGGTGTGTCCGAAGAGAATGTTCAAAAGGTTGAAGAGTTGATCATGGATACTCTGAAAAAGTTGGCAGAAGAAGGGTTTGACAATGATGCTGTGGAGGCATCCATGAATACAATTGAGTTTTCTTTGAGGGAAAACAACACAGGATCTTTCCCTCGTGGTTTATCACTTATGCTCCAATCTATTGTAAGTTAATATGCATTTTATGCTTACGTGTATGTCTATTCAGGTATCACTCCTTATTTGATTATTGTTTTTTTTAGTCAAAATGGATATACGATATGGATCCTTTTGAGCCATTAAAGTATACGGAACCATTGAAGGCCCTGAAAACCAGAATAGCTGAGGAGGGATCCAAGGCTGTCTTTTCCCCACTGATAGAGAAGCTTATCTTGAACAACTCGCATCGTGTTACCATAGAGATGCAGGTGATCTTTTACAAGTTTCTCGTTGCTATATAATGTTTCTTTGCTTTTGTGCTAACACTAGTTTTGCCAGCCTGATCCTGAAAAAGCTACTCAAGAGGAAGTGGAAGAGAAAAATATCCTGGAAAAAGTTAAAGCAGCTATGACAGAAGAAGATCTTGCAGAGCTAGCACGTGCTACAGAGGAGCTGAAATTGAAACAAGAAACTCCTGACCCTCCTGAAGCATTGAGATGTGTCCCAAGTTTGAACTTGGGTGACATTCCAAAAGAACCTACTTATGTTCCCACCGAGGTTGCTTTTGTTTTTGTTGTATTTCCTTATTTCCCGAGCTTGCGAAGTTTACTGATATGTTTTAAACAATAGGTTGGAGATATTAATGGTGTGAAGGTTTTGCGGCATGACCTTTTCACCAATGATATTATCTATACTGAAGTAGTCTTTGATATTGGTTCGCTGAAACATGAGCTTCTTCCACTAGTACCACTTTTCTGGTATGATTAAAGATTTCTTATGATTTCTTTATGAGTTTCTTACCAACTTTTTCCAGAAATGTGTATGGTGGGAATGCTAAATGAAGAATGTTGTTAGATTCTCTGCCATGCATTTTCAAAAGCATGGGAATTTTTTTATATTTTAGGGTGTACGTTGACAGCTGTAATAACGAATGTTTTACTTCTGTTCATACTGTATTGATATACTAACTCTGATAATAAATGTATTTTGACAGTCAATCATTACTGGAGATGGGCACAAAAGATTTGACTTTTGTTCAACTTAATCAGTTGATTGGAAGGAAAACGGGAGGGATATCAGTTTATCCCCTTACATCATCAGTGAGGGGTAAGGATGAACCATGCAGCAAAATTATCGTACGCGGAAAATCCATGGCTGGGCGTGCTGACGACCTTTTTAACCTGGTACTTTGTCATTTAAAAATCCCTTGCTTTAGCTTATCGCATTTTTCTCTAATTTTATGTATGTTGGCTTATGGGATATATAGTGCTGCCTACGTGATCACGATCATGTTTTCTTCGGTCTCCATGGCCCTGTAGTTAGTTTGCTAAATGTAGTTTACCAATTTGCTTGTGTTTAGATTTGTGTATGTTAGGTTATGGGATGTGTAGAGCTGTCTACCTGATAGATTTTTCTTTTGCTTGGGTCTCCATGAGATACAGTGCAGCTGTTACTGTGAGTCTGTGACACTGTGTAGATCTTTATTTTTTTCCTGTTTTTCCAAAATACAAAAGCGCTGCCTCTCTCATCTCTTTGCCCTTGTCTCTTTCTTCTCTAAGAAGTACTTGATGTTTTCTCGATGTCTTCGCTATGAGCCTATGACTACTGGATTATGGTAACAGTCACTCTGACTGCAAACCTGTTTTTTTCTGTTAAGATATAATGTAACCTTGATATAGAAACAGTTGTAGCGTATGGTGATTGAAGAACTTTTCAAAATGTTCAGTGTCTTTCATGAATCAGTACCATGATCCAACTAGACATTTATTCAATCCCATATTCGATTTTTTTTCTGTCAAACTTCTAGGTTGGCTCTTATCTTCATTGCTTTTTGTCTTCCTGCAGATGAACTGCTTGTTGCAAGAGGTTCAATTTACAGATCAGCAGAGGTTTAAACAGTTTGTCTCTCAAAGCAGAGCACGGATGGAGGTATGTAGTAGGGGTTTTCTTTTCTGTCTTTGCATGATAAGTGGAACTTGAAAGTAGTAGTATAAACATCACTTCACATTCTATGCAGAACCGATTGAGGGGAAGTGGTCATGGAATTGCTGCGGCGAGGATGGATGCAATGTTGAACATTGCTGGATGGATGTCTGAACAGATGGGTGGTCTCAGGTTGGAATTTGATAATTGTTTATTTAACTTTTAATTTGGCCCTTATTTATATCGTCTTCTCTCTCTGGTCTTGATCTCTGTTGAGAATGAACTTTATTCACATTTTAGAGTTTATCTCTACTATTCTTTTGATACTTGTAGAACCTAACAAAGTTGAGCATCTCTCTTTTGTAGCTATCTTGAATTTTTACATACTCTTGAAAAGAAAGTGGATGAAGACTGGGAAGGAATTTCATCCTCGCTTGAGGAGATCAGAAGATCTCTCCTTGCTAGAAACGGTTGCATAGTTAATATGACTGCTGATGGGAAGTCTCTCACAAATGTCGAAAAATCTGTTGCAAAATTTCTAGATTTACTCCCTGAGAACCCGTCTGGTGGGCTTGTCACTTGGGATGGTCGACTTCCTCTGAGAAATGAAGCCATTGTAATACCAACCCAGGTAAAAAAAAGACGTTTATATAGTAATATAGAATGTGGTTGGGTTTATTATTTTTGATACAGTAACTCGCTCTCATACTCCCTTTGCAGGTAAACTATGTTGGAAAAGCGGGTAACATATACAGCACCGGGTATGAGCTTGATGGCAGTGCGTATGTTATATCAAAGCATATTAGCAATACATGGTTATGGGATCGTGTTCGTGTAAGTGGTGGTGCATATGGAGGTTTCTGTGATTTCGATTCGCATTCAGGTACAATAACTGCTTTCTACTCTCTTGAATATGAAAAGAGTTACGTCAATTAATATATTCTTCTATTGGCCATATCTTTGTTCAGGAGTATTTTCTTACTTATCGTACCGGGATCCAAACTTGTTGAAGACACTTGATATATATGATGGAACTGGAGATTTCTTACGTGGCCTTGATGTGGATCAAGAAACACTCACTAAAGCTATTATTGGCACCATCGGTGATGTTGATTCATACCAATTACCTGATGCCAAAGGTTATAGCAGGTAAATGATGTTATTTTATTTTGTTTCTGTTTGCCTATTTGAACAAACATAACGGATCCTGAATCAAAATTGTTGAATCTCTTTCACCCAGTTTGTTGAGGCATTTACTCGGAGTAACTGACGAAGAACGACAAAGAAAGCGTGAAGAGATACTAACAACAAGGTTGGTTAAATTAAGGACATTCTCTCAATAAATTTTCTTCTGCATCCTAACTAAAAGTGTTAATTAACTTTTGTTGTTCCACAGTTTGAAGGACTTCAAGGATTTCGCACAAGCAATAGATGTGGTTAGAGATAAAGGTGTTGCGGTGGCTGTGGCATCCGCGGAAGACATTGATGCAGCGAACAATGAACGCTCCAACTTTTTCGAGGTGAAGAAAGCTCTCTAAACAGATTGGACAACTTTCAGTAATACTATTTACGATTGAGAATCTCATTAGATTTCTCTTGGTTTCTTTTCTACCGGAGTCAATGTCTTGTCAAAGCTATATTATTGAATGTCCAAACGTTACGAATTTTCACAGTAAATGAAGCATTTTCACAACCAATGTCCAACCTTAAAATAATTTACTCATTTTCTTCCCTTTCCACATTGCTCTTTTTGGTCAGTTTTAATTTTATTAAAAATTGATAAAAGTACATATGCTAAATCGCCAACGGGAAAACAAAAACCCCTGAAAAATTAAGTTGGCGAAAAATGCTGAAATTTCCGAAGACAACAACCCTAGAAAAAAAAATCCAAGTAGTTTCGTAATGACTTATTGCATTGCGACAAGACAAATGTTACGAAAATATATTAGCATGTGTTACTTTCTATTAGATTCTTTCGTAAATTCATTTTTTCCCATTTTTCCTCAAATTTATTTAGTAAGTTTTCCACTTAGTCTAAAATACTTTCATAGATTCGTATACATCATTCTATCATCCAGTTTACATTTTCATCGCACAATACAAAAATATTAGGGCCTGCCCAAAATATTATGTAGTAACTACGAAAATTTATGGAAAATTTAAAACTAGGAAAATGGAAATGAAGAAAAGGAAAAGAAAAAATATATATACACTTGTCTAGAAACGTTCATATGCAATATATGTTACCACTAAAGAATGAAAGTATGTATATAGGGAAAATATTGTTTTCAGATTTGTAACCCTAATAACCACAAAGTCCTTACTCCTTGGAGGAAGCATCATCAAGCTTTGAAGATCAAGTCTTACTTCCTATGAGCACCTCCAACGCTGAAATCCACTCTCAGGTTCTTATTTATATTATTTTAATTATTTAAATGTAATTATTATTATTTCTTAATTAGAAATAAAAAAACTGACTAATTACACAGTATCACATCTCATATGGGTTTCTCATCACAGGTGCTAGAGTTCTCGTTTTAGAATCGTATCTTTTCGGTTCTATTCGCTCTCTTACTAGTTTTTAAATTATTTTTATTATTTAAGTTATAAAAGAAATATTTACAGTCTCCGTTGGAAGTGCTCTAAGATCCCAAGCGATATAGAATAGATAAGAGATAATGTAAAAAATTCTAAATTAATAAATAAACAATATAAAATAAGAAAATTTTTGGTCTCAAATCGTATTAGTGTCAAAATAACAAAAATCTATAAGATACTAATTATTTTACAAATATATATATATATATACATATAATTTCATTCATAACATAAATTAATAATCATTTAATTTATGTAGGTTACATATAAATATAATATATATCAATGTCAGCTTTCAGTTTTACTTTTTAAAATAATATTTTGTTAAATTACATCACTAACTTTATTCTATAAAAAATATTATGTTATGTCTTAAACTATCTTATTGTAGTATCGTCTATAAATCTTCATTAAAAATAGCCAAAATTTTCTGTAAGTTTTTTAATTTTTCTGAATATGCATCATTTTTCATTTTGATAGTATCATAAACTGATCAAATACAACAATTGAGGTCGTTATTCATACATTCAAATTTATTTATACACTTTGTATATAAGTGAATTCACTATAGTCTAGGTTATTTATTGTAACATAATTTGATTTTTCTTCTACATATTCAATTTTGAAGTTCAAAACTACAAATTTATAACATCCCAAACATTAATTTTATTTAGATTAAATTGGTGTAACTCATATTTATTAAAAACAAATTAAAAATTAAAAAAAAAACTCTTTATATATTAATAAATATTAATTTATAGTAAACCAACATACTATAAAGTAACAAAATATTATAGTCTCACACTATTAATTTCTAGAGATTTTACTATATACTTCTCCAATTGTGTTAGTTTACAAAAATGCATGCATGTGCTATTTAATTTACTTTTGATTATAAAAATTTTATAAGGCAGAGGAGAATAAGAAAACGTACGGTAAGTACAATATAATGTTTTTTTTAGGTTTTTTTTTGATAAAAATGTAAGTAATTATAATAAGGACATTGTTAAGAGCATGAATGGTAACAAATCAATATGTATTCATGTTAGATTACAAAATCAATGCTCACCCAGTTGTCATCAACACCAATAAAGCAACAAATTCCACCAGTATTACATATCTAATCAATCATATACACAGACACTTATATAAATACCGTATGAAATGTCCTTTGACATATCAAACATCCTTTTGTTTTGTTTTGTTAAGGGTTTATACTATCAAGTTTATGAGCTGATCTAACAGAGATTATAGACAGCACATTTGTCTCTTTGGTTAATTATGCAAAATCTTACGTCCACATTCGTCTCTCCTTCCATGATCCCGATCACTTCTCCGCGGCTGCGACTGCCACCACCACGATCAGTAGTTCCCATGACTACCGTTTGCATGGAACAATCATACAAGCAAAAAGTGGTTGTGATCATGGGAGCCACCGGATCAGGCAAGTCATGCCTCTCAATCGATCTAGCAACTCGTTTCTCTGGCGAGATCGTCAATTCCGACAAGATTCAATTCTACGATGGATTGAAGGTCACTACGAATCAAATGAGCATCCTTGAGAGATGTGGAGTCCCTCACCATCTCCTTGGTGAGCTCCCTCCGGATGATAGCGAACTAACTACCTCCGAATTCCGCTCTTTGGCGTCGCGGTCCATCTCCGAGATTACTGCTCGTGGAAACCTCCCGATTATAGCTGGTGGATCAAACTCCTTCATTCATGCTCTCCTTGTCGACCGTTTTGACCCCAAAACCTATCCATTCTCTTCTGAGACATCCATCTCTTCCGGCTTGAGGTATGATATATATTGTATATAGATTGTTTGTTTGTGTTGACGTTTATATACGTTCCCAAAATGAATTCAAAGTTTAAAAACATTTTAAAGGCATCTTAGTGTACACTTTCACATTCTAAACGTCAAAAATATTTAAAACCAAACACAAAACTGTTTTATACTTTTATGTCTAAAATATTATGCGTTTTCTAAAATGTCTATAGCTTATTCATTTTGTGTAAAATCCTTTTGAAATTTATGTATTATGAAAGGTACGAGTGTTGCTTCCTTTGGGTGGATGTCTCAGTGTCGGTCCTGTTCGAGTACCTCTCGAAACGTGTCGACCAGATGATGGAGTCAGGGATGTTCGAGGAGCTAGCCGGTTTCTACGACCCGAGATATTCCGGGTCCGCAATCCGAGCCCACGGGATTCACAAGACCATAGGAATACCCGAGTTCGACCGGTACTTCAGCTTATACCCGCCTGAGAGAAAGCAGAAGATGTCCGAATGGGACCAAGCAAGAAAGGGGGCGTATGACGAAGCTGTCCAAGAGATCAAAGAGAACACATGGAGGCTTGCGAAGAAGCAGATTGAGAGGATCATGAAGCTGAAAAGCAGCGGATGGGACATTCAGAGGTTGGACGCTACGCCGTCATTTGGAAGATCGTCAAGAGAGATTTGGGACAATACTGTTTTGGATGAAAGCATCAAGGTTGTGAAACGCTTCTTGGTGAAAGACAAAGTGTGAGTTATTTGTTAGTGGATTTTTGATTTTGGAAAACATAAACAAAATTATGTGTTATGAAATCATTTAATTCTATTGTTTTTTATTTGATGTTTAAGATTTTTGCACCTCGATTTGTGAAAATCATTCAATTTTTGTTTATTTCTAAACTAAAATATCATATATTATCTATTTAAACATGATTCGGTCCATAATAAAATACTATGCATAATATCAATCGTCAAAATCAATTGGAAAACTAATTAGTTGTCCATAGTTGTGCAAACATCATCTAATTCAAAAGAATATATTTTTTCCTAAAACATCAAATAAAAAGGAAAAACGGAGGGACTATATTGGATTATGGATTTAAAAGTTTTTTTAAAATCAAAATCACGTGTTATAATAATTTCTAGAATATGTTGCACTATTAGACACTTTTTGGGAATTTTTCTACGTTTTAGGCATTTTTCAGGATTCATGCACTTTCCCTTGTGTAATAATCCGCATTAAATTTCAAAAAGAGTCTAATTACATAATATTATTCTTATACAAGTTGAAATTTAGTATTATTCATTTAATAATCTTTTGTTATTTTGCATGGAACTTAATAAATTTGGAATTGTTTTACGTAGAAAAACAAAACTCAAATCCGAAGTAAAACTTTATTTTTAAAATCTATACTTGCTAGATATCCTCTTTGATTTTAAATCATATACATATAGGTTTTAACGTCATCAAAAAGTATATAAATTTAAATAATAAGGTTTTTCCTCGGATTTGATCAATGAGGATTTTCAAATCCTACGATCTATAAACCAATTACATCTCTAAGCCTTTAGTTTCAATTTTCCCGCCATTTATATTTTCCAGTTAAGGATACAAGACTAGAGAGATTTTATTTTTGATTAACAAAATATATATACTAACACTCCAGCAGCTACATGTTGACCTTGTTGAGTATCTTTGTCAATAATTTTAATTTGTAGATTTATCAAGGTCAAAGCTACAAAAATGTCTATTAACTGTTTCTTCTAATTATAATTATAGTTAACATGTAGCTGGAGTGTTCATGTTTTGAAAAATTATATACTCTCTTGAACATGCAATATCCGGACTTGAAATAACATAGTGGTAACTGGTAACATCAACATAAATTAACTACTAATTTAAGCTATATATCATGGTCACTTAGACTTAGGATATGATTTATACAGTTTAGGAAAATCATGTCCCAGTCTAAACCTTGTTTTCTCTTTTATACAATTTCATGTGATATTCCAAATTTCCAAGTAGTTGGTAGTTTCGCAGTTTCTTACTAATTGCTCGAAGAAGGAGATTAGTTCCGATTGTTATATAAACTTTGGCCGTTGTGAAAAACACATGGATAGGCTCAGTCACCTTTTAATATACTTTGGTCATAAATACGAACTGTAGCTAGAGTGATCGACCTGTTTGGCTTCTTCTTCTTTCTTTTTATTGCTTATAATATTAAAAGTCATGTTCAAACTTGGTTATATATGATAAGTGACAACAGAGAGAACCAGGTTCATTTAATTTTAGATTCAGATGAACAAGAAATGTGAATTTATGATCACAGACATAAGATGAGTTGCTGTGTATCTTCTTTAGTCAGTACTGGTCCTTTTGTCTAAGAAACTGTAACAAAAACAAGAACAACAGATATTAGAAAGAAAAAAAAAAGATGGATTGTTTTAAAAGAATTGCCAAAGGCATGAAAGAGGAAGAAACATATATAAGTAAAGATAAAATGTAAGATGAGACAGTTTCACAGATCCCGACCTCAACTGAAAATAAAGCTCACCAACTAACAGTCTACTGTAAAAAAAAAAGTCCTTTAAAAAGTGTGGATGACAAAAAAAAAAAAAAAAAAAA
>Ga0041059_1000076_pt1 | contig 51320 bp, 45 predicted proteins | sample AraColnosormetaG_FD_56232 | JGI IMG/M metagenome (GOLD analysis project Ga0041059, IMG submission 56232) | Arabidopsis roots microbial communities from North Carolina, USA - Col MF nosort | ecosystem: Host-associated > Plants > Roots > Unclassified | place: USA: North Carolina | collected...
GAGCCATAATCACCCATAACCTTTATCAGCGGGCCAAGGGAAGTCCAACTGTCATGCCAGAAGTGAGCTATGCGGCCATTACCCAAGTTGCATTTAACAAATTGCTCCGCCAAAGGTCTAAGGAACAAGAGCATACGCCAAGACCAAGGATCTGATGGGGAAGGAGCCACATCCCAAAAAGACCTGCTTCTAAGATGTTTAGACTACTGATACAAACTTAAATAACCCAACTCTATATCGTCAAAAAAGACTATCTATATCGTCACCCAACTCTATGAAGGATATGTGCGACTAATTGTATCGGTTCCTTCTCTTTCGTTCTTGAATTTTTTTTTTTTGGAGGTTTATAGTTTCTCACAAGTGAGACATGTTATTTATTATTATTTTATTTTTTCCCCCGACCAAATCACAAGTGAGACATGTACCAACCAGACAAAAGCGACCACACGGCTTTTTCTTCATCATCACATTCACACCATCACCACCAACAACAACAACTCCACTAAAAAATTCATAGCTCTACAAGAGTCACCTCATAGAGAAGTGAAGAGACAGAGATAGTTGTGACAGAGAGATTCATGGCGGAAGCTTGCGGAGTGAGAAGGATGAAGCTGGGAAGCCAAGGCCTTGAGGTATCTGCGCAAGGCCTTGGTTGCATGGGCCTCTCCGCTTTCTACGGTGCTCCCAAGCCGGAAAATGAAGCCATCGCTCTCATCCACCACGCTATTCACTCCGGCGTTACTCTCCTTGACACCTCCGATATCTACGGCCCTGAGACCAATGAAGTTCTCCTCGGAAAGGTTCGATTTTGATTATTCCAGATCTTCGGTTTTATTAGATTCCCGCTAAGATGGTTGATTTTCAATGTTTTTTCTCTTTTGGGGAACAAAGAACGATTTAGAGATGGGAGTTGCCCTTTGATTCTTCTAGCTTCATAGCTGTAGAAATGATTTGGATGTTGAAGAAGTTTGGATTTTTGTCAGGCTCTCAAGGATGGGGTGAGAGAAAAAGTGGAACTTGCGACCAAATTTGGAATCAGTTATGCAGAGGGGAAAAGAGAGGTCAGAGGAGATCCTGAATATGTAAGGGCTGCTTGTGAGGCAAGTTTAAAGAGGCTAGATATTGCCTGCATCGATCTCTATTATCAGCATCGTGTCGATACTCGTGTCCCTATCGAAATCACTGTAAGCCCTTAGCCCTCTTGCCATTCCTACTTAATGGTTTTGATAACTTTCTAATGAAATCGTTTGAATAGACTCTGGTTCTGAACTCTACTTCCTGACCTTTATTTAAAGATGGCATCTTTTGCTGCACTAAACCATTTTTTTGTCTGTCAATTCCAAGATGGGAGAACTGAAGAAGCTGGTTGAAGAGGGTAAAATAAAGTACATTGGTTTGTCTGAAGCCTCTGCCTCAACTATCAGAAGAGCACATGCTGTTCACCCAATTACTGCCGTGCAGATAGAATGGTCCTTGTGGACGAGAGATGTGGAAGAAGAAATCATTCCGACCTGCAGGTATGTATTCAGATGTCATCCGATTTTCTTGGTGCAATATCTGTCGATCATGTAACTTCAAATTCTCTTTCCTTCTTCAGGGAACTTGGGATTGGGATTGTTGCTTACAGTCCTCTAGGACGAGGTTTCTTCGCATCTGGACCCAAGCTTGTTGAGAACCTAGAAAAGGATGACTTCAGAAAGGCAAGTACATTGGCTTTGTTTGACTTGTTTGCTGATGAGCCTTAGATAAGCTGTGGATTAATCAAATGGCTTTATATAAACCCACTTATTGCAGGCTCTACCAAGATTCCAAGAGGAAAACTTAGACCACAACAAGATTGTTTATGAAAAAGTTTGTGCAATATCGGAGAAGAAAGGGTGCACTCCTGGACAACTAGCCCTGGCATGGGTTCATCACCAGGGAGATGACGTTTGCCCTATCCCAGGAACCACTAAGATCGAGAACCTCAAACAGAACATTGGAGCTTTGTCAGTGAAACTCACTCCTGAAGAGATGACTGAGCTTGAGGCCATTGCCCAACCAGGTTTTGTGAAAGGAGATAGATACAGTAACATGATACCAACTTTCAAGAACGCTGAGACACCACCATTGTCTGCTTGGAAAGCCGCTTAAAACCGGCTGAAGTTTCTACGGTTGTGGTGGTGCATCATGACATTGAAGTGGTCTTAACTTTCTGTCAGCTAGATCAGTGTGTTGGGGAATAATGGTGCGTCTTCGAGAGTAGAGTATCATTCCCACGGAAACCCAAGTATCATGGTTAATGCCTTGAAGAATAAATAATGTAGAGTTCCCCAAGTGAAAACTTCAATTTTACATTTCCATACATTGTAACCAAACTCTATAAATAAAGTGTTGTGATACATACCTTACCAAAAAAGGCTATCTATATTGTAAAATTCATCTTCTACTCAATAACTTGTGCTTCTCTTACCAATTCAGAGTCTCAATGGTGATAACCAGCTTGTCCTCTATAAACTTCTACTCAATTCAGCTTCTTCTCTATCAGATTCAACTAATAACTTCTGATCATCTTTCGATTCTTTACCAATTCTAGAGTTTCAAATGGTAAAATCATTCATTATGTTATTTTCGGTTTTGTTTAGGACTTAAACCAGGATTCGAGTGTTATTTTTGGTCCAACACGGTTAAGCGACCCAATTGTGTTTTTTTGTGTGTGTTCATCTTCATCAACCCAACTTCACTCAGCTGATTGCAGTCTCAGCTCTTCTCTTCGATAAATTTTGGGCAGAAACAGTCACCACCGTTGCTTGGAACCGAGTTGGGTCGTTCAATTCCTCAACTAAATGTGAAAATGGAAGAAGGTCTTCGAGTATCTGAGCATCTCTTCGTCAATAAGGATCTCTTCGTGCGTCTCTCTCTATTCATCTATATATCTTTCTCATCAGTATTGCAGACATTGAACCATATATAAAGGAAATGACGTGATCATCTCATTTCATGAATTTCGCGTTTTTATCTGCTACACTTACACTAAATGATCGATCCTCTTAAGTAGCTTAAGAATCTCCATGGTTGAAATGGCTTTTTTTTTGCCCACTATTTGCATTAGATCCCAGATTTTTAGTTCTCAATGGAGCAATTTGCACAAGCCTTTTTCTGATTTTAGTCTTTTGTCACATGACAGGGTGGTGATGTCAAAATTTCTGGTGAAGAAGATACATCAGAGAGTTCCAATGTCAAAAGGAAAGTTGAAAGTCTATTCTCTGTCATGAGAAAGAGAACATGTAGGCACAAGTCTGTTGATGATGATATGTTTCCGGATTTAGATAATAATGCAGATATTGGTGATGGTGATGAGGATATACGAAATTGTCTGAGACCTGAAAGTGATTTCTGGTTTAAAAATCTTATGGATAATCCTTATGATCCTCTGGATGAGGGTTCAATTGTAGACGCAAGTGGCAGTGACACAGACATATCTGAATCTTCAGAGTTTGATGTTATATCAGAGCATGTTCCTGAAGACAATGATTTGATAACCGGATCGAAATCTTTGTCTATATGGTCCAGTGAGGATGATGGAACTCTGGTTAGTAAGTGGTCTTCAGAAACTCATAACGAGAAGAATGATGTAAGGTCTAAAGAAGATTCAGGTGTCCCAAGCAATTCTGATATTTTCAAGAATGATGGCGACAAATCATCTGCAATTGAAGTTAGATGTGGAGATGAAATCAACATGCAGGGGTCTATGGAGATAATGTGCATCAATGATGATCATAGACTGTGGAATAAAGACGATGAACCAATACCGATCAGCATTGTTCCTCCTAATGGCTGCGAAAGCTTATTGCTAGAAACGTGTTCACGTCATCAGATCGACAGATGTATAAATGAATACAACGTTCATGAGGATAATATTGGTCTTGAAATCTCTCCAATACCTTTAACAAAAACTCTTGAAAGACCTAGAAGGCCATGGTCAGTTTGTTGCTCTATAGCTGCACTCAGAAACTTACCTCTAATGGAAGATAGCTCAGGTGCTTGTACTTCTTTGGATGAACAATTATATGCAAATGCTACTACCTCTGAGGATAGGGACGCAGAACTTTCTCAACCCCCATCAACTCTATATCAGGAAGAAGTGGATGGTGAAGAAGAGATTGACATTGATGCAATGGTAAACCCTGATTACTCTTTACGCACATTATCATTCAATGTGTTTTTCTGATTTCTGATAGATATCACATGAAAATATCTCCAGATCCGCAAATTGAATCTAGTCCCAGATGATTCAGATTCATGCTTCAACAGGGAAGGTAAGCCATATGGCTGTTGATTTTCAACCAATCATGTAACTAGTTCACACTGTTGCATGCTAAAAAATAGTTATGTCTCTCTCAAACTATGGTTGTCTCAACTATGGTTCGCTTCCTGATACCTAGAATGGAACATGTCTAAGCACCCAAGACATGCATTAATTGGATTGGAACAATGCACAAGAACTTCAATGCAAAGAGCAATTATGTTTCATGGGGCAATTGCCGTCCTGCATTGTCCTGATTCAAAGCATTTTGTCAGAAAACGCGAGGTATGTTAAGAAAAATCATTTTCTTCTGCCTGGATGTTTTCATGTCATATCAAATCCTCTTAGTTACATGGCAGATGATCATTTATTTGTCATAGGTAATTATTGGGAGATCATCTGGTGGCCTGAATGTTGACATTGACTTGGGTAAATATAATTATGGGAGCAAGATATCTCGGCGTCAGGTGATCCTCTTCCCCTTTCCCAAATTAAATTTAGTTTACCTCCTTGCTAATTAGTTGCTAATGTGCTATACTTTTCTGTCTCCATGTTTTGAACAAGGCATTGGTTAAGCTAGAGAACTACGGATCATTCTCTCTAAAGAACCTTGGAAAGCAACATATCCTTGTAAATGGCGGAAAACTCGATAGAGGCCAGATTGTAACCCTCACATCGTGTAGTTCAATCAATGTAAGCACCAGCTTATGCTTTGTACAAGTGTGTTTCTGCATCTTTCTATCTATAACTAGAACCGCCCAAATTTTGCAGATTAGAGGAATAACCTTTGTGTTCAAGATTAACAAAGAAGCAGTGGGACAATTCTTGAAGAACAACACACGGAGGAAGAGCGAGGACGACAATAAATTCAGATGGTGTGAATAGATTCTGTGAATACCTTTAGCTATACCACTCTCTTCATAGTCTTAGTGACCCATCCGCATGATTTAAATGTCCCACCTGGCTTAGGGTTAGGAGTTTAAACACCTAATACCAATGGATGAATGATCCCATCGATTATCTTATTTTCGGTTTAATTAAAACGTAATTGATATTTTTCGGTTTAAAAGTGATGGTTTAGTCAAACCAGGATTTGAGCGTTAAAATTAAAACTGCGCCACCTATTGGCTTTTTTGTTCAATCATCATCATCACTCATCTGTCAAATTAAACCACTCCACTCGACCACTCCAATTCAAAACTCGCCATTGATACACGAGAGATAGAGAGAGAGATTTGTGTGAGAGAAATCCATGGCGGAATCTTGCAGAGTGAGGAGGATAAAGCTAGGAAGTCAAGGCCTAGAGGTATCGGCGCAAGGCCTTGGTTGCATGGGACTCACCGGTCATTACGGTGCTTCCAAGCCGGAAACTGAAGCCATCGCTCTCATCCACCACGCTATTCACTCCGGTGTTACTTTCCTTGACACTTCTGACATGTATGGTCCTGAAACCAATGAAATTCTCCTCGGAAAGGTTCTATTTTCGAAATTCCCCAATCTGCCATCTGACCTTTCCGCTTTTAGATGGTTAAATTTCGAAGAAATTGTCCAACAAATTTGAATTCGTTCTCTGTTGGGAAAACTTAGAGATGGGAATGATTGATCAATCATTATTGAAATTTTGAATGCTGTTAGGCTCTTAAGGATGGTGTGAGGGAGAAAGTGGAGCTTGCGACCAAATTTGGAATCAGTTATGCAGAGGGAAACAGAGAGATTAAGGGAGATCCTGCTTATGTTAGAGCTGCCTGTGAGGCTAGTTTAAAGAGACTAGATGTTACCTGCATTGATCTGTATTATCAGCATCGGATTGATACTCGTGTTCCTATTGAAATCACTGTAAGCATTTTTACTTTCAGATGAAAGGGAAGTTACATACTTTAGTACTTCAAGTGTGCTTGAGTTTATCTCAGTGAGCTTCACATCTTTGGCTTGGTATATGTTTGGTTTCTGCGTAGGTTTCTTTCAGAAAGTGCTAACTTATTCATATAGAACCAATTTCTGATGAAATGATATTTAGTATAAGCCATTTACTATTGTTTCCTCTCTCTGATGTGGGATGCTTACTTAGTTACTTTTCCTTCCAGTGTGGTTTTTTATCATCTCCCCTAATGATTTTTCATTTGACTAGACTCCTTAAGGGTTGGTTCTAAGCTCTCTAGTTCGCTTACACTTCCTGACCTTTATAGAAAGCTGGCACCTTTTGCTAAACTTAAACCATTTATTTTGATTGTCAATACCAAGATGGGAGAACTGAAGAAGCTAATTGAAGAGGGTAAAATAAAGTACATAGGTTTGTCTGAGGCCTCTGCCTCAACTATCAGAAGAGCGCATACTGTTCACCCAATCACCGCCGTGCAGTTAGAGTGGTCCTTGTGGACAAGAGACGTGGAAGAAGAAATTGTCCCAACCTGCAGGTATGCAGATTTCATCATCCTTTCATGATGCATAAATCCATCAATTATGTAACGTCTTGTCTTCCTTTCTTCAGGGAACTTGGAATTGGGATTGTTTCTTACAGTCCTCTAGGAAGAGGTTTCTTTGCATCAGGACCTAAGCTTGTTGAGAACCTAGACAATAATGACTTCAGAAAGGCAAGTGCAGAGGCTTTTTGGATGACTTGTTTGATTGATGAACCTTACATAACCTGTGGATAAATCAAATGATTTTATATATAAACTCAATTATTGCAGGCTCTACCAAGATTCCAACAGGAAAACTTGGATCACAACAAGATTCTCTATGAGAAAGTTTCTGCAATGTCTGAGAAGAAAGGGTGCACTCCCGCACAACTAGCCCTCGCTTGGGTTCACCACCAGGGAGATGATGTTTGTCCCATTCCAGGAACCACTAAGATTGAAAACCTCAACCAGAACATTAGAGCTTTATCAGTGAAACTCACTCCTGAAGAGATGTCTGAGCTTGAGACCATTGCCCAACCAGAGTCTGTGAAAGGAGAAAGATACATGGCCACAGTGCCAACCTTCAAAAACTCCGACACTCCACCATTGTCTTCTTGGAATGCTGTGTAAAACTGTCTGAGAGTTTCTCTGGCCAAAGGATGATTTATGTATAGAATATGTTATTTTCTTCTACCCATCTTATATATACGGTGACCATTCTCTGTATAGTCTTAGTGACCTATCGCCATCAGCATGAGTTAAGCGTCCCAGCTGACTTAGGTTTAGAGTTTAGGCACCTAATGGCTAATGCCAATGATGAGTCCTCCCATCATATTTGAACATTTTACCATTAGTTAGAGCCAATGATCTGGAACCTGCCTACAAGCTTCCAATGAGACAAACTATAGGTGACACAAATTGTAGATAGAAACATGAAGACCAAACACTACCTAATAAGACAAACCTTGCCTACTCAAGAAGATCGACATTACTCATTGACTCAAGACCATGAAAGAAAACAAATATCGATTACGTGAAGACTACTGAACACAAATTGATGACACATCTTTGAAGAAATATCACTTAAACACGTACGTAGTTTTTTGTTTTTGGTTAAATCTCATGTAAGAAAGATATTTTGTAAAAGCACTTTTGTAAAAGACATAGGCAATTTGAGAGTTTTTTTAATCACACCACTCATCAACCCAACTTCAACAACTACTCCACTCAGTTCTAAACTCTACAAAAGAGAGAAAGAGAGAAAGCGAGTTGTGACATAAAATCCATGGCTGAAGCTTGCAGAGTTAGGAGGATGAAGCTAGGAAGCCAAGGCCTTGAGGTATCTGCGCAAGGCCTTGGCTGCATGGCCCTCTCCGCTCGATACGGTGCTCCCAAGCCGGAAACTGACGCCATCGCTCTCCTCCACCATGCTATTAACTCCGGTGTTACTTTCTTTGACACCTCTGACATGTATGGTCCTGAAACCAACGAGTTGCTCCTCGGAAAGGTTCGAGTTTATCTTGTTTTGTTCGAAAGAGTGATCAAGATACTTTAGTTTGTTCTGTTTCTTGATTCTATGGTACTAACTTAGACCACAACAAGATTTTGTATGAGAAAGTTTGTTGCAATTCATTTTCTTGTCAGGCTCTGAAAGATGGGGTGAAGGAGAAAGTGGAGCTTGCGACCAAATTTGGATTCTTTATAGTAGAGGGGGAAATTTCTGAGGTAAGAGGAGATCCTGAGTATGTAAGGGCAGCGTGTGAGGCTAGTTTAAAGAGGCTAGATATTGCCTGCATTGATCTTTATTATCAGCATCGAATCGATACTCGTGTCCCTATCGAAATCACTGTAAGCCTCCTCCACAATCCTGCTTCATGTCATGGTTTCAATGTTTCCAAGTTGGCTCTGAAAATGATTCTTTGTCTCTGAATTCCAAGATGAGAGAACTGAAGAAGCTAGTTGAAGAGGGTAAGATAAAGTATATTGGTCTGTCAGAAGCTTCAGCTTCAACTATCAGAAGAGCACATGCTGTTCACCCGATAACTGCGGTGCAAATAGAATGGTCCTTATGGTCGAGAGACGCGGAAGAAGATATCATTCCTATCTGCAGGTGTGAAGAATCAAAATCAGATATAACTTTCCTCTTTGTTTACATGTTTGGTTAACATTTCGTTTATGCTTCACCAGGGAACTTGGGATTGGAATCGTAGCTTATAGCCCTCTAGGAAGAGGCTTCTTAGCAGCAGGACCCAAACTTGCTGAGAATCTGGAAAACGATGACTTCAGAAAGGCAACTACTGTTATTTGCATTAAAACACATGATTAATATACTGTACTAATTTGTGTTTCTTTATTGCAGACTCTACCAAGATTCCAACAAGAAAACGTAGACCACAACAAGATTCTCTTTGAGAAAGTTTCTGCAATGGCTGAGAAGAAAGGGTGCACTCCAGCACAACTAGCCTTAGCATGGGTTCATCACCAGGGAGATGATGTTTGCCCCATTCCAGGAACCACTAAGATTGAAAACCTCAACCAGAACATTAGAGCTTTGTCAGTAAAACTCACTCCTGAAGAAATATCTGAGCTCGACTCCCTTGCCAAACCAGAGTCTGTGAAAGGAGAAAGATACATGGCCTCAATGTCCACCTTCAAGAACTCCAACACTCCACCGTTGTCTTCCTGGAAAGCCACTTAAAACCGCATGAGAGTTTCTCTAGCTAAACCTACTAAAATTAATATGCTAAGGGCTTGTGTAAGCCCACAAAAATAATATGTAAGAGTTTGTGTTGATGTTCAGAGTGTTCAATGTATAATTTTCTATGCATTTCATATACTGCGACCAACCTCTAAATCTAAAACATCACCTTTTCAACCATTTAGAAAAATTTAATACATGGAAAAAGAGGAGCCATACCATATGGTAGCTGATTTGAAGATAAGATTTGAAGAATGAAAATGCCTCTGAAAACCAAACCTTACAAAGATGTGTTCTTGATACAAACTTTAAAGTAACTCTCATTTAAAACCTTACAGAAACAGCTAATCTATACAACCAACTTTTAACATGGATCTGTGCAACGAATTCATATCTTGGATTGACCGCCAAAGCATTTTGGCAACGGAAAAATAATCAGTTATGGAGACGTGAAAGGATTTGTAAAAGGGGTTTTTGGCTAGCCTGCGGTTCATTGTTAATATTAGCCGACAGCACAAAGGGTTCCACAAGATCCCATCTTCTTCAATCCTGTGTTTTGCAAGAGGTTTAGCAGTTGACAAAACCATCATCTTTCATGTGGGTCACGGTGAACAGCTGCCATTTACCAGAGGTTTCTTGTGCTAGTTCCTTTAGCATTGGTCAAAATCCAGTTTCCTCCCCCATCAGTTTCTTGGCTCCTGCTTCAGATAGATGCTCGAGGGAATGGTATAAGATCTCGGCTGAGAGACAGACAGATAAAAAATTATATTTTACCATCAAACATTGTGTTTCCATCATTCACCAGATTTAAAGCAATGTTCTTGTACAAGATCATAGTTCCCTAAAATACTAGAAGCCGATTTTTAGGGGTTATGGAAGTCCTATGATTTGAAGCGATTAGACATTTTTTCATGAAACAGAGGCAAATTTGGTAAGGGAAGCATTTGAGGTTTTTAATCCCTTACATATTCAGGAATATCCACGTTCAGAGAAAATGCAAGATTGCTTACCTGTGTGGCACTTGTCACTAAACTGCTTGCAAGATCATTGTTAATTGAGACAGGCAGAGGCGGCATCCGGCTGATGATCCCAGGCATCTCCTTCATGCTGCAGTAATAATAAGTAAAGAGTATAGTAAATCAAGCTTTCATAGACGAGAAGGTGAAGGACAACAGAGGAAATGTATCATTAGTGATTCAACCATGCTATTAGATCCACATACTCATTCAAGATGGCACTGATGTTATTTCTTGCCATATAAAACAGACTGACGTTATCCTGTGGCTGTATGCAGAAAATAGGATGTCAGGATGGGAATTCCATTACGAAAGGACAACAGCATGTATCCCAACCAAACAATAAGTTGCATTGAATAAAACATTGTGCATGTGAAAAATACATTCTACGATCTTTTTAAAGTCAATTTTCTGCTAATGCAATCTTTTTCTACCAGCTAGCATTTGGATCAGATACAAATCAATTACCTTGCACACAGAAAGGTTTGAGGAGATTTGACTGAAAGCTTGAGCATTCTGCCGTAGACGCTCCATAACCGCATCACTTAGACCTAGGAGAATAAAAGTTTGGAAAATATATATGAGACCGTAAAAATGTGACAGGTGAGAAAAAGGTATCAAGCTAACAAGATTGAGTTTTCTTGGCACAACTAAGGAGATGAGACAATAACTGAGAGAGTCCAGGAACTCTCCAACATCGATAATGCCTATATTCAGGCATGAACAAGATGAACAACAAATTGCCTAGTACATTTGATTGAGATTTCAAACAAGATGCAGTTTGTCTTTCTAAAATAATCTTTCTTTACAGTTACAACCTTTGCAGGAGAGGGAAGGAAATAATACCGACAATACTGTTACGGTGTTACCCAAATAGTACTAACCTTCAAAAGGCATGCGTGCACTCTGGCACATATGGTTCATGGCATATGTAGCATTTTGTTGTGGCTCAGTTGAGAACATGTTCAGTTTTGGGGGTAAATCCACTACCTAAATCAAGGAGAAATCAGTTACTTGTGTGTTGGGTATCTCAAGGAGAACAAATTTGTAGCTGTTTTGAACAAAAAACCATTTGTAGCCAATAACCTCTTGTAAAGCGAACTATAACCTAGGCCACCAACCGTTATCTGGTTATTTACTAACATTACATACCTTTCTATAACTAACCTTCGTGCCAGTACTATGTTCTTCCCCTTTTCTTCGCTTTTGCTGAAAAAAAGGATTTCAATCTTAGCCCAGACAAACTCAAAAGTCATGAATTTAAATAGTTGAAAGATATTAGATAGCAAACTGGCAGTTATTATTAATGTTAAAAAGGCCCCGTGTCAAGACTTATGTTTGTATGAGTCATATATCTGCTTGTACAACTCAAGTCATAAAAAATCTATCTATTTCTTCAGCCCAACTTCATAAAAAAAATATGACAGGATAGATAGTATGGATAAGCCAATAAGGTAATATTTGGCACTATAATCTGTCAACTTTTTTCCCCCATTTATTATATGAATCTTAACACTACAGTGTAGGCCATACTGCAGAGGATATAACCAATGTTTAACCATCGCTCATAGAAATCTTATCCTTCATAAAAAGTAACATATCAAAATAAACTTCAGAAAGTCGAAAAAAGCCCAAGGCTATCTGACATCACTCGTTTGGCGATATTAGTTTCAGGGTAACTACAGAAATCAAATCAAGCTTTAGGGTCAAATCAAGTTCCAACATGACTCCAGAGCTAACAGAAAGCCAGATCTATCGTCAGCAATACTTGTTATTACTCTCCTTGCACACTCTTAACCATACTTTAAACAACCTTTATGATATGGTAAGGTGTCTTTTCATCAATATAGCAATAGAACTTTAAGCCTACCTTATAGCCAAAAAAATATAAAAGAACTTTTCCCATAGGACTTTATCTTTAACAAAGCATACACCCAAAGTAGCGTCACTATGTTTTTCCTCCTTTTTTCATCTCCCAAGCTAAATGACGTTACCAAGATCTCTTTGAATAACAACTAATAAGAAGTCTGCAAGCCACTTATGAAACTTAATGACAATGCATTGGGAACTTACCGTCATCCATTTACATCTCATTGCTACATCCCGTACACTTTTATCTGGTAGAGTTGCTGCGATCTTTACATACTTTGTAACTTGTGGTTCATCTTTAAATCTACAAAAGACATGACAAAGGTTTTAGGCAAACAAAACAATAAAAGACAAACTCGAAACAACATAAAACAGCGCAAGGTAAGAAACTAACACAGAGAAAAACTCAGCCATCTTTCGTAGAAATTTTCTGATACAAAATACATCTATAAGAATCTGAATCAGCTTATGATTCCAGATAACAACACGAGCTATAACAGTTCATATGAAACATAAATGCAAAACCTTTTCCTTCATCTACATATAAAAATTTATCTACTCTAACATTGTATAATAGCTACGAAGTGAGAAAATTTGCAGAGAACGAAGAACAATGGAGAATAACAAAAATACTTACTTTGAAAGACCTTTCTCCAATATATATTGTTCCTCAACAGACCAATCAACAGCCAAAGAAGCTTCATGTTTGAGTCCAGTAACCGAAGTCGGAGAATTTACAGTAAGATGAAATCCAGAAGAAGCATTCATGCTCGAAGTCGCCGAAAACACTAAACCGGTCGTGCTAGTACTCGGTACGCAATAATTATCCATCGGAATCATCACTCAAAAGCTATTTCGTAGAGATTAAGTTGACCTACAACGAAGCACGCCCAAAAACATGTTCAATTTAGGGTTTTAGCAATTTCAGAATCATACGGAAAAAAATCCGATTAAAACCCAACAGAAACCTAAAAGAGCAAAACCTGAGCAAAACCCACCTCGGATTTAGCCAAAATAGAAGATGAGTATGCTTCTCCGTAGCTCGATAGATGGCGTCGATGCAAAAACCCTAAACCCCCAACGATTGGTGATGAAAGTAGAGATACTGAAATCGTGAAGCTACAAAATTCAGAGAGATCGCAATAGAGAAGAAGAAGATTGAAGAATCGTGATTCGATTCGCGAGAGAGTGGTGACAGCAAGATGATGCGAAGAACTTTCGAATTGCAGAAGCTGGCGAGGAGAGAGAGAGAGAAAATGGTGGTTTTGTTTTGTAATGGTTTTTATTCTATTAAGAAACAGAACCACTTTTTATTCCATTGTGGTGGTTTTGCTTTTTTGTTTTTGTCTAGTCCACTCTTTGAAGAAAGATGGTTTGTTCCTCCTTATTTTTTTAAACTTTTACTCAATTTTTGTGAATTACACAGTCACCTACACTTTGGAAATTCAGATATTTAAATTACAACAAGGTATTATAAATCATAAAGTTTGGTATCCATTTCACTAAGTGACATTTGTTTTTTTTGTTTTTTTTTACATGTCTTATGTGAGTTATGAATAATTAAATTTGTTTCAAACTTTTACATGTGTAATTTTATGATAAATCTTTTATTTACTTATATACCTAAATAATCAAGTTGAATTTGTGCATAGACAAAAATGAGACATCAAATTAGTTAATCGATAATAGTAGGATTCGCCGGGGAGAAGGAGAAAAAAAATTAGATGCATGGGTCTCAGGTTCGAGTAATAACCAAAATAACTACAACTTCATTTTTGCATAGACGTGGAGATGCTTTTTGGTTAGAAACCTCGACAACCACTAACGAAGATGAGGACAATGAAAACGTTGTGTTTTGACTTTTATGCCCCTCTAAACCCTAAATTCAATAATTTGGGTCGTCACTCGTCAGCAAGCTGGATCTAATCCACCACTCTCTCCAATTGTCATTCACTCCGGTTTTGCTATTTCCAAGGAGAGAAAGATGATAGCTGTGATCGGATTGCTTCTGGGTTTTCTAGTATCAGCATTGTTCTTAATCCAAGGAAAGCGAAGAAGAACAAACGACAATCAAGAGAAGAAGAGATCTAGCAGTGAGCCTGTAGAAGATGTGGTAAGACCAAAAAGTTACAGCAAGAGTGAAGTCGCAGTACATAACAAAAGGAACGATTGTTGGATCATAATCAAAGATAAAGTCTATGATATTACTTCTTATGTTGAAGAACATCCTGGTGGTGACGCTATTCTTGATCATGCTGGTGATGATTCTACTGATGGCTTCTTCGGACCTCAACACGCCACTCGTGTTTTCGACATGATTGAAGATTTCTACATCGGGGAACTTCATTAGTAAAAGCTTAAAGATTTGAGATTTGATTGAAGATTTGAGATTTCTTCTTAAGTAAGCTTAAAGATGGCTTTTTTAATTCTCTTCTCATTGAAGATTTGAGATTGCATTACCTTTTTGTCTTGCTAGTGTAACACTTCTTCTTCCATTGTATTGCCAAAGTTTCCTCCTTTCTCTTAATTTTCATGGTGAAGCTATGCTCTGTTTCAAGTGTTCTATGCTTAACTCTGTCTCAAGTGTTTTAAATCCATCAATTTTGAGTTTAATCTATTGAATTGCTTTATGGGAATCAATAGGATCATAAGAACATAACTTTTTTACTGCGATGAAGAATCATAATATTCGACAAAAAAGCATAACAGAGATCTCGAGTTCGAGTTCTATCTCTGATATAGACCTAAATCCCAAAGCATAAGCATTGACATCTGGTTAACCAAAACAAACTACCAACGTTCATATGATGAAGGTCTGCCTCCAGGACGGCTAGGACGGTCATAAGGACCTGGTCTGCTTCTGTAGGGTCTTCCCTCATCGCGTATCGGTCCCATATCTCCATATCTGTCACTTGTATCCCTTGCGTATCTGTCCCTGTCATAGCTTCTCTCTCTCCCGCGATATTCATTCTCAAGATGATGTTCAGGCATCCCATACCTATCACTCACAAAACGGTCTCCTGGTGGTGCGTATCTACATTGTTAATACATCAAAAGGTCATGACTTTCCTAAAAGAACACATGTTGGAACATTTATTTAGACCTGAGGACAAGAGCTACAAACCTCTCAAATGGATAGTGATCACGAGGCTCATACTTGTCTCCACTGTCGAAGCGGTCCCTGTAGCTATATCGTCCCCCATCTCGGTCACGGCGTCCATCCATGTAGCGGTCAAACTCACGCTCCCGCTCCCGCTCCCTCTCCAGATCACGATCTCCATAGCGATCTCGGTGTCCATCTATGTCTCCAATACGAGAGCGCATCGCAAGGGGAACTCTGAACCGTTCTCGATCGTCACCAGTTGATGGGCAATCTCGAGCCCAATGACCAGGGCGTCTGCATTTAAAGCACTCATCCTCGGTTCCCTTCCCTCGAGATGAATAGCCTCCACCTTTCTTTAATTGGTCTACATCTTCTCCACCAACTTTGGGCTCAGCTTTGTTCACGGAGATGACCTTATTGCCCAACTCCCTTCCATGCATGTGCTTAATTGCATCATCAGCTCCTCTGCGATCAGTGAATGTAATAAACCCAAAACCACGTGGACGCCCAGTATCTCTCCCCACCATAATCTACAAGTACGCAAAGAAGACCAATAATGTTATTAAAATGCATATTGAGCCAGGAACAAGATATATTACTAAGAACCAGATGTTACATTAGAGTTAAGAAATAAGCAGATGTATTACATTCCTATCTCTCATATAGCATGTCCTAGAAGTGGCAAACTCAGAACATTTACAAGCAAACAGAAGACGGTAGCAAGATTCACAAATTTACTTCATTTCAAGTCCTTAGAATCACACAACACAAAGTCAAACTACAGCTGCATACTTGTAGAAATACTAATCCACAAGAAGTATCACCACAACAATAATCCTAGCAAAACGATGTTGGAGATTAGCCTCTAGCCAACCATACTTTTAACCCTTACAACAGACCTGTTACCTCAAATCAGTTTCCCACAACAAATCCACAGGAATGCGTTTTCCATGCTAATTCCACTAAAAAAGAAGACTAATATTCTGATCAAGACCTAAAAAAGAAGACTAATATTCTGATCAAGACCATTTTTGACCAGAAACTTATCATCTTGGTGTATTGATAGACTACTTAGAGATGCTTACATGTGCCAATAACTGTACTTTTACAATTACAACAACTAGTGGCTCATGATGAATGAGTACAAGAAAACCATCTCAGTGACTACTAAAGCAGATACCACAGGCAAGAGAATAAAAGATGGTTAGTCCTGATTGGTGTCAAAACCACTGAAAAGAGAGCTCAGCTGCAATTTAATCATAATATCCAACAAAACACAGTGACGTCAAACCAAAATTACTGCACTGATGCTGAGACAAGAGCCATGATCTATCTCAAAACTCTTGCATTTCTAAACATACGGCTCTCAAACAGATTTTCAGATCAAGAGGAGGTTGAGATGCATGTTTACTTCCTAAGAAAGCTCTACTAATTCCTCGACTGCATCCTTCAACAAGTCAATAAACCTCAATATCTGTGTGTGCTCTTCTACAGAATAGATGAGTCTTAGGTTCATCAAACAAAACTATCCTACAATCTCAGAGGTATCATTCACTAAACACAGGTTTCAAAACGAGTCTCTGAGACTTCTGATCATAAAGTACGAGAATCGATACAAGACCTGACACTCAGTGATTTTCCCGTAGCGGTCAAAGGTACTCTCAAGCTGTCTCTCTGTGACATCCCACGATAACCCTCCCACGAAGATTCTGCTCTCAAGATTTCCATCGTTTTCTCTATCTTTCATTGTGAAACTCTCACTGAAACCAAAAACGCATAAACATAGTTAGCCCACAAAATCAAACTCGAAAAATCAAAGCGAAACTCCAACTCTTACTTAAACAACTCAAAAAAATTCTATTGAAACAAAGATTCGGGTCAATAAACTTGCTGAAATCCGAAGTAAGAAAAAGAAACCCTAGAAATTTCGATATGATAAACCCTAATTACTCACCGCTAATCCAAAGGTCAGACCTTTCTGCGGTTTTGGCGATTGGTGATGGACAATGAAATAACTGCAGAGGATTAACTTCAACTCAATAAGTATATTTATTGGGATAAAATGTTGTCCACTCAATGACTAAAACACCCTTATAAAAGTTACTTAATTTACAAAAATAACCTAAAAACCCTAAAACCCTTCTCTTTAGCAAAGCTTTCCCCTTTTCAGTCTCCAAGCTCTCTTCTGCGGAACTCACGGTACGAAAGTCTCCTCTTTTCTATTTACTTTAATCCGAAGTTTGCTCCTTTACTTTTGATTTGTTGGAGAATTTCGAATTCTAAATTTGGGTTTTGTCTCTGTAGAGTAAACACGAAGTAAAAATGATAAAGAGACGATTTTACAAGCTTGAGCATGGTGATAAAGACAGTGGATCCGATTCATCGTGCTTCTCTTCTGACTCTGATCCTGAGACGGAAGAATCAGAACAATCTGAAGAAGAAGACTCTGTTGCAGAAGTTTCCGAGGACGGTGATGATTCAGGAGATGATGAATCCCCAGGTTTGCTTCTTCAATTGAGCAATTATCTCTTTTAGTTCTCTTGTGATTGTACTCTCAGAGAACCTTTGGTAAAATCTTTGCTTATTCTCTGTTATAGCTGCTGGCGAAGACGCTGATGTTGATGATGGTGATGATAACTCTGATGCTGATGACTATGGTGGGACATTGGAGAAGATGTCAATGAATCGTTTTTTAGAAGAACCACCCGAAGAAGAGGAAGAGAACTATATTCTCGGTTGTATGATACAATCCAAATCGGTTTATAAATGCAGATATTGTCCAACCGTTGTTTGCTTGAATGAGAACACAATGCAAGCACATGTTTCATCAAAGGTAAATTAGGTAGCTTTGAATTAGCATTTGAGTGTTTGGTCCTTTTTGGAATCAAGTAGTAGATGATAAGCACGGGATTAGTTTTGAGCTTTTCCTCATCAGTCTTGTAGTTGATGAGATAGTATTTTTTGTCGTTTGACTCATTTCAGAAGCATGCTCGTATGGAGAAATTAGTGAAAGAAGGAAAGATTAGAACTGATGACGAAGAAGTTGACGATCTAGAGACAGCATCTCAGGTTACATTAGAGAATTTGCCAACGAGTGCTTTTTGTTTTGTCAATGAGTCCTAACCAAATTCTTGCACAAATCTTAAATGTAGGAGAAGGAGAAAAAAGGAAACAGAAGATCACAAAGACAGGGAAAGAGATCTCAAAAACAGGAAAAGGTAAATGTAGCTTGCTCAATACTGAAGCATTGTGACCATGGTTGGTTTGTTGGAAACCTAATTGATTCGTGTTTTCAATATAAACGTCTAGGATTCATTGACCAAAAATGGAGAAAACGAAGAAGTTGAAGATCCAGAGACGCCATCTCAGGTGAGATTTAAGACAATGCCATCAAATGCTTGTGTTAGTCCAATGAGTCCTAACCAAAGTCTTGCAAATATCCTAAATGTAGGAGAAGCAGATAAAAGGAAACAGAAGAGCTCGGAGAGAGCTTAGGAGATCACAAAAACAGGAAAAGGTAAAATTTGCCTGCTCTATAACCCTGTGACCATGGTTGACCTGTCAAAAACCTTATCTATTCGTTTCTTAATATGAACATCCAGGATTCATCGACCAAACATGGAGAAAACGAAGAGGTTGACAATTCAGGGACGCCATCTCAGGTTTTTCTTTTTGACGTTCGAGCAAATGTCAACAAGTGCTTTGTGTTCTTCCCATGAGTCATTTACTCAACCAAATTCTTGCAAAACTACTAAATGTAGGGGAAGCAGATAAAAGAAAACAGTAGAGCACGAAGACAGCGTAAGAGATTAGAAAAACAGGGAAAGGTAAAAGTAGCCTGCTCATTACTGTAACCTTGTGACGATGGATGGTTTGTCTGAAACCTTATTGATTCGTCTTTTTAATATGAACATCCAGGGTTCATTAACCAAACATGGAGAAAACGAAGAAGTTGACAATCCAGAGACACCATCACAGGTTTTCTTTTTGAATTCTAGCAAATGCAAACAAGTGCTTTGTTATTCTTCCGCTGAGACCTAACAAATTGTTTCAAAAATCTTAATTTTAGGAGAAGCAGATAAAAGGAAACAGTAGCTCACGAAGACAGCTTAAGAGATCAGAAAAACAGGAAAAGGTAAATAGCCTGCTCATAATTGTATCCTTGTAACCATTGTTGGTCTGTCAAAACCCCTAATCGATTCATTCTTTCTTACCAATATCCAGATTCCATCGACTAAGGAAGGAGAAAACGAAGATGCATCACAAAAATCTAGAAAGAAAAGGCGTCAAACTAAGGATTGAAACTGCTGTATTGCCCAATATGGTTAGCCAGAAAGATTCATCTTTTTTTACTTGGATGTCGATGAATAGATGAAGAAACATAGGTTGAGAGTGAGTTAATTATGTGCTTTTTAAACTTCAAGTTTTGTCTACCAAATACGGTGCTTGTTATAACTGATATGATTTTGATAATTGAGTTATACAATTCTTTTTTACAAGTTGTATCCTTTTTTCATTTCGAACCATCCCCCTCTTACTCAACGAGAGAGATTGGGAAATAATTGCTTGAAGCAGAAAATCGAATAACAGATTAGTTGAATTAAAAATATGTTTACTTGAAACTATGTTCCTCCAATACCATCAATGATCTCTGGCATTTCCCTCCAATTTCTGTCGTTTTCTCTTCCCAAGTCAGCACTCAGCACTTGTCTTGAGAAAGTTCAAAGACTTGAGTGAAAAAGACAAAAACTTTAATATTTTCTTCTCTTCTTTTAATCTTGGTCTCCACCATAAACAATTATTGATCTACATATCTGTGTAAAACAGTGGAAGTGTACACACGAAATAATATTTTTATGAATGCATTGAAAAAGGAAACAAGTGAGACAAGTGAGATTTGATTAACTTCTCCTACTGCTCTTAAAGTATCAAGAAGCATTGGCTTCACGTGACATCTTCGCTGTCATGTCCGTGATCGAGCTTCTTCATCGATGCCACTTACAACTGCTGATTCTATCATGACTTGGTAAAAAATCTCTTGAATTCCATTATGATCTCTTCTTCTTCTTGTATGTTCTTCTTGGTGTTTGCTTTCTTTTTGATTTCTCCGGTGAGATCAAGCGATGTTGAAGCTCTACTGAGTTTGAAATCATCCATTGATCCTTCAAATTCGATTCCATGGCGAGGAACAGATCCTTGCAACTGGGAAGGAGTCAAGAAATGCATGAAAGGAAGAGTCTCAAAGCTTGTTCTTGAGAATTTGAACCTCAGTGGCTCACTCAACGGCAAGAGTTTGAACCAATTGGATCAACTTAGAGTTCTTAGTTTCAAAGGAAACTCTCTCTCTGGCTCAATCCCTAACCTATCTGGTTTAGTCAACCTCAAATCTCTTTATCTCAACGATAATAACTTCTCCGGTGAGTTCCCTGAATCACTGACGTCTCTACACCGATTGAAAACGGTTGTTCTTTCCAGGAATCGGTTTTCCGGCAAGATTCCTAGCTCGTTGCTCCGACTCTCCCGCCTTTACACGTTTTACGTTCAAGACAATCTCTTCTCTGGTTCCATTCCTCCTCTCAACCAAGCAACTCTCAGATTCTTTAATGTCTCGAATAATCAACTCTCTGGTCATATCCCACCAACACAAGCTCTGAATCGGTTCAATGAGTCGTCGTTTACTGACAACATTGCTCTCTGCGGTGATCAGATTCAAAACTCATGCAATGACACCACTGGAATCACTTCAACTCCATCAGCAAAACCAGCTATCCCTGTAGCCAAAACACGTAGCAGAACGAAGCTCATCGGAATCATTTCCGGAAGCATTTGTGGCGGAATATTGATACTTCTGCTGACATTTCTTCTCATATGTCTTCTTTGGAGACGGAAGCGAAGCAAATCCAAAAGAGAAGAGAGGAGAAGCAAACGCGTGGCAGAGTCAAAAGAAGCAAAGACGGCTGAAACAGAGGAAGGTACGAGTGACCAGAAAAACAAAAGGTTCTCTTGGGAGAAAGAAAGCGAAGAAGGATCAGTAGGGACTCTGGTTTTCTTGGGAAGAGACATCACGGTGGTGAGATACACCATGGATGATCTACTCAAAGCTTCAGCAGAAACGTTGGGAAGAGGAACGTTAGGGAGCACTTACAAGGCAGTGATGGAGTCTGGATTCATCATCACTGTTAAGAGGCTCAAGGACGCAGGGTTTCCTCGAATGGATGAATTCAAGAGACATATTGAGATCCTTGGCAGACTCAAGCACCCTAATCTGGTGCCACTCAGAGCTTATTTCCAAGCCAAAGAAGAATGCTTGCTCGTCTACGATTACTTCCCCAATGGAAGTCTCTTCTCTCTTATCCATGGTATGTATTGCACACACACTCTTCTCTGATTCAGCACTTGTGTTAATCTGTTTGATATGTGTCTTATTCGTAGGAAGTAAGGTCTCTGGGAGTGGGAAGCCTCTTCACTGGACATCATGTTTGAAAATAGCAGAGGACTTGGCAATGGGTCTGGTCTACATTCATCAGAATCCTGGCTTAACGCATGGGAACTTGAAATCATCTAATGTTTTGTTAGGTCCGGACTTCGAGTCCTGTCTCACGGACTACGGTCTCAGCGATCTCCATGATCCTTACTCGATTGAAGACACAAGTGCAGCTTCTCTCTTTTACAAAGCTCCTGAATGCAGAGACTTACGCAAGGCTTCAACACAACCAGCTGATGTTTATAGCTTTGGAGTCCTCCTTCTAGAGCTTCTAACAGGTAGAACTTCATTCAAGGACCTTGTTCATAAATACGGGTCTGATATCTCCACATGGGTGCGTGCGGTGAGAGAGGAAGAGACTGAAGTAAGTGAGGAGCTGAATGCTTCTGAGGAGAAACTTCAAGCTCTTTTGACCATCGCGACAGCTTGCGTGGCTGTTAAGCCGGAAAACCGTCCTGCGATGAGAGAGGTATTGAAGATGGTGAAAGATGCAAGGGCTGAAGCAGCTCTTTTCTCATTTAACAGCAGTGATCATTCGCCTGGGAGATGGTCGGATACGATTCAGAGCTTGCCAAGGGAGGATCATATGAGCATCTGATTCAAGTTGTTGTAGCTTTCTCTATTGTTTTGGTTTTTGAAGTAGCTAGGGGTTCAAAATATAATATATGCTTCCTAAATTGGATAATACCCATAATTACATGATCACAATGGGTTGCTTAACAAAACTGAGTCTCTTTAAATAAGGAGAGGCTTACATGCCCTCTTTCACAGTTACAAATATATTTTCCTTAGACCGCGACATTCACTATGAGCTCATATTTCACTAGCACTGTCTCTAAAATGATCGTATAAGTTATGACCTAGTTCATATGCACATTATTTCCTCTTAACATCTGGACAAATCTTGTTTCCCCACCAAAACCCTAAACAGCTCCTTGCGTCTAAAGCAAAAGCAGAAATTTCCTTCCTAAATTAGGGCTTCCAATTAAACTATTTGGGGGAAAGATACACTTAACTTGGGCTTTAATCGTAGGGGTAAAGAAATCAATTATTAAAACATATAATAAATAAATCCAGGTTACAAAGAAAAATGGAAAGAACCTTACCATAATTAAAATTTGAGTTAGTAATATCACTTTAATAATAAAAAACTTCATATTCGAAAATGATTTAAACATATCATACATCAATTAACTCGAACTCGAATGCTGTTGACGTTGACAACGTGTAGAGATTTCACAACCACGATTGTAAGAGTATGCTGGAATTTTGACACATTCTTTGGGATTCTTACTGCTGCAACCTGGAATTATGTCTCCTTTCATACCATTATAGTTTATATATGTTTGTCCTTCTCCAAATCCGCTGAACAATGATAATATAATCATTACTGAAACAAAGAAAATGCGGATATGACTCTTTTTGTGTGCAGCCATTGTTTTTTGAGAAAACAAAAACAATGTAATTGAAACTTCTTGATATTTTTCTGTGTTATTATATTTTTGTAGTTTGAATACGTGATTAATTATTAATTTGTGTTTCTTTGATTTATAATGAGAAGGATGATTCTAAAAAAAAGACGGCCAGTGCATAATGTATGTGCTGATAGAGTTTCGTGGCTATTTATATGTCATTTACAGTTTTTTCGGTTAATATGTTCGGTTGGTTTCTAGCATGGCAGCAAATTTATCGGCCACAACAAGACTTTCGTGAATATCTGTGTTGTCGTTAGTGTTTGTTTGTTTCGTTGTTGTAAAAATTGATCTGTTCTGTTGTTTCTTCACTCTGTTCAGTGCTTGATGAATGTGTACGTACGTACATCCATCTACTCTTCAACGTTCACATGTATATTCTAAATTTGAACCGAGCCGAAACCAAGTATATATAAATTTCAATGTTCTTTGTATTAACTTCGATACAAAACCCAAAACTGAACTAAACCGGAACCAAGCCGGTAGAGCTAAACCAATTTAATCTCTTTTCAGGAGAGTTCAGAGATTACTCTTTCACATTTATCTTCCAATATCTTCACTGCTTCGTTGAAAAGAACCTCCGGAGGCTGTGATCCCGTGGACTCAATTGTAACTGCGAAAGATGATAAGAAACTCAATTAGAATCTCTTTCAGTACCATGGAATTGCCAGGTTGAAGGAACTGTGTTTTTCTTTTTCTTTTCTTACATATAAAATGGTTCTTGACACGGCGCAGATCCACTTGGTCCTCCCATTCCACTCCATCTCTTATGCATTCTCTACACAACGAACAATCACGCGGCCGAGCTACTGTTGCCCTCTTCCTACCTGTTTTCCACGTTTGCAAGTCAAATTAATTTGCCGCCAAAGTTCTCAGGTTTCATCAGAATCTCTTATTGTTACTCAAAAGCAAGTAAAGACATTTGAAGGAAACTTGGGAAGGCTTTTACTTCACCTTGGCCCATGTCTTCAATGTCAAAAACTTTCTTGGGGCAGACTTTTACGAGTTCTTCGGCATGTTTACCCTCGAATTCCTTTAGTAGAACCACCTAAGATATTATAAACAAAAAGCATTACCGGAAAAGCCTAGGACGAGTCAAGAAGAAATTAATTAAGTCCTTTTCCCAGAAGGCTTATGGTGAACTTCTCACCTCAGGAAGCATTCGATACCAAGCCGTTGCTACTGGGGACCACTTTGCATGTGTTTTACCAATGCCCTTAACGGCATGAGCCTCAAGCTCGATTTCCTGCAAGAAGAAGATGCAAGTCTTTCATCTCTCAACGGAATTAAGTCCTCAAAAATGTCACAATTAAGGGGAAGAGTATAAATAGAAACAGTACCTGGCCAGGGCCAAGTTTTGCTATCAAGATATCTTTTAAGGTTGGCCTGATAGGATTTTCAGCAAATTCAGGGAAGGAATCTTGGCTATGGTTGAATGAAGTGTAAGTTTTTGGCGTTGTGGTTGAACCTCCAGATTCTTTGATAAGCTCACTTCCATTTGGTAACCATTTCAATTCGCTTGTTAAGACTTCAAGAAATAAAAAAATGATACCTCTCATGAGATCTCGAGCTAACAATAAAACAAAGACTCTTCTTGAGCAAACCAAAGAACATATATTACCTTTACGACGCGGGTCACCTTTTAGACATTTCACATGGAGTTTGAAAACAATGGTGTTCTTTTCATTTGGCTGATCGTTTTCTATGACACAAAGATAAACAACAACAAAACTAAGCGTGACACAAAGAGTTTATATGCTTAATGAGATGGATCACATTCCACAGAATATTTCTTACCAGATAAATATTCAAAGAGTCTCGGATCTGCGGCAATTGGAATAAGACCCAACCTGTGAGCAAGAACTTCGTCTTGAATAACCGATGTGTTGTTTGCTACATACACTTTTTCAATAGCCATTGAAGGAAGCTGTAATCAAAGAAACACTATTAACCAAAGATTCTAATAATCAGAGATTCATCAGAGGTAGTGAGACAGTGGGCAGACCTCAGCTAAGAGGATTCTTCGGAAAGCATTAGCGATTCCTGCATGGACACCGATCATATCGAATACCATATCTGTCTCTGTGAGACTAATCACATCAACTTTGAAATCCTCAGAGAAGTTTTCTAGTCTCACACTGTTGTCCACTCCCATAGAGGAATAGGCACCCGAGAAAGTGATAGCCGTAGGCTACAATAAAACACAAAAAGAAAGGGAAGAACATTAAAGACTTCAAATTTCAAACAATCATCACTCAATATCATTCGGATTTCGACAAACCCACAGTGTAATCTTCTTAAATTGCTAAGACCAAACTCAGTAAATTCACAGCTTTCTACAAGCAAGTTTTAAACTTTACTCTGTAAATCTACACGAAATCGATGAACATAGCAAACCCACATGGGACACACTGAGAAAAGCCAATAAATTTCTAGTTAGCTGAACTTATACATAGCTTAAAAAGAGTGTAAATTTTGATCGAGAATAGTACTTACATGAATATTAGAATCCTTCTTACAGACAACGCGAGTTCGCTGGAGCTCAAGATGCGGAGGAAGTCCGGTAGGAACGTCAGGGAGATCAAATATGTTGAAGTTCTTCGCTTCTCTCTTTTCTTCATCAGTCACAATCCTTGTTACTTCGTTAGTCCCCATCCTTCTCTGCAGCCAAGTTCGATTGTGAGAATCCGAAATCAGGGTTTAAGGAGAAGAGGAAGATGAAAATTGCACGATTTCACTTTTCACTTCAATTTCGTTCTTCAATTTCATAAAACTGGAAAATTAGGGTTTATGGACACGTGTGAATACTAGAAAAAAAAACATCCATTTTTCTAATAGCGGCATGGCTTAAGTCCGAACCGAAGCGGCTGAACCGTCCAACCGGAGTTTGGTTGATTTCTGACTTTTAAAATTTTCGTTACCACCAAACCGAAATTCTAATCTTAAGTCCGAACCAAATCGACATTTTTTTATTTTTTAATTAACCACATATTAGTTAAAAGATAATTATATGATTGGTCGCCGAATATGGAAAAAAAATCTACAAAACAAATTTGAGAAAACAGTAAACGAAAAGAACGAACTAAACAATCTGTCTTATAATTAAACAAATGAGATATATAGAAAATCATGAAACGAGAAATATAACATTCGACATTTTGTTTGATTTTCTACTATATAACTTTTCCAAATATAAGTAGAAATGTCGATTTCTAAACAAACCCGATCTGAATAATCATATTCTCCAAATTTAGTTATGGCAGTTCAAACCCATAATGGTGAAGGTTCTCACTCCAGTATTTTTTTTATTATAGCATACCAAGATAACCAGAAGAATGAGCCAAGAAACTAAACAAAACTAAAACCAAAACTAGTTCCAATCAACTCAAACACGAAAGTAGATAAATAACAAACCACATGTGATTTCAAATTTAGTTTAGTCTAATAAAAAACAAAAAGACTAAACCGGACGACCATACATTGGGTCCCTATCGTAAATTAGCAAACAAATTAGTGTTGCCCATTTTAAAAGTTTGAACTCTTCTTTATTTAAAAAAAGAAGAAGAAGAATTGAACTGGTCAGGAAGAAAAAAATAGAAAAGGAGAAAAAGGACAGAGGGAAAATGGAGAAAAGTAGAGTAAAATGGCGTCACACCAGAGAGAAGGCACAACTCACGGGGAAATCAGCAGAACCAATACCACCGCCACCGGTTACTATTACTATTCTTGTTATCATCATCTCCCAAAAAAAAAATGTTAGTATTATTTTCGAGTCTATTTTTCAAGTTTTTGTTTTGTTTTTAATATCTCGACTTTGCCACCCAACTCCTCCCACTCCTTCACAACTGTGTCCTGTCCTCTGCTGATTTCTCACCTTTCCATCATTCATTTCATTCTTTCTTTTTTCCCATCCGTTTCTTTTATTCTTCTTTCTCCTTAAATTTAAAATCTTTGAATTAAATTATTGGATTTTATTGTTTCAAAGCGTTTCTATCATCAAAACCCATCTTCTTCTTCTTAAGATTCTGAATCATTCATTGATTGATTTAGCTTCTCTTCGACTTCTTAATTTTACAGTTTTTTTTGTTTTTTAAACTTTAATTGATGCAAATAAGCAAACTTGGATCGCTGTGAGCCTGTGATAATGATTTCTTTTAGGTTTGTAGGATCTGAAGGAAGCTACGGTTTATTTTTTTTTATGGGCAATCTCTAACAGGTACAAATCTTCTCTTAGCTTCTCTCTTACAAGATCTTTAGGTTATGTCTTGTTCTTTGGAGTTGCTATCTTTCTTCCATGTTCCAGAGGTTTGCCTTATTTTATCACTTTTGACATAATAATTTATTTTGCCTGTTTTTTGTTACTTGGTTTAATATTCAGATGAATCTTTGACCATGATCTCTAAATTTGGTTCCTAGGCAAGATCAAAGAAAGTTCATCACATAGGAGTTGATCATGAACCATAGTTTCCTCAAAGATCTCAACTTTGTCTCTAGTTGGATTGTAATCTGTATTGCTTAGGACAGTTAAATCTTATTACATCTTGGCTCGTCATGTCAAAAGCTGAAGATATTTGAGCTTTCATATCTTACAACTAATTAGTTTCGTATGTCTACAGGTTTCTTACTGTAATTTTTCTGTTTCAGTTCTTTACGGGTATATATATACACATAAAACGGTTAAGCTCTAGAGAAGATGTTGGGAGGCAACAATGATAACCCTGTGCCGCAGGTTCTAATGAACGACAGCCAGTTTCGGTATCAATCAAACACATCGTTGAATCAGCTTCACTTGCTTGGGACGAGTAAGTTTCTGAATTTTGTTATTCATTTGGTTTGAATGTTGTTAGAACTTTATAGAGCTAAAAGCTTGTTCCTTTGTATGTGGTTGCAGTGAGAGCTGGTTGTACTATTGATCCTGTAAACTACTTTGCTAATGATAACCTTGCTCCTATGATGCGGCTTAATAGCACACGCGGAAGGGAAACTGAAAACAACAATATTATGCAGAGACAGCAGAAGCTGCAGATCTCTTTGAATTATAACTACAACAACAATAATACTGTTGTTCAAGATGAAGTCCCAAAGCAGAACTTAGTGTCAACTGGTCTGAGACTATCTTATGATGATGATGAGCGCAACTCTTCTGTAACTTCAGCAAATGGAAGCATAACAACTCCAGTCTATCAGTCACTCGGTGACAATATCAGATTGGACCTCAATAGACAGAACGACGAGCTTGATCAGTTTATCAAATTCCGGGTATTAATTTTATCTACAAAGCGTATGTTTTTGCTTACATATCCCATGTCGTTGAAATTGTTCTCTCTTGGAACAGGCAGATCAAATGGCGAAAGGTGTGAGAGATATTAAACAGAGACATGTCACGTCCTTTGTCACGGCCTTAGAGAAGGATGTGAGTAAGAAGCTTCAAGAGAAAGACCATGAGATTGAAAGCATGAACAAGAAGAACCGGGAACTCGTGGATAAGATAAAACAAGTGGCAGTGGAAGCTCAGAACTGGCATTACAAAGCAAAATACAATGAATCTGTGGTTAATGCCTTAAAGGTAAATTTGCAACAAGTGATGTCACATGGAAACGACAACAATGCAGTAGGAGGAGGAGTTGCTGATCATCATCAAATGAAAGAAGGGTTTGGGGATAGTGAGATTGATGACGAAGCAGCTTCTTACAATTACTTGAACATCCCGGGGATGCCAAGTACTGGGATGAGATGTAAGTTGTGTAACGTAAAGAATGTTTCGGTCTTGCTCGTGCCATGTAGGCACTTGAGTTTGTGTAAAGATTGTGATGTGTTTACTGGTGTTTGTCCTGTTTGCCAGTCTTTGAAAACTTCTAGCGTTCAGGTCTTCTTCTTCTGAGTTGTCTTCATACTCTTGAAAAGTAAATGGTGGATGAACATATTTGTATGTGATGGTGGTGATGAATGAAAACTTGGTCGAGTCTTTCTTTGCTTTTGCCATTAAACCTATATAGCATGATTCTGCTATTTCGTAGTTATTAAGCAGCCGTTCTTTGAACACGAGATAATAATTGAGTTCCGTGTCGTGTGCGATATGTCAAGCTGTGGATTACATTGTTAGAAGAAATTATTAAACTTGTTTTGGCTGATTTTTTTCTTCTTAATATTTTTGCTGCAAAACTTGTTTCCCAAGTAAGGTTATTTATGTACTAAAACAATATTTTTTTAATGTAAAGGATTTTGATCAATATTTCCGTTAGAAAAATACTAATAAAGTTGATATTAATATACATCATATTACGTTTGCAAAAATAAAAAAGACGCAGTTAATTTCCCCATCTGAATATTAATTTTTGGCATTAATATTAATTTGGTTTAATTATAAATTATGTCAACATTGTTTAATTTGTAAATCATGCAAATCTAGTTTACTTGTAGTAGTTTGTACCAACCAAACCCTCAAAGGCTCGAAAGTAATGGGCCTTAAAGGCCCACCTTTCTACTTGTATTTAAAATTGGTCAAAGACACGTGAACCTCACGTGATTTTATCTTCCAACGAGGGAGCTTCTGTTATCCACTTCATCATTCACGTCTCTTCCGCAAAACCCAACATTCAAATTCTTGTCTGAATAACGAAATCCCAACATTTGCATTGCATAGATTCCTTCACAAATCCTCTGATTCTGATTCTGGTCACTCAATTTTGCCTGTTTATTGGCATAATTCGGGCACTTTTCTCTCAGTTTTTGTATAAGGTTCAATGAGTTTGTTCTGTACTTCTGTGTGCGTTATCTTCTCCAAATTAAGATTCCAGATTCGTGGGTTCATGAAAATCTCGTTGTAGACGAGCCAAGTTGAAATATTTTTCCTCAAGTGAATTTTGTTATGATCACGTCGTGGTTTTGATCTGACTCCACTTCCGTCGCTAACTCTCTTCGAAAGATTCGTGTTAAAAAAGGTAAAGTTCCAAACTTCATACTTTTTTTACTTCATCTTACTCATTTTCCATTGTCTCTGATTCATGCCAGAACAAAGATTTTAGTTATAGGGTTCCAGAATCTCGGACTTTAACTCGGAAGTAGTGTTCTTCCTCTGTTAACTGAAATTCTTTCTTTTGTTTTATGCAGAAACCTGAAAATGGTGAATTTTGTTTCTCTCTGTGACATAAAGTATGGGTTTGTGCCCAAAAATTCAACTGATTTGTTTGTGAAACGGAAAATTCACAAGGTAGGCTTAGCACTTCATCCAAAGCTTTGTTCTTTGACAATAATCTACTTTGTACTGTCACTAAAATTACTTAGCTTAGCTTCCCAGCAGAGGAGATGTAATCACTAGATTACCGGTGTTTGGTTCGAATGCACGAGAGAATCTGAATGCTAAACCAAGAAGAAACCTTAGAGTTAGGCCAATCTTTTGTAAGAGTTATGGAGATGCAGCAAAGGTTTACCAAGAAGAGGAGATTCCCAGAGCAAAATTGATATGGAGAGCAATCAAACTACCAATGTACTCTGTCGCTTTAGTTCCTCTTACCGTATGTTTCCTCAAGAAACCTTTCTATGTCCTCCATTGCCTTTATCTGCTAGGGAATATTCACTGTTCAAATGTCACACAGGTTGGCGCTTCAGCGGCCTATTTAGAGACGGGTTTGTTCTTAGCTAGACGTTATGTTACTCTATTGCTCTCATCAATTCTTATCATTACTTGGCTCAACCTAAGGTGATTAATTGATTGATTCCTTTTAACATTTTCGTTGACTGTATTTACTCTTTCATGTATTTACTCTTTCCAAACATGGTTTTATGTTTGCAGCAATGATGTTTATGATTTTGATACCGGAGCTGATAAGAACAAAATGGAATCAGTAGTAAATCTGGTTGGAAGGTAAAGTATTATCAAAGGATAGAGTTTGCAACTTTGAAGTTTATGTTTTTGAGTTCCATCCTAATAAACTGTGTTTTACTTGGAAAAGCCGGACAGGAACCTTAGCCGCTGCAATCACATCGCTAGCGCTTGGTGTTTCTGGTCTAGTTTGGACATCGTTAAATGCAAGTAATATCCGTGCAATACTATTGCTAGCCTCAGCAATACTCTGTGGCTACGTATACCAGGTGAACGTTACTTCCTAGATGACAATTTGATACTAATCTAGGAGATTTCTAACTTAGAGTAATACTTTGTGACTAGTGTCCGCCATTTCGGTTAAGTTACCAAGGATTAGGAGAGCCTCTATGCTTTGCAGCATTTGGTCCATTTGCTACTACTGCTTTTTATCTACTTCTTGGTAGCTCAAGGTAATATCAAAATTTTGTTTTAAGCCTAATCCATTCGTGTTTCCATGAGGTGTTAATAATGGAAGCTTGTTAATCGGTTTTGGCAGCGAGATGAGGCATCTTCCGCTAAGCGGTAGGGTCCTTTCATCATCTGTCCTTGTTGGTTTTACTACATCTCTTATCCTTTTCTGCAGCCACTTTCATCAGGTTGGTTAATGAAAAAGTGGTCTAATGAGTCCTGAAATGACAAACACAGTACTGACTACATTTACATTCTATAGGTGGATGGAGATTTAGCTGTGGGGAAATATTCACCTCTGGTACAAATGTGAAAAAAACTCAACAAGGTTTAATATGAATATGGTGATTGTGTTTATGATTAGAGTTTTTTTTTGGTTGACACAGGTTCGGTTAGGGACTGAAAAAGGAGCTTTTGTTGTGAGATGGACTATTCGTTTACTATATTCAATGCTTCTTGTTCTTGGTTTAACCAGGATTTTGCCACTACCTTGCACCGTAAGTTAACAGATTTGAGAACATGACTGAAATATAAGAACATATATTAAAACCTCCTTTTTGTTGTTGGTGTTTCAGTTGATGTGCTTCCTGACATTACCAGTTGGGAATTTGGTTTCAAGCTACGTTGAAAAGCACCACAAGGTAAGATATTTAGAATTGAAATTTGTAATACTCAAAGTTTTGCTAATCTATTCTTTTAATGCAGGATAATGGGAAGATATTCATGGCCAAGTATTACTGTGTGAGACTCCACGCCTTGCTTGGAGCCGCATTGTCGTTGGGGCTAGTTATCGCGCGCTAGAAATCAGTCACCAAACATTTGTTTCTCTCTTTAGCCTTCGTTGTATCTACCTAAACGTTTAGCCACTACAGTATGCTGTAGCTAAAAGGAAACATTCGAACTTACAACAGTTGTGAAAGGTCTCAAATTAATCACAAGCATGGTGAGCGATTGTATCCTCAATTGTTAAAGTGACGGGTGCCACCATGGATATGTTGAAACATGGGCCATGTCGGATTTAGTGCAAGCCCGTTGACGGCGTTTGTGTTAGGTAATTCAGATTTCCAACACACAAGATGGCCCAACAAAGAGGTTATGCTTGTGTTTGTAGGACATAATTGTTTCTCGATATGGACCTTTCTCCAATTCTTGAATCCATCCCAAACCACTGAAGTTGGATCCCATGTGCATTTAAGAAAATCATTAGAAGGTGAGATCCAGATTTATATTAGAGAACACATAAAACCCCAAAATATTATCATTTGAGAAGCCTATTCAGCCTATGTTATTAGGTTTTATAGCAAAATCATTAGCGGGTTTAGATGGGCTGCTCAAATGATAATATATTAGGCTTTATGTGTGCTCTAATAACTTTGATGGTAATGAGTTGACGGTATTGACCAAGTTGAAGATTGTGGACATTGTTGATTGCAATTTGATTCCTCGTGATCTGTTGTTGCTTTATGAATTACCTTCATGGCCGAGAAGCCTAGTTCATTCTAATCTTTTCACATCCTCTAAAGAATCCACAAGCTAGTAATTTTTCTTAAGCTTTTTACATTTTATTAATTTTCTCAACAAATTATTATATATTACTTGGATCTCAATATTACTTATATAGTACTAATATAAAACATTAAAAATCTTAACGAAATGTATATATTGTTGTTTTATATATATATATATGTGTCATCTTCTAATTATTCTAACTAAACATTAAAAAACTAAAGAATATACAAAGAATATCAAAATCGTTCAAAAAACCAAAAGTATCAAAATTGTCAATTTGTACAAGTCTAACACAAAATCGCAAAAGACATATTGGTCAATACAAAATTTGGTAACAAAAATTAACCTCTTAAAGGAGGATCAATCTACAAGAAATCAAAAAGTGTCATTAGAGGAGAATAAATGAATAGAGACAATTGTTCAATAGTTTGCTTTTGAAGGTTGGTAATTCAAAACTAATATAAACTTCTTGTATAGAAGACTAAGTAATTATGTTTTACATGTATATGAGGAAAAGTGAATTATGGTAAGATTCGAAGCATATCAACAATGATGTTATTAACTTTGACTCATTGGAGACTGATATGAAGTTATTGATAACATTTAGTTCATGTGACACGATTTATAACCAATTACAATAGGTAAAGTAAAGTTCTATAGTTTTCTATACAAGCAAGGTAGATTATTTTTGAATAGTTTTAACTTATCAGCCTTCTAAGCAAATTATTCATACAAAAGGTGTTCCTCTATATAGTCTATATATACTTGTTTCAATTTTTAAACTATATTTGTACAGGATTGTTCTACTGCGCCGACTCACCAATTTTTTGCTACATCTAGCAACCAGCAAACCCAATCTATCATTGCTGACACATTTCAAAGCTTACCACCATTCGTTTTTCCTACCTACCGTCACAGTAGGTAAAACATACTTCCATAGTTTTCAATATAAAAATTTAGACTAGCAATAAATTACCAGCCTTCAAAAATAAACTATTTTTGTAAATTTTCAAATTGTTTCTGTTCATATATTTTCCTCTAATGCGATTTTTTGTTTTTGGTTCAGAGTGATATAAACCATATCTATTTGGTAGCTCACTAATCTCTTTTCGGCGTCTTCGGCAAAGGACTTTCAAGATCCTATAAAAATAACATTGTATTGAAAAATGTATCCTCAAAATTTTTTGTGTAGCACCACTAACCTTGTTGGTTTAAGGATATAGTGGAATATTGCTAGTATGACTGAAATAAATATGAGAATATATCTTTGATATCAGATATAAGAAGTAATATTAATATAGTTGAAATCATATATACAATCAAATATAAAATCAATAAAATAGCTAGTATAATTTATGGGTGCCTATACTATAATGGGATGGCATGTTTTATGATTTTTTATCTCCGTCAAATTGGATGTATATGATTAACCTAATCAATTACATGTATCAAAGAAATGTACATGCACATATATTAATACATCCTTCATATATATATTGTATGACACAGTTATTTTTAAATATTAGTCTTAATCATGCTCCAATGTTGAACTTATTAGATCTTTTACCAGGAATTGGACATCAATGATTTGGCTGGATCAGGACATTTATCAAACCAAAATAAACTGATTATACAGAAAGTGAAGATGGAACAAATTAAGGGCATGGACGCATGGTCATTCTCCAACCAACGAATAGACAATGGACTTCACTTCACGTCTCACGGGAAAGTTAGAATAAAAACGAAACACAACAAATAAATAAATAATCACGAGAATGTCTTAGTTAAAAGACGGCATATAGAAATATAAGAACGCAGTGTACTTAATTTTGTAAAACCATACGAGAAAACAAAAGACAATTAAATAAAGTCTCCCAGAAAGTCAGAAAAATAATAGCCACATGAAAAAGAAAAAAATCTGCAGATTATCGTTTCTATGTCTCGTATTCGTATAGTTTTATTACTTTTTTTTGTTGTTAAAGTTATAGTTTTATTACTTTATAATTTGATGTTTTAAAATGAATGATAATAAATAAATAAAAAGACTCCAACTATTAATTAAGTTTGTAAATTTTAATATCCAAACTATTATAATACCTAAACAAAAAACTGTTATAAATTAAGTTATAATACATTATTTTTATCACAAACTATACATCTTTTTGAAAGTTGTGAAATAAAGATTCTGTTAAAAAATACATAGAAAACTATTAATTAATTTAGAGCAAAACAATAAACGGTGAAGTGATGATTGTTTTTTTTTTTTCTTTTTGGTATAAACGATAATAAAGTATACACCGTGTATATCAACAAATGTGCACACATGCAGTTACGTGTAGTTTATCATATACGCATAGATAGAATATATTACTATAAATGTTGGAATTTATATGAAAACCTCGAAGACAGGTAACACATATTGGCATATATAACAGATTACTTCTTTTGGCGTATCAAGAAAGAGGTACGGTCCACATATATTTTTCACATGATCAAGAAGATTGCCCAATACCACAAAGAGTCGAGCTCTGAAGTCAAAGGAGGGCTTGTAATAATATTGTATTCCTTTATATATTATCCAATTATTATCTTTTTTATCAACTTTCAATGAAACCACCAATTAGGAGTGTGGAACGAAAATTCAATTAATTCCACACAAAAAATGAAGATAACCAATCAATATAATCTAGCTATGAAAGAAAACACAAACGCTATTGATAGAAACGATCATCACTAATTAAATATAGCTCACAGTAAAATCCGTGTCTCATATCTACATCTAGCTAAAAACAATCTACTTGGAATTTCATTGAATTTTGAACATATGCATTGTGGTGGTGGAAATACTTCTCTGTTTCAAGAAAAGCCAGTGCTACGTACTAAATGGTTGCACGACAAAACTAACCTATATATTTATTAAAAATATAGCTAACCAATAAATTTATCAAACATATGCAGATTGTGGTGGTATTATTGAAGAAAAAAACAGGGATAGTAAATGGTTTTATGACAAAAACTCCCGATTCTTCAAGATCCTTCAAGAATAAATGAAATGAAAAGGGTTATTGTTTCTTATACTTAATTACTAATACGTCTCGTGTAGCAATGAACAGTGACATTTTATGAATTTAATGAGAAAGGAACATTTTATGACAAGAACATTAGAAAGTTATGAAAGCATCTTGATTTGTGTACATATACAGACACACACAAATTTGTCATAATGCCCATGGGATCTCTCCCCTCACTCATATTCACACACATGGACTAAAGTTCAATTTTTTATATTCTTCTTAATTATTAGTATAGTGTTTAATCATATGATATAACTGGTGATCGTTTCTATCAATAGCGTTTGTGTCGTCTTTTGTCACCAGAAACGTTTCTGTATCATATTTAATGTGCTTCCATACATTTATTTAAATTTATGGTTACATCTAAATTTATTATAGAATGTATACTCTAAAATGTTATCAGTATAATAGAATTTCTTTTACAATTTGCAACATTGAATCATAAATTACTTTTCTATTTGGTTGGAATGCAAGGGAGGAAATTTTCTAGTCCCACAAATAAAAGTATAATTTTTTGAAAACATTATTCTGTATAATAGAGATGTGAGAAATTACTTTCATCTCTTTCCATATCATGATTCGCCAGTCATAATCTTTATCATATAATTATCAACTTCTGGATATATGATCTTATATTTTGAAGAGCTAATTAACTACAAAATTATAATACAGATTCTCACAAATTAAATATAGAACAAACTACTAAGCCAACCTTTTTCTTTAATAAGTATACGGGTATAAATAGCTAAATTTTTTTTTTTATCTCTTGTGCATATATAATAGATATATTATTTGATTTATACTCTCTTTTTGTCAAATATCAACCAAATATTTTTTGATTATGTGTGTGTTGATGGTAATTTTCAGTTATCATATATTCATCAATCATGAAGTGACATGTGGATTTCAAACTCGCAACCAACCTTGCGAAAAGCAATCTCCCGCCCATCTCAATATATACTGAGACGGTGAGACATATAGCAAAACCAAACAAAAATTAAACTCTCTTAGTCAAAGAAAAAAATGAAAACTTTGGGCCTTTTTTCTTAAGATTTTTCAAAACTAATATTGGACCATTGGCATTTGCCTACCATGCCTAGGAGCAGAAACGAGCGAACTCCGTAATCACTAGACAACTTGTTATGTAACATAGCCAACCTTCAATATAAGAGAACTAAGCTATTTAAGTAGAGATTCTAGGATACAAGATCATATATATCGAAATGTACTCACGAGAAGTGAGAAACTTGTAAAAATTGTTTCTTCCAATCACTTCTCAGCATTCGACAGCGTGCAAGTGCGAGAAATAGAGATAGAGAGAAATCGTGACTTGCGATTTAATACAACTTATTTAGAAGGTTGATTTCTTCACATCATAACTAATGAATTATTAAGTGCGACAAGAAAAAAAAAGAAAAGAAGAACTGTTAAATATGCATTTTCATATAAGACAAAGAAAGAAGATAAGAAAAGTTTTTAAAAGAAAAGTTGGAGGAGTTGTGGAGACAATAGCAAAGCCCGTGAAGTGGTGCATGTGATCACTAAAAGAGATGTTATAATCAACTGCCCATTGACAAAAATATAGACCCAATCACATGTCTCATCCATTTTTACATGCACACACACATATATATTACATATATATGCAGGTGTGCAATGTTTCTCTTGGAAGAAACTAAATACGACAAAATTACCTCTTAAGAAACTGTCAAGGTGAGCTCATCATTAAAAGAAAATAACTTTGGATTCATTGAATATCAACTAATAGGGTCTTAATAGACACATTTTACGATGAAAGCAAATTGAATGGAAACATGCAGTTTTTTTTCCTTTAAGTTAACATATTAAAAGGTTTAAATCAATAATATTCTTAATCTAGTTAAACATTAGATACAATATTTTCATCAACGAAAAACATTTCTTTAAATGAAAAAAAAAAATCTATCGATGCAAATGGCAAATTGCACGTATAGATTTCTTACATTTTTCATCACTGATAAATTGCAAAAATTCTGTAATTGTTGGTCTGATTATAGAGTGCTAGAAAACCGCAACTGGTTTGTAACATGTAAATATTTTAAAGTTTATTGGTCCGTACTAAAAAAAAAAACTAACTTTATAACCATTCTGTTCAAAGTTCTTATATTATGAATTAAATTTATGATTCAAAAATAATGATAAGGTGTATATTTAACTCAAAAAAGTCACTCAACACACTTGTAAATGAAGATAATTTACACATGATGAAACGAATTCGTGATAATTCAATATCCTATAGTAAATATAGAGACCATAAGACACTTATCTGATCACCACGATGGCACATCAACAAACACATCTATACAAAAATGTTTATCCCTATATGTATACATTAAAAAAAAACCACCTCATTTTCACGTAGCCCCACTCTATGGTGCATCATATGCCTATATTATTGTCATATATAAGTGAGTATATATGTATTTGTATGTTACTAGATGAGGTTTTGCAACAGGAAAGGTATATGTGTTTGTCTGAACAGGTGCCTCTTTGTGGTATGTTTGTCTTGGCTTGCTCTAGTGTATGTTTCAGCCAACCATAGTGGATGAGTCTCAACCAACCTTTAGTATACACGTGGCGCACACATATCCCCTGAAATTATATATCCTAATTTATAAACTAATAATCTCCAAAAAAACAGATAAAGAGAAACCTAATCATCTCCAATGCTATTTGTAAAATCCTGACCGCAACTTTTAATGGGTTCCATGTCATTTTTCGACTCATGGGTCTAATCTCATACGACGGCCAATTCGCTACATACGGAAAGTTCAAAATCGGGGCGTTACACTATCACATTTATGATAACAACTATTAATATGTAGATATGTGTTTATTTTGCGTCCGAAAAACTGATTCTATTGGTTAATCCTGAATAACACCAACTTTTGAGTTAATTAGATTGTTGAAATTACTCGTTAGGATTAGTATAACTTGTTTCCTCGGATAAATGCATGGACTTTAAGCCTAAACTGTCCAAAATCTCTAATAATTATTTAAAGGTTGCTTGAAATATCTGAAAATATCAAAACACAACTCCAACGATTATTCCAATTAATAAGAGTTGGATAGTGATTAGAAGGAACTACGTACCCAAACTATTTTTATGAACCCTATCCAGTACTCAGAATTATACGAACCATTCTTGAAGGGTATAGTTCGATGATAATTTTAGATACTCAAATTACTTGTCCAATATGTATCACTTCTTACCCGAAATAGACAGTCCTGAATTTTGGCATCAACTTGTATTTTAGTTTGTGTAGGGAATATATTCCAGGACAGTTTACTGCAGTTAAGAAAAAAACACTGTAAAAAAAGTTCATAGAGGGTTGTTTTCAATAATAGTTTTACTGAATAATAATGATTAGGATACTAAGATTACGTGCTATATTATAATGAAACTTATTAAAAAATTGGATCCAAATCAGTAATCACACAAAACAAAATTTAATGTGGATATGTAATAATACGATAGTAGTAACCTTGGGGTTTTAAGCTTACAGTACTGTCAACGCTTAGGATTTTTAAGTTTATGGCTTAATTTGGTAAATGACAATAGATCAGAATTTTGTATTACTAGAAATGATTCCCATTATATATCTCATGATTTCTATGTTGAAACTGAAAATTTCATAAGTTACTTTTCCAAGATAACAAAAGAAGGCCAAAAATTGGGATGAATACAAGCCTCATATTTTAGTGAATCATTAAAAACATACTAATATTTTAGTGGATCATAGAAAATAACATGTTACAGAAAGAACCACATATCAGTAAAACCGTACAAGATTATTCCATTTTGTTTCTTGGGCAAAGAAGTTCCATTGTCATTTTCTAAATTACTATCGTATATATCTAGTGCAATATTTCTAAGTTTATGAGAAAACAATATTTTTAAAAAAACTTTCGTCATAAAATTCCATTTTAGGCTCCCGTGAGTCGTTCTATATTCTTGGACCGATTCCTTATATAAACCCCCACAAATTCCTTTATCTTTTTATTCATTCTATAACAACAACAAATAAACCAAACTCTCTTCTTCTTCTTCTGCTTTTGTCTCAAACCATTACAAAGAGAACATTTTTTGTTTAGTAAAGAAAAAACAACAAAAAGACATGATAACGAGAGAGAGTTTAACGCTGAGAAGCATCACAATGATGACTTTAGTGACAATCCTGGTCTGGTCTGCAACTCTAGAGACCTGCATTGCCAGAAGAGGAAGACATTGGAGACACCACCATAGGAGCTCCTCCTCTTTGTCTGATTCCTTGTCCAGCAAGAAACCAAAAAGCCATGAGAACAACCACCACCACATGTCCCATAAGTCAAAACCAAAACCGAAGATGAAAACTCAGCCGCCAAAATCCAACGACGGTTCACCTGTTGTGTCACAGCCACCACAAGTTCAACAACCACCACCACCACATGTCCAACCACCACCAACACCTCTTCCGCTGCAGCCAGTTGAGGACTCTCAACAATTCAATGTGCTTGATTTTGGAGCTAAGGGTGATGGAATGAGTGATGACACTCAGGTACAGACTCAAAAGATTCATAATCCGTTACAAAATTCAATCTAGTTGTTCTTGACTAATCAAGAATTTTAATCTCGCTTTCATGAGAATTGTTTCTAAAAAATAACCATAATGTGAATTACAGTTGAGAAGGTAACACGAGACAGAACAAGAAACAGAGCATAAAAAAAGTTTTCTCTCTGTTCTGTAAAGTCATAACTTTTTTCTTTTTTCCTCTCAATGTTTTAATTAAATTCCCCAATAAACTAACAAACGAGCATAGAGAGAAATAACAACAAAAATACCCGATTTAAGAGTGGACCATATTCTCTGTTTTTTTCCTCCGTAATTGTGTTTTAGTCTTAAACCAAACAATGACGAGTGGTAACAATTCTGCAGGCGTTTGAAGCTGCATGGGCATCTGCCTGCAAAGTCGAGGCCTCAACGATGATCATACCGCCTGACTACATCTTCCTCGTTGGCCCGATTTCATTCTCGGGTCCTTATTGTCAAGCAAACATTGTATTCCAAGTGAGAAAATTTATGACATTTGCAAGATTTTAAAACAAAAATGAACCTTTTGGATTGAAAGATGTGAGATATTTATTGCTTGCAGCTGGAGGGGATGATTGTAGCTCCTACCGATACTGAATCGTGGGGAGGAGGGTTAATGTGGTGGATTGAGTTCACGAAGCTTAGCGGAATTACAATACAAGGTAATGGTGTTATTGATGGAAGAGGCACTGTTTGGTGGCAACAAGATTACCTTTCCGATTATCCTATCGACGATGACTTTAAGCTCATTGTCCCGTTGAACAACTCGGTCCAAGAACGTCCTCCAATGCCGGTAAAAAACTTCTTCATCATCTCATTCTATAAAATCTACTCAAGTTTCTTTATCTAACACCAAACTCTGTTTTTGTATTTTTGTCACATGACAGATAAGAAGTGAACTTAATTGGAGAATGCCAAGTATTAAACCAACGGTGAGAAATATAAATGATTTAGTAGTCGCTACATGTTTTTACAACTCAGTGAATTCTTTTGCTTACCTTAGCTTGCGTTTTACGGTATAGGCGCTGAGGTTTTATGGCAGTATCGATGTGACTGTGACGGGTATAACTATACAGAACAGTCCTCAATGTCACCTCAAATTTGATAACTGTGTCAAGGTTTTAGTTCATGACGTGAATGTGTCTTCTCCCGGAGACAGTCCAAACACAGATGGGATTCATCTTCAGAACACCAGAGATGTCATGATTCACACCACCACACTAGCTTGCGGTACGAACTAATTGTAATCGAAAAAATCGTTATAAAACTCGTAAATATCGGGTCTTAATATCGTTGATTTCCCTCTGTTTTTCCAGGAGACGATTGTATTTCGATTCAAACCGGTTGCTCCAATGTGTATGTTCACAATGTGAATTGTGGACCAGGGCATGGAATCAGCATTGGTAGCCTTGGTAAAGACAGTACCAAAGCCTGTGTCTCCAACATAACAGTCCGAGATGTCGTTATGCACAACACAATGACCGGTGTCCGGATCAAGACTTGGCAGGTAATGATTAACACTTTCATAAAAAAAACGAATGAGTGATTTGGTTTGGAAGCTCATGAAACTTAACAGCTTCAATGTGAATACAGGGAGGTATAGGGTCAGTGAAAGGAATACTTTTCTCAAATATTCAACTCACAGAGGTTCAGCTACCGATAGTGATCGATCAATTCTACTGTGATCACAGCAAATGCATGAACCATACTTCAGCAGTGTCCGTAGAAGGAGTCACATATGAGAAGATACGAGGCACTTACACCGTGAAGCCTGTGCATTTTGCTTGCAGTGACAGTTTCCCTTGCATAGACGTGCAATTATCAGGCATAGAGCTAAAACCAGTGCAACTACAATACCACATGTACGATCCATTTTGTTGGAAAACATTTGGAGAGCTCAATTCCGCAACCGTTCCACCGATTGATTGCTTACAGATCGGAAAGCCAGCGCGAAATGGAGTCCATTCAGATCATGATATATGTTTATGACCTACAGGGGAATGCAAAATCATTAGGAAAAAATAATATTAGTACTTCATACGGACTCTATTGATTTGTCCCGTTTGTGTGAAAGTGTTGTGGACTGTTTAGAAGATTAGAAAGTGCTTTTTTTTTCCTTCTCTAAAGTAATTAAGACAGACTCTTAAGAGAGAAATCAAAAACAAGAACTGCCTAATTGCTTTGTTGAAGCAGTATATGTATATTGTTTGTATAACATATAGTTTGATTGTTTCACATATATCATAATGGTCCAAATTGTTTTGGTTTATGTTTCTTGAAAACAGAAATTGTAAGTAAGAAGGTGCAACTAGAAATTTGTTACCGCGCGACTAAATCTTGTCAGTGTTTGGATTAGAGGTTTATGATGCACTAATCACTATTAATTGATTAACTAGTGTAATTTCTATGAACTATAATGCATTCCTTTAACTCATCATATACAGTATATATGCAAGTATTGTTGGTTTTGGATCTTCTTTATCCAACCTGAATTAAATCAAGTATTTTTTTTTACAGACCGATTTGTCTATATAGGAATTGCATTATTTTTTTCTTTTATACGGGATTTTTTGGAGAGGCATGTAATGAAGTCAGTGCTTTAGGAGTTTATGTGGAAGAGATTTGTGCAGGACCTGATGTTTTTGTTTTATACTATCTTTTGTTTTTGTTTCAATTCATTTACGTCGGTAGATATTTTTTGGATTTATTATTGGAATTAATAAAAGAGAGTTGAATTTGCACCAACATTGCTAAAGACAATGCTAATTGACACCACAATCACCTTTTAAGTCTTTTGAATAGCTATATTGTATAAGAATGAGCTAAACTAAAATAAATCGTTGTAGCAAAGTCAAAAGACTCAAAACAACGTTCGCTAGGGCTATTTTACAAATTACAAGATGAACTAAAATAAACAACATAGGCAAGTAGCACCAGTGGTCTAGTGGTAGAATAGTACCCTGCCACGGTACAGACCCGGGTTCGATTCCCGGCTGGTGCATTGAGCTGTGAGGATTTAGGTTTCTGCAATGGTTGGGTCCATTGAACACATCTGAACTTTCGGATGTTATATAAGCCTTGTACTGAGCTCTTTTTATTTTCTTTTTTTTCCCCAAAAGATGAATCATGTCGTTAATTAATGTTTTAAAGACATGTGAACGAAGTTTTTAGTTTCATTACAGGCTTTCTTTACTTCGATCATGAAATTAACAATAAATTTGATGAAATGTATCATAATCACAACATATGGTTGAATCATGACAGCCTTTAGCACTACAAAACAAAAAAAGAAACCATCAAAGCGTTACAAATGAAATGATGTTTTTGCAGAAAACTTGAAACAAGAAAGACAATCCTCCAACAATATGATATAACACCCGCATGACTCACACTAAAGATTCACCACATTTAAGTGTGACTCTTATGGCATTCATCAAACTTTGACAGAACCGACATACTCAAATGCATATTCCAGGGGAATTTGATTTGGAAGCACTGGACCAAACCACTCGACCTTCCCCCAAATCTCTCCACTATCACTTCTTTCAAGTGCAATCATCGCACACCACATCATCGTTTTATGAAAGCCAAGACCATCACCAGAAGCCACAAACTTATCCCAAAACATTACCATTTTCCCACCATAATCCGCCAACGTAACACTGGCATGACGAACAAACTTATGCAGTTCTCTCATACCATTCAACAAACTTCTCCAAGTTCTTGCCTTAGTGTCATACCATTTGATATCAAGTTCTTCGTAAAAAAAATCATAAAGCACGTTCTCTATCACACAACAATAAAACAATGTCAAACACATATCCATCTCCGGTACTTCTAAACTATCCCATGTATCATCCTTGGGATTGTAAACCACACCCTTATCAGCCCAAAAAATGTATAGCTTTCCATCAACCAATAAGTTATTAGTTCGTTCATGATAACTCTCGAACGTCAATCTATCTGAACGGCACAATACAGGCTCCCAAGTTTCGGTTTTTAGATCGAAAACCTCCATCCACTTTGATGGATTGTAGGAGCCTCTGTGACAGCCTCCTGTTACGTATATCTTTCCATCAATTAAATTGGCTGATGGGCGGTCCCGTTCCATCTGCATGCTTGGAGCTTCGAGCCACCTGTGAGACCAGCAGTCTAGGATTGAAACACTAGATCCATCCATGACTCCGCCAATTTTGTAGATTTTAGAACCAACCGCCACGATACTCGACGCGTGCAAAGAAGGAGAATGGGAAATTGGGATTGGTGCCAAAACATACCCACTTGACTTGTTCTTCTCACGAAGCATGAACCAGCGATGGCTACGGCCAGTATGAGAGAAACGTAAGCACACATAGAGACAATTCTCGGTATAACCTGATAGTGACCGGAACCGGTAAATCTCTCCTGAAGTAAGGAGCGAGTGGAAGCGCTTGCAGACTAAGGAGAGAGATCGATAAGACAATCTCGAGACGCGGGCTAAGATACTCAATATCAACTCCTCTGGAAGTGAAGGAATCAAGGTTGGTTCTTCTACTGGCAGCTTATTCTTCTTCAGCGGTGGCTCTTCATCGTCGCTCATGGCTCAGGTGTTAGGGTTTTCAAATGAATTTTCCCAACTTGGCAAACGTATGTAGTTCATGGCTCAGGTGTTAGGATTTGCACTGCATAATGTATGGGCCGAATCAAAAGATCTGCCCCAGTAATCAAGCCCATACGTAGTTCCACATATTGTTTACTTTTTTCGTATCATTCTGAATTTTTTTTCCACAAAATCAGATACATTTTGTACAGTATATTGAAGTAATCACCAAAAAATGATTAACATATGAAAGATCTGTTTTATTTTCATCCTTATACTCATGTCTTTTTTTTTTTATCAAACATATAGCCATTTTGCTGGGGACGAAAAAGCAAAAACAATGGTTCCCCGAGGCTCATTTTAAATATTTAGGACAAAATTAACAAATTAGAAATATAAGGGCGACTGTTAAAATAAATAATAATACGTGGACTTGTTTGTAATAACATTTCTCATTTCCTCTCCAATATTCATCTTCTTCTTCCAAATTCAATTCCTCTCTTAAAAAAAACCTAATTTCTGGGACCTGTGCAGTCGCACAGCTCACTCAAAACAGAGATGGAAATAGTCGAATCATTAGAAGAGATTCCAGTGCAAAACCCACAAGTAGAAGACTTTTCATGGGCTGATTTGACCTGGACCAAATTCGGAACATCAGAGCATCACGACCAAGTAGCATTAGTTCCATACGCAAGAGTCGACGAATTCATCATCGGAGAATGCTCAAACGCAGAGTGCCCTACACGATTCCACATCGAAAGAGGAAGAAAACGCTCTCGAGGCAGTCTCAAAGAGTACAAGAGCGACGAGTATTTGGAATATAGACTGTAAGTTTCCATTTCAGTTTCAAAGTACTCAAAGATCTCATTTTTCACTTGTGGTTTTCATTTGTTTTACTTCTTATTGAAGGTATTGGTGTTCATTTGGTCCTGAGAACTATGGAGAAGGTGGTGGTGTGTTACCCAGTAGGAAATATCGTCTCAACACTAGAAATCGAGCTGCGAGACCTCAATCTATGAGAGGATGTACATGTCATTTTGTGGTTAAACGACTCTATGCTCGTCCTTCACTTGCGCTTCTTATATACAATGAGAGACGACATGTCAACAAAGCTGGGTTCGTTTGTCATGGACCTCTTGATAGAGATGCGATTGGTCCTGGTGCTAAGAAGATTCCTTATATATGTAATGAGATTCAGCAGCAAACTATGTCTATGATCTATCTTGGGATTCCTGAAGAAAACGTTTTGGAGAAACATATTGAAGGGATTCAGAGGTATTGTGGTTCTGATGCAACTGTTGATAGTCTTGCCTCTCAGTATGTTCATAAACTTGGGATGATTATCAAACGTTCCACTCATGAGCTGGATTTAGATGATCAAGCTAGTATCAAGATTTGGGCTGAGCGCAACAAGAAATCCATCTTCTTTTATCAGGAATCTTCGGAGACGGATCAGTTTATGTTGGGGATTCAAACGGAGTGGCAGTTGCAGCAGCTTGTGCGTTTTGGGCATTGTAGTCTTGTTGCAGCTGATTCGACTTTTGGGATAAAAAGACTTAAGGTAAAATGGATCTTGTTCTTATGTCTGTCTCTGCTTTTGTGAAATTTATGTGCTTTATCCTGATCTCCTAAACATTGTGGCAGTATCCTCTGTGCACGCTTCTTGTATTTGATTCAAGACATCATGCTCTCCCTGTCGCTTGGATTATCTCGCGTAGCTATTTGAAATCTGATGTTGAGAAGTGGATGAAAATACTACTCCAACGCGCCCAGAGTGTTGAGCCTGGTTTCAAAATCAATGGCTTTATCATTGACGATGCTGCAACGGAGACTGATCCCATAAGGCATGAATGATGGTTCTTCAACTTTGTAGAAAGCTTCGAAAATAGGATAAACAGTCTATTGTGAACTGACTGGATTCATTTTTTGTGTTTCCAGGGACACATTTTGTTGCCCCATCCTTTTCTCTCTCTGGCGTGTTCGTAGATCATGGCTTCGAAATGTTGTGAAGAAGTGCGATAGCATTGAGGTTCAAAGAGATTTATTCAAATGTCTAGGAGAACTCGTGTACAGTATTTGGGATGGAGTAGATACAACAAAGGCTTTAGAAAAGTTAACGCAGGATTTTGTTGATCAAACCGCGTTCATGCAGTATTTCACATCCACTTGGTTGCCTAAAATAGGTTAGGGCCTTAACTTTTCACCTTCTCATCCTTATTATATAGAACCTTTGGGAACACCGCAATCAAGTTCACATGTACTCGGTCTTAGTGCCTCATATCTTCTTCAATTATTGCAGGAATGTGGCTTTCAACTATGAAAAGTCTTCCGCTTGCAAGCCAAGAAGCATGTGGTGCGATAGAAGCTTACCATATAAAGCTGAAAGTAAAATTGTTTGACGATACACACCTCGGTGCCCTTCAGAGAGTAGATTGGTTGGTACACAAGCTGACGACTGAACTTCATTCTAGTTATTGGCTTGATCGGTATGCTGATGAAAGTGATTCTTTCCAGAATGTTAAAGAAGAATACATTGCTTCAACATCATGGTACCGAGCGATGGAGATTCCTGACTCTGCTGTTACACTAGACGAAAACAATATCCTTCTAGCGAAGGTTCAGTCTCAGAGAGATAGCGATGTAACACGAGTCGTGTGGAACCCAGGTTCGGAGTTTGCTTTCTGTGATTGCACTTGGTCTTTGCAAGGAAATCTATGCAAACACATCATAAAGGTAAATACAATGTGTGAAAACCGCGAAGGATATGGTGACTCAATGTCCTTGCGTTCCTTCAAAGAGAAACTGAGAAACATTAAGATGAAACCTATGGATGACTCGATAGCTTTGGATCTGTCGATGGCATTGACGCTGCAGATGTTTGATCAGATAAAGCAGTTGGTGCGATTAAGCGGAACAAATGATATCAGCAATATAGTCAATGATTTGCCAGTGAAATGGGGTTGTAAGAAAGGCCGAACAACCATAGGCATTCCTGCATCTATTGCTGCCTTTACAAAGAAAAGAAGCCAGAAAAGAAAGCGATAAGTCAGAGATGAGATGAGAAGTGGTAGCATAGATCACTTGTATTGGCTTACAAGAACACGGCAGGTTGTTGCGTAGCTTCAGAGTTAGAGAATTCATAGACGGTTAGCTATAGTTATAGGTTCTTGATAGCAGCCATTACTTTCTCCGTTGCTTTTTCTAAGTGTAAATCCTCTAGGTTAATTTGATAATTTCATTGCAATATATTCAAGTTTTTGGGACAAAAGGATTTTTTTTGTGTGTGGTTAACATTAATAACTGTAAACAGAGTTTATTTAGTAGATACATCAGAGGTTATTTTGAATGGAAAATAACTTCAAGAGGAATGAAACAACTCTTTTCATATAACGAAGAAGCTGGGCGTATTACAGTCAAATCTTAAACTTTTGATTGATTTTGAGTATTATGCGCATAAAAGGGTATTTATGGAAATAACTACAATTGAAACGCACGTTTTCTTGCGTTTTGCCTTATCTTATCTCATCGTCAAAAACGTTTTTATGGAAAGAGACAGAGCGCGAAGCAATTCTGTCCACTTCCTCTGATTCTGCAAAGCTTGAACCTTCTTTTAGGAAATTTTTAATTAATTTTGTTGTCTTTTTTCAATTGAAAAATGTATTATCACCACCATTGTCAAAGCCCATGCTCTAGAATCTTTGGTAGTCTTCATCATCTTTCTCTATCTCTCGTCATCCTATCCAATGGCGGATTCCAATGAGCTTGGCTCGGCGAGCCGACGACTCTCCGTCGTCACCAATCATCTCATCCCTATCGGATTCAGTCCAGCTCGTGCTGACTCAGTGGAACTCTGTAGTGCTTCGTCGATGGATGATAGATTCCATAAGGTTCACGGTGAAGTTCCGACCCACGAAGTCGTTTGGAAAAAAACTGATTTCTTTGGTGAAGGAGATAACAAGGAGTTTGTTGATATTATTTATGAGAAAGCCCTTGATGAAGGCATTGCAAAGGTTTGTGCTTGTAAAGTGTTTGATGATATTCCTGAGAGAGTTATGTATTTGGTGAAGTGGGTTTTGAATTGCATAGTTTTTGGTTTCTGGGGTTTATGTAGATTACTATAAACCGGCCAGAGAGAAGAAATGCGTTCCGGCCTCAGACTGTGAAGGAGCTTATGCGTGCGTTTAATGATGCTAGAGATGATAGCTCTGTAGGAGTCATCATACTCACCGGCAAGGTAAAGCTCTTGGTATTTGAATTGATATCTGCTAGTTAAATGCTATGAAGCATTAAAATGTAATAGAAGAACTATATCAGAGTTAATTTGCGTATGTGTATGAACATTGAAGATGGAGTCTAGGAAGAAAAATATGGATTTAGGTTATTTTACTTAAGTCAGTGTGTCTAGCTATGAGCTTTGTGTTGAGTCTCATAAGTGCCAAGATCAAATCCTACATTTGAGTTGATGACTGTTGACAAAGAGTTCGATTGTATTCCTATTTTTTTGTTTTTAATTTGTTTGTGAAACGATTGTTCTGAATAGTGATATTGATGGTTTAGGGAACAAAAGCATTTTGCAGTGGTGGTGATCAGGCTTTGAGAACACAAGACGGGTATGCTGATCCCAATGACGTTGGCCGCCTTAATGTTCTTGATCTTCAGGTATGTCCTTGATGGACAAGACAATAAAAAGTTTGGGTTTCCTCATCCTTATCGGGCTCATGTATTTTCCACCTTCCTTCTTCTGTTTCTACTCAGGTTCAAATCCGCAGATTGCCAAAGCCAGTTATTGCAATGGTAAGTACCTTCAAACAACTGCTCGTTTACTGTATGCATCTTTGTACTAATCCTGGATTAGCTAGTTCCTGAGGTTGATCTGTTTGATTTTGGACTGAGTCAGGTAGCTGGTTATGCTGTTGGAGGAGGACACATTTTGCACATGGTCTGCGATCTAACAATTGCAGCTGATAATGCGATTTTTGGTCAAACGGGTCCTAAGGTTTTCCCTCTAGCTTCTGTTTCAGCCTTGAATTGACTGTGTAAGTGAAGTAAGTACTAGAGTTATTACTAATCCCCACTGATTATGTGGATTGACTTGATGTCTGCAGGTTGGAAGTTTTGATGCTGGTTATGGAAGTTCCATCATGTCTCGTCTGGTAATTGAACTCACTATTACTGCAATGCAATATCCAAAATCTAACAAACATAGGCTAATCAAAGTGTATGAATGTATACAGGTTGGTCCTAAAAAGGCACGAGAAATGTGGTTTATGACGAGGTTCTACACAGCTTCTGAAGCAGAGAAAATGGGACTTATCAATACAGTTGTACCGGTAAATTTTACCAGTAAACCCCATAGTGTTGTCACAGATACACAAAAAAATCAGTCTATTTGTTGGTAATTGTTTTGTTCCTTCACTGAGACCTATTTTTCTGTTCCAGCTAGAGGATTTGGAGAAAGAAACTGTGAAATGGTGCAGAGAAATCTTACGGAACAGTCCAACTGCAATCCGAGTACTTAAGGCAGCACTTAATGCAGTTGATGATGGCCATGCCGGCCTTCAGGTACCTCCTTCAATCAACTTGCTTAGTCTTTTTCCGTTCTAAAGGAACAAAATCCTATTAGTCAAATTTGCAATCTAAGTCACAAAATCACAATTTGGATAGGTTCAGTTCTTATGCAACCCACTAGCACACAGTTTTTTAACGGATTTACAAACTTTTCTTGCTGCAGGGACTCGGTGGTGATGCGACACTCTTATTCTATGGAACCGAAGAAGCTACTGAAGGGAGAACTGCTTATATGCACCGCCGACCACCGGACTTCTCTAAATTTCACCGGCGACCTTAAACACATTTCTAGCTCTGTTCAGGTGTTTTCATTAGAGCATTTGTTCTCATTCCAATCCAAGTCTCTTTTTTTTTTTTTTTTTTTTTTCCNTTTTTTTTTTTT
>Ga0041059_1000077_pt1 | contig 51214 bp, 29 predicted proteins | sample AraColnosormetaG_FD_56232 | JGI IMG/M metagenome (GOLD analysis project Ga0041059, IMG submission 56232) | Arabidopsis roots microbial communities from North Carolina, USA - Col MF nosort | ecosystem: Host-associated > Plants > Roots > Unclassified | place: USA: North Carolina | collected...
TTTTTTTTTTTTTTTTATTCCAGGCACGAACGAGAAAGTCTTCTGAAGAAACAGAAGGAATATGAGATGTTGAGCGAGAGGACCGAATTCTGCGGTAAGAAGATTATCTTCTCTTACGACGACGAAGACCATATGTTCTGATATTAAATCATTATCTGCCTTCACTATTATGTGCCGTATACAGTATACTATTTTAACTGATTTGTTTGTCAAAACTCAAAACCATAATCTCGGACACCAAATACAGTCTCAACTTGATTCAGTCTTTCGTATCTTTCACCAAAGTAAAAAAGTAGTGGTAACTCAAGACCTAGACATTGGCTTTACTATAACCTTTGTACATAGACAAAATCGTAAGCTTGACCCGAAGCTTATGAGTATTCTTATGAGTTATGCCACAGTAAAAAAAAGTAACATTTAAAACTATCTTCTTTTACCCAATAAGATTTGCCAAATTTGTAATTAGGAAAAATGTTAACTTTTAAAAATAGAAGGTCGGTTAGAACCCTCTATATCATTCAGAGACTTCACCGCTAACTTTTGTAAAGGTCCTTTAGGGTTTTCGGATTCGAGCAAAAACAAAATCTCCGCAATCGAGAGAAACTCTGAGATCGGAATCAATGGAGTCTACAATATCGTTGAAGGTCAACAAAGGAAAAGGCAAAGGATCAAAGGGAGCTTCCTCTTCCGATGACAAATCCAAGTTTGATGTCGTTAAGGAATGGACCAATTGGTCATTGAAGAAGGCTAAAGTCGTCACTCACTATGGCTTCATCCCTCTGGTCATCTTCGTCGGCATGAACTCCGATCCCAAACCTCATCTCTTCCAGCTCCTTAGCCCTGTCTGATCCATCCAATTTCATCATCAACCTAAATCAATCGAATCGGTCTTCCTCTGGTTTGGCTTCTTCATATCTTTACGCGTGTTCTTAGATTCGCCGAATCTTCTTTTATGCTTTTTTCATTAGCTAGTTTTTGAATACTTTCTCTATGGTACTGTATTGAATAACTTTAGCTTATGATATAATGTGAAATCGAATTTTATGTTTTGAAAATCTGGGAATTGCTTTAAAGATTGAAGTTTGTTGGAATGTCTTGTATCAATTTTACAATGTGTGTTATATGAGGTCGATCTTGAGGTTTTAAGGCAACACAAGCCAAACCTATTTGCAACATCTCAACCAACTCTTCTTCTATACCCATTTGCATCATTAGCTCATTATCGAATACTTCTCCTGTCCACTCTTTCGACACCACTGACCTTATCCAGCTCGCCAAGTCCATGTTTTCGTCTAGTGATAGCGGACTCGCGGGTGATTTCCCTGTTAGAAGCTCGAGTAACACCACCCCGAAGCTGTATACATCAGAGAACTGTGTGGACTTTCTTGTATCTGTTATCTCAGGTGCGTGGTAACCCGAAGAACGTAAGGTAGTCTGCGGGAGAGATTTCGTGATGTGTGTTAAGCCGAGATCGCAGATGCAGCCGTAGCATTTCGAGTTCGTGAAGATATTGGAGGATTTGATGTTACCGTGGACAAACTTCCCGTCGTCTGCTTCGTGGATTATAGCCAACCCTCTTGCTGCACCAATGGCGATTCTTAAACGGGACTCCCAATCTAAAGGTACTTGGCTCTCTCCTGCAAAAGTTGAGTTATTGGTTTTCGATACTGCATACCAAAGAAGCATAGACAACGGAATACAGAAAGATAGCTTACCGTGCAGCATCTCAAATAGGTTTCCTTGACTGTAATAACTGTAAACAGCGAGCTTATCGATCTTGGAATAGTAGTAGGCTTTAAGCTCGGCTACATTATCATGCCTGATTCTACCAACGATCTCCATTTGTTGCTCAAACTCTCTTCTCCCAACAACCACCTCCTCCAATCTCTTCACTACTACCGTGGCTGTGTCTTCCACAGCTACTTTGTAGGTTGTAACATGAGCGCCTTTCCCCAAAATTTCTGCAGATGCAGCTAACAAATCATCCAAATCAAAGGTATAGTTACTTCCTCCAAAGAAAACGATTTTCCCTTCATCATTGTCATCTTCTGGTGCCCAGTTTCCTGAATGAGACAAATCTCTCTTCTTTGACTTCCATGAGAGTTTACCTTTCATGCGCCGTTTATTTCGCAAGCAACAAGCCATCATCTCCGCTCGATTGCACCCAGAATGTTCAACAGGAAAGCAAACACTTGTAGAGGTAATTTAAAGCGTCAAGATCGAAATCAAATGTTCTCCAAGGCTATAAGCTTGGTCAAACCTGGTAGAGAGCTTAGGATGATGCTCTTTCCAATGGGCCCGAGAGCCGGTTATATTGACTTTCCGATGGAGAGCATATAGAGAACGGAGAAACTCTGAATCTTCTCAAGAAGTCAAGCAAATGGTTCTTCCTCTTGTTCCTCTCGAAGCAGAAAAGCCAAATATATATCATCTCAGCCATTGTTGAAAAATGTTTCGTCTCTATCATGGAACAGAGAATCTTTTGTAACAGAAGAAAATTGTATTTTAGTATATAGCTAATCATTTTTAAATGCGAGTAGAAAAGATACGCCGGTCGTTAAGCCGGCAAAAAAATCTTCGTTATAGTATTATCTTAAGTGAATAAGCATGGTTTTAGCCGCAAACACATCGTGGTCGTTTTCTTCTTCTATTAGATTTTCCCACCCAAAACACTGATTATTACCAAAATGGATTTTTTCTTTTACATTTTCCCTTTTGTATGTATTTATATTTTATAAATAAGAAAAAAGTATCAACAAAGCAGAGTGGCGCAGCGGAAGCGTGGTGGGCCCATAACCCACAGGTCCCAGGATCGAAACCTGGCTCTGCTATGTTTTTTCTAATTTTACCGTATTTTAAACTGGTTTACTTTGGTTCGGACCAATTCGACTCGGTTAATCAAAATTCCAAACCGAAAGTTACATAATTATATAACTAAAGAAACGAAAACGGCGTCGTAAATAAAGAGCGTCATCTTCACCTAACAAAAACTCTTCACCAGTTTGTTAAGTCAGCCTTTTGATTGTCTCTTGGCTCCATCGACGAGTCCGTCACTTTCACCGTATAAATATCTCCGCCACTCTCTCTCCCCCATCACCACCAACCTCCGTCAAAACCCTAAACCACTATCTCTCTCTCTCTCTTCATATCGCAACAATGGAGTCCGTCGCTCTATCTCGCATAGGTCTCGCCGGTCTCGCAGTCATGGGACAAAACCTCGCCTTAAACATCGCCGATAAAGGATTCCCAATCTCCGTCTACAATCGAACCACTTCCAAAGTCGACGAAACCTTAGATCGTGCCTCCAACGAAGGAAAACTCCCAGTCGCTGGTCAATACTCGCCTCGCGATTTCGTTCTCTCGATCCAACGGCCTAGATCCGTTATCATCCTTGTCAAAGCCGGTGCTCCCGTTGACCAAACCATCTCTGCTCTCTCTGAATACATGGAGCCTGGTGATTGTATCATCGACGGTGGAAATGAGTGGTATCAGAACACAGAGCGACGAATCGTTGAAGCTGAGAAGAAAGGATTGCTTTATTTAGGTATGGGAGTCTCCGGTGGTGAAGAAGGAGCTCGTAATGGTCCTTCTCTTATGCCTGGTGGATCTTTCACTGCGTATAACAATGTTAAAGATATTCTTGAGAAAGTTGCTGCTCAAGTCGAAGATGGTCCTTGTGTTACATACATTGGAGAAGGTGGATCTGGGAATTTTGTGAAAATGGTTCATAATGGGATTGAATATGGTGATATGCAGCTGATTTCGGAGGCGTATGACGTGTTGAAGAACGTTGGTGGATTGAGTAATGATGAATTGGCTGAGATCTTCACGGAGTGGAATCGAGGTGAGCTTGAGAGTTTCTTGGTTGAGATTACTTCGGATATATTTAGGGTTAAGGATGATTATGGTGATGGAGAGTTAGTGGATAAGATTTTGGATAAGACTGGTATGAAAGGTACAGGGAAATGGACGGTTCAGCAGGCGGCTGAGCTTTCTGTTGCGGCGCCTACGATTGCTGCGTCGTTGGATTGTAGATACTTGAGTGGATTGAAGGATGAGAGGGAGAATGCTGCTAAAGTTTTGGAAGAAGCTGGATTGAAGGAGGATATCGGTTCTGCGTCTCGTGGTGTTGATAAGAAGAGGTTGATTGATGATGTGAGGCAAGCTTTGTATGCTTCTAAGATCTGTAGTTATGCTCAAGGGATGAATTTGCTTAGGGCTAAGAGTTTAGAGAAAGGTTGGGACTTGAATTTGGGTGAAATGGCTAGGATTTGGAAAGGTGGGTGTATTATCAGGGCGGTTTTCTTGGACAGGATCAAGAAAGCTTACCAGAGAAACCCGAATTTGGCGAGCTTAGTGGTTGATCCTGATTTTGCTAAAGAGATGGTTCAGAGGCAAGCTGCATGGAGGAGAGTGGTGGGTCTTGCTATATCTGCTGGGATTAGCACACCAGGAATGTGCGCAAGTTTAGCGTATTTCGACACTTACAGGCGTGCTAGATTACCTGCGAATCTGGTTCAGGCGCAGAGAGATCTCTTTGGAGCTCATACATATGAGAGAACCGATCGTCCTGGTGCATACCACACTGAATGGACTAAGCTTGCAAGGAAGAGTCAGTAAAGCATGGACACAGTCCCTTGATTTGAGGTTATTCTCTCTCTCTCTCTCTCACACTCTGTTTTTGTGCTTATTCTGAATTCAATGTTTCCATGTTGTTGTGTAGGGCTTTATTTCATCATAGAACACGAAAACAAATTGTTTCAGCTTATTTTTGTTGAGTTATAATAAGAAATGCAATGCCCCTTGACTCTCTGTATCTGTCTGTTGATGATATCTGGAGAGTTTCCTTTATTTTCTCTTATGTATGGCTTGGTTCATTTTTCGAATTTGAATTTGATATCTATGTTGAAATTTTGGAAGCTGAAGTCTTCATAATTCTTCTGTAGTCTTCTTGCTCGTTAAATTGACGAATTTTTTTCCGGTCTAAATGGCGCCAAAACTGAACAATAAAACGGATTGGGCTATTAGAGAAAGAGCCCATTATTTGTCATAAAACGTCTTGTTGGGTTTAGAGCAATATAATTAACCCAACCAAAGTACAATTATCTTACGGGGGACACAGCTAAACCCATAATAAGATAACTGATCTCGTGAGTAGTTTAACAAATCTTACTTCTCGTGATTATAGGTAGTTTAACAAATCTTACTTGTCTAATAATATTTTGTTATATAAGTTTGTTGTCCGTAAAACAACACAAATTTCCACTCAAAATGTAATGAAGTAATTTTCAAAACAGATGCCCAAAATGTAGTCAGTGATTCATCGAGTTCGTTGATGCAGCATGTTCTTCAACCCTTCCGTCAGGACATTTTAAAACCCTTGCTCAAAATTTCTTGGACATTCGGATATAGTTTGCAACGCGGGATTAAGTCGCAAATAACATTTGTCTGACAGGTTACATGGTAGTTTCTCTTTCCCCTGTAACCTGGTTACGTTCTGATTGTCCTTTGTGGTTATAATAATAGTCTCCAGTAACGGCTGATGAACCAGACATGTTATGTAATCTTTTGGAGTAGTGAAATCGAAGTTGAGCCCTTAAACAATAGAAATTCGTGAATATTATTGTCTAATTCATCATGTGATATTCTGATGTTGCGGTGAGAGTCATCAGATTTAGTCTATTTTCCACGGAATGAATTATTTGTTGCTTCAATAATTACAAACAAACAAAAGATTCCTGGAAAATATGGCCCATGTGGTTCTGGATTAGACAAATGAAATAACACAAAGGTATATTGATTGGACAAACAATATACACTATGTTTCAGCTACTAAAATTCATCGTATATATGATGATAAATTCGAAGAAAACAATTCACTCTCTACCAATTTACTCGAATATTAAAAAAAAATAAAAAATTGATCAGATTAGCAAGCAATCTCATGAAAAATGGATTAGTACTTTAATCAATCGTTGTAACATAAGGACGATTCTCTTTAATTTCTAGTTCAAAAAATAGGACATGCTCGATCTTTTATGAGTTTAACGATCGCTAGAAAAGTTAGTGTCTATGTTTACGTTACATAGTATAATAAAACTGATATTCTAATACATAATTACACATTAACAACAATTACAAAAAAATACATTTAGTTATACTAATTTTTGTGTTTGTTATTTGCCAATTGTCATCAACAAATTATTGGATGCTTGCCCCACATTATATTGTCTCCCTACCTCATGATAATAAACTCTTTCTTGAATCTAAGAATTTATTCCATAAATAATTCGTTCAATTGTGCCGAAATAATTTGGTAAATATTACTATTTTCATTGCCGACATTTGTTAAATAATAACTATAATTAAAGAAACTTTAGCTATGCTAAATGGAATTGATTCTATTGATGTGATATAATTGGATATCCAATCATTTTTTATAACTCTTCCAATCTCAAAAAATTTAAAGTCTTATAATTTTGAATCTATTCTCTTTTCTATAAAGGTTCTAGATGGAGATGTATGGGATATGGCGCATTTAGGTGCAGGAACAGACGAAATAGTATCAAAATTCTATAGATATTAATAATTACATCAAATTCGTCATATGTCTATATATATCTTTTTCCAATATGAATCGACTCTCTTATGATTATATATTATCCATATTTTAATATCAATTATACTTTTTAATTAGTTGGAGAGACATTAGATGATGATAACCATGTTACCACTTCCATAGAATTTACACTTTACGGGACACGATTCAATGTTTTTTTGTACTTGTTGAAGTTCAATGTACATAAGATGTCATTTAAACCTATATAATATAGATTCGTATTACTTCTTTTCATAAAGCTAAAAACAACTAATAAGTGAAAAGATTAATATATTAATTATTTATGTGGTGTATGTTATGGTTTTGTGATATGCTATAATATGGTTTCTTTCTAAAAACGCCGTCGATCTTATCTTATTGGGGTTATTTTCCGAACAACTAAACTTTCATTCATGATTTAGCAATTACAATCGATCGAGATAAACATCCTTAGATATATCCGATGTGCATGCAAGACGAAAGATTAGAACAACGAAGCATACAACATGATACAAAGATAGAGACACAAACTCAACAAAGTTTGACAATACATGAGAAGAGTTGCCATAGCGATCAAAGATGAGATCTAACAAACTTCAATTCAAATATTTCAAACGACTTAAAGATAATCAACTTAATATGTTATTGGTTTTCTTTTCTATGATTTTTCTTATGAATTTTTTTGTGTGTGATATATGTGTATAAGCAAGAAAAGAAAAAGTATATGCAACGATTTTTTTTCTTTTCTTTATAATGTCTTCATATTAAAATCAAAATGTATATATCCACCAATTATTTTTCAGTTTGATGGTTCATAGATAGATTTATGTGTGATACATTTGTTTAACAACTAAAGATTTATGTGTGATACATTTGTTAAAAAAAAAAAAACAGGTTTTGAACCTTAACTAATGCAGAAAACTAAACTAAACTTTATGGTTTACGAAGCTGCATGTTCTAGACAAACGACTGCTCAATTTGGAACATCAAAGTACAAGTTTATATGCTAAATAATATTACTATAATTAAGATAAAGATGCATCTTACCAAGTTGGTCATTACATAATGATACTTTATGTCATCGATATTCTCCTTCTCTCTTTACATATATATACATTAGTATATAGTCATATTAATTATATGATTTGGTATATTGCTCTGTGTACGTATTATACATACATGAGCCTAATAATAGAGAAAAGGCTATGAAAGAAAGGCTATGTGTGACCAAGATTTTGTAGGTACTTATCTTGAATCTTTGAACTTCATCAGAATTGCAGTACAAGTACAAAATTTAAATCCTTTTATAAGATTTATGTTATAAACAATTACAGTGGGTGTGGGTTGTTTGATTCAAATAATTAATGAATATTATAAATATTGATTCAGATATATGTATAGTCTTCTATAAACTTGATTTTCTTGTAGTTAAATAATTCTTCTCAACATGAGTTAATTACTTGTATTATTATTTGTACTAAATTGTTAAAAATATATCTATACATTATGTGTATTTTAATAATATACTTTGTCCTTGTACTTTTTTTTTCTTTTTTTTTCTAAATGTCATTGTACTTAAATACATAATTTTTCGTCTTTTTAGCCGTAGAAGCAATAGGCAGAATATCCACGTGTACTAATAGGTTCTATGTAGACAAAATTAAGATCCCTTTTATATTTTTATTTCTTCAATTTAAAACAAAACAATATTCTTATGTATTTATATCAAAAAGCAAGTTTCCCGGGAACAAGGTCCGGCCGCTCGAGTGTAAAGCAGACAATTATTATGAAACATAAAAGCAAATTTCTAAATTTTAATTGATTACAGAAAAGAAGAAAACTCAATTTAAAAATTCAGCATATTGAAGGACTAGTCATGTTTGTTTGATGTAAATCGATTGGTGCAAGTTTCTTTACACCAAACTTTGAAGTAAGGAAAAAAAAAGAGGTATAATAAACAGAAATATACATCTTAAATGAAGTTTACGTATTTCTTTGAGATATTTTAGAGATATTTTTTTCGTAATCTGTGAAGTTGAATTTTAAAATTAAAAAGTGCATATTTTACCAATAAATCAAATGAATTTTCAAAAATTTCGAATTTACGATTTACATAATATTAAGGGACCTATTTGCATAGCCTTGCAACAAAATATATATTGAAAATTTGGTTACACTGTGGCCCTCCCTGTTCCAAGAGCCTCCGCTAGTTGAACCCTGTACACTAGGAAATGAATTGATGGTGGTTGGTATAACAAAAATTCCATTGATAATAATATAAATTTGACTTCTTATCACCGTAAAAATGTTGTAACATTCAAAATTTGATCATGTAAACTGTACTGGTTTTTGTCAGCGTAAAACTTGTACGTTAATAAAGATTAAATTTCCTAGTTTTTTTCTTATTTTATAGAACTCTTCTAGCTAATTACTAACCAATTGAGATTGTAAAGACTAACCATTAAGTGATAATAAAGGAAATTTGACCCTAATATCTTTATAAGTGCAAAAAAAATAAAATCTAAGAATAAGAAAAACGTGGAGAAAATATTAACCACCCACTTATTCAGTAAACATATATATAATTTCAAATTGTTAGTGCAACAAAAAAAAAATGCATAAACATTGTGTGGGTTTTGCCGGTTTATGTTTACCTTTGTTTTTGCTATAAAAAGCCATAACTCCTTCATTTTCTTTAGACATCTCTTCTTCTCTCATCTCTCTTTTCTTCTCTCTTTTCCTCACATAAACTCTCTTTTTTTACTATTAAATCCATATGGTACCTCAAATTAATCTATGGTCATCTAGGGTTATCTTGAAGATTAGAATTGATTCTAGCACGCACAGAGAGGAAGATCATTGCATCCAGAATCACAAACATGGCCTATCTTTTATCTTTTCTTTTTGATCTAAGTCACTGTTTTATGCTATATATAGTATAATCAAATTCTTTACATGTGCTTGTATGTATGCGTATATATAGTAACGGAATTGTTAATATGCTTATAGATGTTGAGTTGGTGGAGGAAGAGAGCTTTCTTCGGTCCACTCATGGAGTAATATGTGAGATTTAATTGACTCTCGACTCATTCATCCAAATACCAAATGAAAGAATTTGTTCTCATATGGTAAATGAATGAATGATGCGAGAGACAAATTGAGTCTTCACTTCTCTATGCTTGGACTGAAGGGAGCTCCCTATTTTTATCTTTCTCAGAGTACCACATTTTATATCTATATATATACAAGCATTGAATTCGTGTGTATAACTCAAGATCAAGTTCAACATTGATCGATATGAATATAAATAAGTTTGACATTGGACTCATATGAGTGTTTATAGTGTTGTTTTGCAGGATTCAGTTCAGCCATGGACCTCCTTGAACATCTTCGAGTCCAGTCTACGAAGATTTTTTTTTATCTTTTTCTCTCTATCAAATAAGTGTCACTAACAATCTTTCAAGATAAGGTTTTACAAGTTCATAAAAAATGTATTTTTCTTTTCTTACATTTTTGCATTTCATGTAAGATTAAATATCTAGCTTTCGCTCAATAAAAGATGACTTATTTGTAAGCTGTCACTGTGTCACAAGCTACTACGCGCAACTGCGAGTTCAGAAATGAATCTATCCTTTGATCCAGTAAAATAGATTATAAGAAAACTAAGAAATAAAATGATATAATCAAAAACAATTTCTTTACATGTATTTGAATAATTAGGGCTTTGACAATAAAACCCTAAGATGGGCTGTAAAGTATCAAAATTACAAGAGAGAGACAGAGAAAGAGATCTCAGTGTTCAACGACAACATCACCTCGGGTCTTGATCTCTTTTCACTGCAACAAGTTCCTAGATATGTCTTCTTCATCGTTGGAAAAAAGCCCTTTAATTACTGAACTACCCTCGGCTACTAATACCCTTATGAGGACAAAATCGTACATTAAGATCGACATTTGACGAGTGTCAACATCATCATCATGCATTGATCTACAATTTGATCACATTCACATGTATTATTTTTCCATCACAATTAATAACTTGAAATTTGAATTGTTTTAGTGAACAAAGAATCATTCTTATATCGGGGTTACTGAGTGTAATCTATACATAATCAAAACTATCATTTGGTTAAAGTTATAATAATCTATGGAGCATGACTAAATATATGTTTAGATTCTTGTAATGATGCCTCATCTCCACCGAATACCGCAAAAGAGGTTTAATTAACTAAAGTTGATATATTTATGTGTATTTGTGTAGACTTGGTTAAGAATAAGATACCATTTTTATATCAATTAAAAAGTATCAAAAAATTATGCTATTTCAAAGCATACAATTGTATGCCAAATATAGATGACAATAATCTTTTTCCAATCCACTTTATTAATATAGTGTGTGTACATATTTTTCTTTAAGCTTTTATTCTTTTCACTCATTGTTCTTTCTAATTAAAATGTGTACGGATTTCTTGTGTTTTGACACGTGGTATATTGTCTTGTGAGAAGTGAAGTTGCACATATGTATATACTATATGAAACTTACCAAATGGTTTGGTTTGGTTTATAAGACACGCATAGTTATGTTGAAATTTTAACATATGCTTAGATTGTGTGAACGTCTAAATTTTGACAGCTGAATCATAATATGTCGTAGTTTTAATCAAAATTTGATTGATATCATCTTGGTGAAGCTTTTTTTTCGGTTTAGAATCTAAATAACCCATAATTGGACGTCAGGTTTAACGCTAAAACGTCTTTCTTTTTTTTGTTATACGCCCTCAATTATTAAAATGATACTGTATATAGTTTATACGAATTTAGGATGTAGAATACACCATTTCACAAACATGATGAGACAAAGAATATTGTTGGTGGGTTATGGCATTTGACTATAATCCCATTGGCACACTAAAAAGAGACAATGACGATGAAGTGAAGAATGCAGGTCTCATTATATTATACACATTTTTTACATTCATATATATATAATTATATATATATGTGTATGTGCAAGACGATGTGACATCACAAAATCTATATATATCTTATAAGTTAAAAACGACAATAAAGTGTGATGAAAAGGAACACCTGAGAATGTGCAATTATTAATAGCATAGTTGTGTACAGTTAAACAAATCATTTTGGGTATTTTTGAGTCTTTAATTATTCTAAGATAATTGTCACTAAGTTTCTGTTTTCCATAACATATGTATTTATAAACTGTGTGTGATATTTCTTTCCTCTCTTAGTTATTTTTTTTTGTGTGCAAAGCATACTTTCATTCAAACTCAACCCATAGGTAGTACAAAGTTTACACAAACATCAACCTCATTGTTGGAAACATCAAATAACAATACTAGCTCTCTCACAAGAGAATGGAAAAGGAAAAGGATAGGATAAATCGACCGTAGATCCATACATCGGAGACAAGAACAAGATAGTAACTTGCCACAAGCGAGAGAATGGTGAGTCGAAGACAATTCCACGAATACTTCGGGAGATTGTTGAATGGTCACGGTCCAAACAAGACATAGTGACGTTGAGAAAAAGTCTTTAACCTTGGATATCACCGGCTCGAAACACGAGGCTTCTACAAAGGTGGTTAAGGTATCCAAATGGTTTTGCAAACTTAAGGTCAGAGACCAATCAAAAGTTCTCTCTATAAAAGAGGATGATTCAAAAGTTCTCTCTATCAAAGAGGATGATTCTATCATAAGATTCTTAGACATATAGGAATTGTATGAGCTACTCTCAAGGACACTAAGATCTACCACCAGGGTTAATAAGAGCTCCTTGTCTAGACTATCTATTGTTGTCAACGTGATGAGAGAAAGGAGTCCATGGCCAGTCTCAAAATCATAACGTGACATCAAATATCTAGTGTTTGATAAGGAAGAAAGAAAATCAGACCTGGGCCGAATTGGTAAATGGGTCAGCCCATATGCATTAGTTTTGGGCCGTAGTAAACTTCTTAGTGGGTCAGAAACTATCCAGCCCAATTCGAAAAGGAGATCCTGTCGTTACAGATCCACACCAGCAGCTAGGGTTTTGTCTCCTGATGACTGCCGCTTCTTCGAGTTGAGTGGCTGACCACTATTCCGACATGATTTCACCGGATATGCGAGATCGGAGACAAAAATAGTCGCTGGAGCCTTTATCAATGAGACACGATCAAAGAAACATGGGATCTCCATCCAGAAAGTACCATCGTCGTGCGCCGTCAACGTCTCCACCGGACATGGCGCATCTAATGGTCCAAGAGAGAGATCTCCTGCCATCAACGAAGTCCAGTGTGAGGGTTCTTCTGGGAGGATCAAAATAGATCCAGATCGGGAAGTGAAAAGTTGAGCGATGAGTGAGGATTCTGTCGTTTGGCTTGCATCGCTGGAAATTGGCGGTTTTGGCAGAAATTGTGCGAACAGAGGGTGAGACGGGATAGCAAACGCTGAACCCCATCGTTGGCTTCCGTTGCTGGAGTTTGATTCGCCGTTGGAAGTCGTGAGAGATATGGTTCGCAAGGGTTTAAAATATGATTGCAAGAGGAAAAAAGGAATTGAAAACAAAAAGAGTGTAACAAGAGAATAGAGGAAACATGGCAGAGTAGCAACGTCCCGACGCCGGCGATTTTTACCTCCGCCGGCGCCAGAAAACATGGTCGGGAGAGACTTCTCGATAACTGTGTCTAGGAGGATATTGACATTAAAGCATCAATAAATAATTAAAAGCATGAAGTTAAAAGAAAACTTCACAGCCCTCCTCTCTTAGTTATTTATTCCATAAGAATAAGGATTATAAATTGAAAAGAATATAGTTAATCTCTAGAGTGTCGACGACTGTTTGAACTGGTATATTTGGATTACATGATACTACACATAAAAACTCTTTATCCCTTTCACTTGAGGAGATCATTTCTTGGTAGAACATAGACACTCTTGACCTTTTCCGTTTTTCAAAATCTCGCAATTACTTCGCTTTTCACTAGATCCTGCTTAAAACCTGATATACTATACGCCATGCATTGATCTTTTTCGACATGGTGTAAACTCGAATATGTTTTCTAACTTCTGTTTTCATATAGATTTTTGTTTACATTCAACCAAGTTTCATATAAAACGCTAGTTTTTAACCGATCAAGTGATTTTCGGATGGAACCACACCAGTATCTTCACCGTACTTTTCAAATCATTAACATCTATTTGGCCCGCAGAGATCAAACATGCATTCAGTGCGCAATTTTCAACAAATATATAACCTTTGTGAAGACTACCATTTAATACTTGTATTTTAGAGTGCTATCAAATTTAACTATCTCCAAAACTATTTTTACTGTCCCGAAAGTATTTGAGGAAATGTATAAATATACTAAGTTACACGATTTGACCACCTAGTATTTTGTCATATTTGAAAGGGGCGATTCCATTCTTGCATTGCATGTCGAAATTTCAAAGATTAATCAATGAAAGTTAATAGATTTTACTTGGAAAAGAATTTTAAATTGCAAAATATCTCTAAGTAATTAAGCACTAGATGAAAGTGCATTGGTAATGTCCAACATTTAGGATTCGGTGCATAATTTTTGTTGTATTTGTTTGTAACCAACTACAAACATAATGGTCCCCAATTTATCATAATCTTGACAAGATCTTTGAAAAATCAACCCACTTCATAAAAATCAATATAAACCATATGGAGGCATGGACTAAAGTAGTAATGCTCCAAAACTTGAGGGCAGTTTTGTAAAATGCTGACCTAACAACATTTAGTCAACCCTTCAACAACTACAAAAGCACTAAACAAAACTCCATTAAGTCCACTTCAATAGATCTTGTCAATTTCAAAGCATTGTGTAGAAATGAATCCGTCACTTTCAGGATATTATATATAATGAATGGAAAAAAATTGACTTGAGAAAAGCTTACTAGAGAAACAATGTGAAGAGCAAGTTAAACATGAACCAATATAAAGTATAATAGTGGCTTAGGTTTCTAAGAAGTATACAATAGCTTCAAAGAGATTATGGATATGATCTCTAAACAAATCTACTCTATGCATAATTGGCTTCCTTTCAGGCTTCAATTCTATTCATTTGCTCATGCAGCCTCATAAAGGCCTAACATGTAACCATCAGGGCATTTCATAGCCGCAACCTAGTAAAACAAAAAAACAACCGCAAAAATACTTCAAATCCCATTTCAGCAAGTAAGTATGAAATGAAACTTGAACATCTTCATAAGAAATTGTAACCTTTCCATGTATCTCATACTTGATAGTGCCATCTAATTCAGCTCCTAAAGCCATAAGTTTAGTCACTGTTGTATTAATGTCAGTGACTGTGAACGATAGAAGCGATGAGTATCCCTTCTCAGCAACATGATTGCTGCGGAAAAAAGAAAGTCTTTGAGAGGTCTTCTCAGCGATAAACAGTGTAACACAAAAGTCCAAATCCGGAAGTTATTTTAAGGGAATAAACTCAGAAAGTTTTCATTGAGGCAAATGATCAAACAGGTTGTGTGCTTTGAGCAATAATGGAACAAAAGAGGAGATAAAACCTAGGAGATTGCATAAGAGCTAGCTTGATAGGACCAGAATGGAGCTCAGCCCAGCGTAAAGTGACGACATTGACGGAAAAGTCGAGACCTTGAGCATAGAATCGAGCAGCTTTTGGTACGTCTCTGTGAAGCTGCAGAATCCACCTAAACGACGCCGTCGCCATCTCTCTCTAGACGAAGACGAACGAGTGTAAAATAAAACACAATACAAAAAAAAGATTGGCCATTTGACCCAAAAAACAAAAACAAAAACAAAAAAAAGATTGGCCCAATACACATTATTGGGCTTCTTTCGGGCTCACCTCTAAATGGTACCGTGTCGCACTCTCTGCAATATAAACCAGATATGAGATAGCTATTGGTTTATTTGAAAAAAAGGAAAGAGAATTTTTGGGTTGTTAAGGCCCAAATAAAACCCATAAATCAGTGGACTGGATTAGATAATAGAGTGGACAATCCTAAATTGATTGTGTGGAACAAAAGCATGAGCCGCTTGGTTCAGACGATGTTGTTATGGCTCAAAAGCGAAAAGGTAAAACACAAAGGGATGAATTTGGGGACGTAATCTAATAAAATTGACCATAATTCTTAAACTTCTAGGGTTCCTTATTTCGGAACGACACATATACACAAGCTTTATGAGGGAGAGGACGATGTCGCTGCCAATTGAAACAAAGAGGCTTTGAATAATAATTTTCGTCATAAGTCAAAATTTTACGAAATGAGTGAAGAAATACAAGGTAATCTTCTTAGCTTCTTATATAATTAAGAGATTTGTTTTTAAATCGGTTACCAGATAGAGATTAATGATAACTTAAATGAATATCTTAGGGGTTCGATACTACAGAAGCGAGTGATGGTCCTGAACTTCAAAAATCCATCTGTGATAAAAGGTGGTCACCTTGTTGTACCTTAGTCCGCCTTTATGCTAGGATGGGTCTTCATCGTTACAATTTGTTGAAGGTAATTCTAAGTCAATACTCTTCTTCTCGATCTCTTTTTTGTTTGTCAATTGTTGTATTGCACCACAATTCATTTTTTTTTGTTTGATCATCATGGGAAGAATTTACAGCTTAGTCGTGTAAAGAAATACAATATGAGTACGCATTATGCTGCTTGTAATTACTACATAACTTTGGTTGCTATGGATCCAGCTCGCAGCAAACTTTTGAATTTTCAAACTAAAGTTGATGAAGAACGTTTTGGCAAGTTTATTTTGAAATTCCCTATTGCTAGACCTCGAGGAAAAATCACTTAGGATGGAGCTTTGATAACTGAATGCTATTTCTACGTCAAAGGTGATTTGCTTAAGTGTCCCTCGGAGGATATTTTCGAAAATAGAAAGCGATTTTACGTGGTGGAGGAATCAAAGCTGCAAGTCAATGACTGGATTCTTCTATATTTGGAAGTTGCAGTTGCCACAACTCATAGGAGCAATGGTAAATATCATGATCTCTCCGACTTGAAAATTTTTGAAAGTAGTGAAGATGTGGAGCCACCTAATGAGGTATCACTCAATGTCATTAATGTGATTGTCTACATAGTGTACAAGGACTTTTATGAGTCTCGGTTGGTAAGGATGTTGATCGCAAAGCTATTGTTAAACGAAGCTTCAATGAGCATAATGGACGCTTCATTGTCGAGGGTCGAAATAAGGTTATCAAATCCGATTTGGGTCTGGTCCGACATTTACGAGTGTCCTACGCAAAAACTTAATGACATGTCCTTTTCATATATTCCAGAAACATACTTAGTAATAAAAATAAAATCTACTAAGTACTAACCTTTAAATAACGGTTTAAAAATTCTAAAACAATGGAAAAGAACTACAAAAAAATGTTGCTTTGACAATATTTTAACAGCAAGCCAAAGCAAAAAGTATGATAGCAAGTGTTTTGTGTTCGTGAATATAAAATGTTAAAATTAGATTATATGAAATTGTGTGATTATTGTTTAACACAAATCAAAGCCAACATGTTGGATGAAGATGTTTGTTTTCATAGTTTAACAAAGCTAAGTAGCTAAAGAAAAAGTCGCTAACGATCTAGCGATTTAAAATTTCAAATTTAACTAATCATTGCATTTGCAACTTTTTTTCTTCTTTTCAAATTTCCAAATAAAAAAGTAAAACAACAACAAATTGAAATTCAAAACTAATAATTAACCTCAAAATCTTTGTTTTATTCATATATGGCCACAATTTTTTAAAAACCCTAAACATATATGAAAGTTTAACATAGTTTTTTACTAGAAAAGGCCCTCAAAATTTGAGACCTTTATCACTTGCTTATGTTCCTTGGCATCTGGGCCAAGCCTGAGCCAGGTGGCGCATGGTGTTGACTAATCCAAAATAAGATAGATTCTGCTCAAATGAGATTATTTAGATAAAATTTGAAATAGCTAATTGATGAGCTTTATTGGAATGTAAAGAACAGAGAAAGGTGAAAGCTTGAGACTTTTCTTTAAGGGAAAAATAGATTTCGATTATGTTTCATTAAAGGTTGAATGTGGCTGCTCAAAGAAGCAACCTTGGTTACATTCATACATGACTTACATCATATATATATGAGACCTCTTACTACAAAACCTCATAACATGTGCTTAGATGGGCTTCCCTAGTGTTAATATATTAGGCTTCTTTGTGGCATCTTATATATTGCATACAAAAGCTAAGATTAGATCAGTGTTAGGTAAAAACAATGCTCGAGAATGGTTTATAACCTTTGACGTACAAATAAATTTTATGCTCATAATGCTTAATTTATAGCAACGTTAACTCATTATCATCAACAAAAGCTGTGATCCTATTTCAAGAAGAGAACAGTAAGCAAGTGCTAATTTTATTCAACATTATATAGCGAAAAGAGAGACAAATACAAGATGAGATTATAAGAAAAAAATGGAGAAAACATTAATTACACACAAGTCATTAAGGGAAGTAAAACAAGAGTTTAGATGATCTAAAACCAAAACAAGAAAAGAAAAGAGCCATAAAAGATAATCATAGGATTGAGTTTAGATCATTTTAGAAACTACACAAACCTTGTAGCCTGAGAAAAATGATGATCTTCTAATGACAATGACTCCATTTAGTCGGACACATTGCATGATAAGCTGAGGTTATCCGAGATTAGTTGGATTTTGCAATTAGTTGAAGCTACTCTAGGAAGGTTCTCAAGTTTCTTGAACACTTTCATCACATCTTCATCGTTTGATGTATAGTAGCACAAAATCACTTGCTCAAGATTCGGCATTTTCTCTATGAAGTATTCGACATGCTCTATCTACTCCCTTAAACAATAAACAAATTCCTCATCTTCATCATCATCATCGTCGTCGTCGTCCTCATCGTCCTCATGTACATCGCAAATTTCACCAAAGTTCAAAATCTTTAGAACCTTGACCGGACTTGATGATAGGCAAGGACGAGCAACCACTCCCCCCACAAAATTAGTAGGATATCTACATAAGCACCCGTCTTCGTCCTCGCATCTATCTGAATATATGTGATGCATTCCCTGAAACATAAAAGGAAACAGTTTCATAATCTATGTGTTTTGAAAAACGTGGTATGGTTGATTGAAAAGGATTGTGTATGTATAGTACTTCGAAGATAAGAGTTATTAGATTTGGACAATTGTTGAGCATAGCTGGCAATGGTTTCCATATTATATGTGGTTTAGTCTGAATAGTTAATTCAATGAGATTGCTGAATACTGGTATTGTATCACGGCAGCAGCCAAATACCTAAAAACCAAAAAAAACAAATCAAGTCAAGCATGTAATCATTGGTCTAATAACATAAACAAGACTAATTAATTAATCAATATCCAGCTGGGACTGACCTCAAGAGTTTCATCAGACAAGTAGAGGATCTTGACATTGCATATTCCAGTGAGAAGATTTGTTACATTACTCTTTTCCTTGGATGAAACATAATATTCGGTTTCCAAATGGTTATAGACCTGATCATATGTCAGTCGAATTCCGAGTCTAGCTTCAACAAGTGAACCGAAACTCACTTGTTGATACCTATCCGCAATTGAATCAAAAAATTCTAGGTAGACCACCTTTGGATTATGAAATAATAATGAGACTTTATCGTTAGCCTCATCATATCTTTCAAAACGACAATACTCTAGTATCTTGAGGTTTGGGAGATATATGGTCACAAAGCAAGGTTCAGGTTCCGAAGACTCATCCCATTTCCAATTAATCATCATCAATTCTTCGAGTGCGTGACAACCAGAAATAAGCTTGTTAAACGTACTCAATTTTATCTTGAAATGGTACAGATGGAGAGTCTTGAGCTTCGGAAGAGAAACTTCTCTTCCCACACTAATGTTGATGTCACCTTCAAACATTATTATTAGCGTAACTAGTGTTTGACTCACAAAAATCTCTGGAGGCAAATGATAAAAACTCGAGTCAAAACCATCCGAACAGGAAGAGACGTATAGACGAATATCTGATACATCACGTTTCAACACATTTTGTATCCAATCCAGCACCCATCTTTCATTGATAATATGTTTACCATTTAGGCGGAATTTGTTTATTCGAGCATTCCCTTGCAAAGCCAACACCCCATCCACGAACCGCATAAAACTTGTAGCATTTGTTCTCTTCTCTTCGTTAGTCTTTGCGGGATGTAAACACAAAGAGTCATCAAAGTCAAGACTGTGCACAAACGAAAGCAAAGGCTTCCATCTTTTGGCAAGAACAGTAGTGGCAACAGCTTCTATAGTTGGAAGGAATGATAAAATGTGACCTATCAGTGCATCTGGTAAATCACTGATTATATCTCTACCACCACCAAAATCCTTCATTTTCGACATTATTTTCTGATACAAATATCAACACTTTCAGTGAGGTCCAAAACAACTTTGAAAGTTTGTTAAAAACACGTTTAAATTATACTATAGAAATTTCAACTTTAACTAGGTGATTTTTAAAAAAATCAAAATATTAAATATTATTATCGTAGTGTTGCGGATGTCGGATCCGCATGTAATATAAATAATTACTTGCAGATGTTGACGGATCTAATGGATCCTAATTTATGTATTCCAAATTTTAGGATATCGGATCTGTGCCTACCGGCTACCGTTATCCGCAACCCACTAACACAAATCTTAAGAAATTGAAAGAGTTCAGTGATATGAGATTTTTACCTTTTCCGAATAAAGCACTGATACCTCGTCTCAAGATTATTTCATGGTTTTTTGAAGGTCATCGTTTTTTTTTTGCAAGATAAGGACAATAAAAAAATAGGAGACGAAGCTAATATATTTGTAATTATGTTTAGAAATTAGGAGAGGTATATATTATTATAAGGAAAGCAATATTTTTTTTTTATAAGGGGGTTAATTAGATTTATTTCCTAAATATAATAAATCTTTCTTATGGAATATTTTGCATTGACTGAAAAAATTAGCAATAATTTGATTTAAGAAAAATTGAAATAATTTAACACTAACCATTTTTATTTTAACAATATCTCACAAAAAATTGAAAATATCTCATACAAATTAGATTGTAATAAATATTTTGGCTGACTATTTTCCAACGAGAACTTTTACATCAAGCGAAATAGAGCTCAAACTATTTATTTGTAAATAAAGTTGACGAACATAAATGATTTTAAATGAAATAAAGTTCGAAATAACATTGTTTTCTTTCGAAATATCTATCATAGATTTAAAAAAATAGAGAAATTTTTAGAATTTTTCGCTCTTTGATACTTTTTTTTTGAAAAATGGCCATTTTCTAAATTGATAAACTTATGTGTATATATTATAAAGTAGGCATGGAACATAAAACCGAACCAAAATAATCAAAACCGAGCTGAACCGAAATGTTTGGGTTTCGGTTCGGGTTTGGTTATTGAGGTGAAACCGATCGGCAACATAATTGTAACCGGTTCTCGGTTCGGTTCGGTTCACTCAAACCGAATGGTTAACCGAGGAAAGCAGAAAACCCTAATTATAAGATTTTTACCCAACTTCTTTTTCTTTCCTCCGGTAACATGTACATTATCGATTTATCGAGATAGTAATTTTATCGAATGAGAGATAGTAAACACATTAACTATAGGGCCTCAATTCAAACGTCGCAGTTTAAAATATTGCGCTCTCCAACAGACCAACAGAAAAAAAAATAACAGACTTCACCTTGGCTTACTATGTTTACAAAATGATCCAAAAATTTGCAATCGATTATACAAATATATAGATGTGTTTGATTTACAAAGAACGTGAATATGAATGAAACTCAGGGATCTGTGTGTATCCAACAAGAACTCTCGTTTTTGTCCGTTTTCGACCGAACCACTCTGGATAGATTAGCCTTTGAATAACCGAAGACGCGACTTTGAACTGTTTGCTAGCTTAGTTTTCAAAGTATTATCCTTTACTCCATGAGCTATCGCAATCTCCGACGGGCCTAGAAGATCAGGTGCGACGGTTCTTGAAATCCATTGTCGAACTGGACTTGCTTGTCTTCGAGAAGATGGGAAATTGCAAGACGCTTCATCGATTTCACGAGTTTCGGACAATAACCTTCTGTGTGTTCGTATCATTTCCCCCATTACATCGTTCTTGTTCGTAGTAGCACACTCATTTTCTGGTTTCTTATTGTTGTTGCTGTTCTCAGGCTTTACATCTTCTTCTTCTTCTTCGTCTTCAATAGCTCGGGTGGTTTTCTTCTTTCCGTTACTCGATAACGCCCACGCCATTTGATCCTCAAAGTTCACTTGGAAACTCGACGGGCTTTTCGGCTTTTCATCAATCGAACCGTCTTTGTTATGTTGGTTTGGTTTCTTAGTTTCGTCTCCATAAGACTCTGCAGGTTTCTTGAGCTCAAAGCAATTAGAATCGCTTCCTCCAGAGTCTTCTTCACAGTCTACATCCCGCGGTGGTGCACTCAAGGTGTTAAACGGAACAGATTCAAGTGAATTCCGGCGGTTTCTCGGTATTTCATTCCGCTTCTCCTGAAGAAATGTCTCGATCTCAACCTCCAGCTTATCCAGCACTGATCTGTTCTTACCATTCAATGTATCTCCACCTTCTAATCTCATCTGCATCCTTTCGTCAAGCCAAGATTCCGCAATATGAAGAACCAACTGATCTCCTCCACCTCGACCCGCCCAATCCTTATCAAGATTCTTCTTCTTTAAACCGTGAATCTCCTCTTCGTAACTCTTGATCCCTTTGGCAAACTCATCGCAGAGTAGCTCCATCATCTTATTTGATTTAGACCCTCTCTCAAGCTCCTTGACACAGTTAGACAACGAAGACTTCACTTCCGAGAGCTCTCTTGCCATTTTCCTATGCAAACTCTCAGAACGTTTTCTAAGTTTCCGCTCATCTTCTAACGCTTTCCTCACGGACTGAACAGCAGAGCTCATCCGCTCAACTTCCTTATTCTTGCTCAACAACTTTTCTTCAGCGAGTTGCTTCACCACACTGTCTAGCTCGTGTCTATCGGCTTGCTGGTACCTAAGAAGCTCCTTGATTCGAACGCGTGAATGAGCCACCTCGGTTTTCAAAGCTTTTATCAAGGAGATATTGGAGACATGCTGCTCCTCAAGGCTCCAAATACGGTTCAGTACTTTAAGAAGTTCGGTTGATGTCTTGAGATTGTAGTGAGGTTCTCTAGACGGTCTTCCTCGGAACTCCAATGAACTACTTGGAGTTACTGCTTTGTTGTATGTCGTAACCTGCAAAACCGTAATCATCCATATGTAAAAAAACAAACAAATCTCCAAAACACAATCAAATACTCAATTGTTTAAACCTCGAGAGAGCTTCCGTAACTAGCAGGAGATACAGGCTGAAGAGCGTGATTGTTTCTATCGATTGATTGATGATGCTTTATCAACATTTGACCAATCTGTCTCCTTAGACTTCCCGCACTATCTGGCTGAGAAAGTAGGACCATATCAGATAGTCAAGAACTGAGAGATCCATATCCAAAACCACACGGTGGTCCACACCTACTCAATTGATCATAAAAGAACCTTAAACTCTGACTGAGAACACCACCATCAATCGCATTGTCTTAAGATTCAGATAAAACTATAGTTTTTCATATAGAATCACTCTCCTCACTAACCTAACTAGCGTATACTATACTGAGCTGATATGAAACTTAAAAATCGCAACTTTTACATTGTGAATCCAATACAAATCACTTGCAGTTGCAGAACTAAAATGCCAAGAACAGAGTAACCCTAGACTAAACCCACAAGGGCCATAACACCAAAAATCATCAGAATTCACAGTAAATCATTACGACCCACGTTTCAAAATCCAAACTTTAACACTACCCATAATACTAAACCGATTGATTCAGCTGAATCTAGGACAAACCGATCAACAGTTGCAAAAGTCCAAAAAAGGTAAGATCTTAGAGAAAGACCTGATGATCAGGAGAAGGATCTCGAAGGAATTGAGAAAGGTCAAGACCATTCTCCTTAACCGCAACCGCCTTTCCGTGACGTTGACGGCGGCTACTAGCTCCGGCGAAACCATTTGGGCCGCGGTGCATTTTAGCAGAAGCAGAGGAGAGGTAAGAGTAAGAGCAATCTTCTTCGTCTTTGTAGTGGTACTGATGAAACTCCCAGAAAGCAGCAGCGAGCTTTCTAGAGGACACAACGATTGAGTTAGGAACGAAGCTAATGTGCGCCGGAGTTGAAGATCGATTATTATTATTATTATGAACCTTTAACTTTTCCACCAATCTTTCCACTTTTTGTCTCTCTTCTTCTCCTCTTACTTTACTTTCCATCTTTTTATGGCCAAAAAGCAATAAAGTTTCCACCTTTTTTCTCTTTAATTCAATACAGAAATCTTAACAATTTCTCAGATTTTCTGGTGAATTTGTTTCACCTGTAATTTGAACGTTGGCTACTTTTCATGTGGGGTTTCTTTTTTGTTTCCGTCTAAAGGATTTTTTCTTCTTCAATGGCTACAATCAGTTTGTTTGAGTCACATCACTATCACTATTAATTATGTCACCAGCATGAGATTGATAAAAAAGTACTATTGTTTTAACACGTGGAAATCTGGGATTTTGGGATGCTGTAATATTCCGACAGTACCGTAACTTGGTACTTTTTGGCTTTGTGTGTTTGTATTGTGGTGTGGCATTTTCCTCGTTCTTTGTATTTGTCAATAAGCCTCATCCATTCAAGTTCCAAAGCGAAGAGGTGTTGTTTCTTTTTAATGTGTCAAAGACACTAAATAAATTAGAGGGTTAGATCTAAGTAACGAACCAAAAACCCATTACAGGCTTTATTACCCAACTAATGGGCTTAGAGAGCCCATTCTTAATCTTTGTAGTGTCGGCCACATAATAGTAGGCATTGCCATTCAATATTATTTCTAACACTTGGAAAGTAATTAGGAATATTGAATTGAGAAATCGGTATTATCTACTTAATTGGTCCAAAATTAACCCAAACAAAAAAAACAAGAGTTTTTTATTTTTGTTTTGGGGTAATTTTGGATGAGTTAATATGATATTCTAGTTTAGAAATTGTAGTTTATGAGTAATTAATTAGTGAAAAAGTGTCATAATTTCACAGAATTTAGTTGAATGAAAAATGTCTTTTGACAAAGCTTGTGTAGCACATACATATAGAAGGGACGAAAAAGGTCGAGAAAATGAATTTCATTAACAAAAGTTGGTATAGGCAGGCTACCGACGTTAACTCTACGAAAGAAGATAAGTAGTCGAATGAAAGAAAGTATTGTAAGAGAAGTGGGACATATACAAGAGGAAGAGAATAGTGCAAAAATAAGTCATGAAAGACTGAGCAGTGAGTATAAGAGTAGTTTAGTAAAATTGATATATGGTATTGTGTAAACCGGAGTTAACCAGTAATTAGCTTTACATTATTAGCAAAGTCTGTAATCAGTCCAGGTTCATTAATGAGAATAACGAACCTTAATGTTGCATAATTAATTGTGTCAAGAAGAAGTAGTATTGCTTAATTGTTTACGAACTGTTGCATAACCTTAGTGCTTAAACAATACCATACATCAATTTTACTAAACCACTATAATAGTGAGATGTGTTAATCACAAGACTTTTTGCATTATCATCCAAAACTTCAATATTATAAGAATACAAATGTTCTTAGTTATATTATTAAATGCCTATTAGAATATCCCAAGTTCAGTGTATTAATTGGTTGGAGAGTCGGAGACAAAGCCCCCCATTCATAAATTATTAGATCCATAGATCTTTCATACAAAGTCGTTCAATAAAAAAAGAGAAGATACTTCATACAATTTTCCATATAATTTAGATTAAACTTTACTCTGACTTTGGCTTAACTTCAATGTTCTGCATTTTATCGGAAGAATTATCTACCATGATATCATGAAAAATAATCTTTCAACCAGAATATTCGAAGATTCAATTCACATTGCGTGTGTAAAGTGTAGATTCATCCTATAATGATCAATCCATGACCGTCGCACAATATTCTCCAGCGCAAACATAGTCATACACTTCACAACCATTAATTAATTATCATGGAATTGTTATACTTTTATATTTAAATATATGTAACATCACTTGTTCATAGATTTTGCATTGGTTGATTGACATTAAGATTATATTTGAATAATACAATTATAATGACATCTAACGGCTTCAAAAAAATAACAATATAATAGCTTCGAACATGACTTATGGATGATACGATATATGAATCAAAGCCATAATCCAAACAGTATAACATGTATATATAAACATAAATCACATATAATTTACACACACAAAAACAAAAATTGTCGTCTTATGGTATTATCATCTGCTCATTAATTACATGCATTGTATAATTTTCAGCTGTCTGCTTGTTCTATAGAAGCAATAAAACCATTTCTTTCAAATTCTTCTCAATTCTCACACGATGATTCTAATAGAAAACGGAGCATTTAAGAATGGTGGTGGCCGTGGGTGGCAAACCATCGCCGAAGAAGCCCCTCCACTTAGTGTGAACCGTTGTAGATCGGAGAGACTTCGGCAATAAACTGTCTTCTCAATCATTTAAACCCAAACAACGCATTTTAAAACCAAAATGCATTCTCTTCAATCAAATCTTACTTTACATAAAAATATGTTTTCAGTAATAAAACGTTTAGATATTTAAAATCCCTACTATAAGAATACGAAGATTAAAAAATCTATGAATGTGTTTTTTTCAGAAAAAAAAAAGTCATTGATATCTTAACAACAGTTAAGTATATTTTTTATAACTCTCCAAAATTGTAAGCGGCAAAAATTATCTATATATAAAAAAAATACTCAAGTGGGATATATGTGTTTCGTTTCCTTAATACTAGTAAGTTTACATAAATGCCAACCGTATATGTTTTATAAGAGCAAGAGGGATCCGAATCTAGATATATATTCATGAACATGTGAGCATGAAAAGTAAACCTTGTTGTAGTGAAAAAGACGTTTAGTATATTCAAGACTAATTTTTGGTTTGTACGAAACACTCAAAAAATTTCATCTATTTCTTTACAAACACTTGAAAGTGAAAACTATCCCCAACACATGCAAAGAAGTACAGTTTTCTGCTCGTTCTATAGAAGCAATATAACCATTTCTTAAATTTCAAAAAATAAACATCGTTAGTATTTGCTTCTGAGTCAGCAAAACTCTTTTATGGTTTATCAATAACTTAATTTCTTTTGTAGTTTTATTGATTGATGACAAAGAAAACTTCATTAGTAAATATTATAAAGGATCCATAAGAATTATTAAATGAGTGAAAAAACAAAAGATGACTTTATCAGATTCCTTAAAACAATATTTTTAAAAAAAAATGGAACAAGTAGCAAAATCCTTAAACAAAAATGCAAAAATAATTAGAAACTTATAAAGGATTGACTAAGCATTAAGATTCCGAAAGAGAGACGGCGAAAATGGACGAATATTGAGAGATGTTTAAACACAGTTGCATCTATCTCTATTTCTGTATTTAAGTTGTAATCTTCGTAACATTCACAATGGACTATGTCATAAACGAAACATGTAAAACTGTTATCCTGATTATTTGGAAGACATGTGTGCATGGTTGTAATCTTTTTACCTTATTATAGTTCTTTCCATTGGAAATTATAGAAAATCTATAATGTAATAACGAAAATCATAATGTTAATGTTACTAGTCTCCAAAAAAACGTTAGAGCATTTCCACTTGAAAGTTTCACTAATAAAAAATAAAGAAAAGAGAGTGAGAAGAGAATTTTTTAATTTTTGAGAAGTTTTTATATATCACATCTTTACATATATAACTGGTTCAATTTTCTTGTATAATTTAAAATTTTAGTTATAGAACTAAACCATATTTAAAATACTAGTATAATATTAATTAGAGATTTGAGTGTGTTTTTCACCAGTAGAGATATTTTACAATAGTCAACAAAATACGCATGCACTAAAAATATTATATCTAAATTAATATTTATGTGGAAACCAAATAATATTAATTATATGCGCATAGTATACTCTATATTTTGTAAATTAAAAACGACCGTTTTGGTAGTAACAAATTTCATATAAGAAAATCTGTATTTTTATTAGATCTTCCATTCTATTCGAAGATTTAGTTTTATCCTTTATAAATAACAATAACTTATTTTTCGAAGTTTTATATTGATGAGAAAAAGAAAAAAAAAATCAATAGATAATTTTTTATATTATAGTAATACATTAAAATAAAGAGTTAATTTGCAAACTAGTCACTTTTTTAAACTTAATTAGAAAAGTAGTCACTTTATTATTCATAATTTGCAAAATAGTTACTTTTCACTGTTTGATTCGTACACTTAGATTGTACATCACTTTTAGTGTACAAATATATATAAAAATACACAGCGTACACTTTACATTTGTATACTAAAAGTGATGTACAATCCAAGTGTACGAATCAAACTGTGAAAAGTGACTATTTTGCAAATTATAAATAGTAAAGTGACTACTTTCTTAATTAAGTTTGAAAAAGTGACTATTTTGCCAACACACCCTAAAATAAAATATTGAGTGAAAAACAAAAGTTGACTTTATCAGATTCCTCTTTTCCTTTTCGGTGTATCCTTTTCAGCTAAGTTATGCTATAAAAAAACCAACTACAAAAAAATTAACAACTAAGCAAAATTCATTAACAAAAATACACAAAAAGATCATGATTACAAAGCTAATGAGATAAAACTTATAAAGTCGTGACTAAGCATTAAGTATCCAACAGAGAGAAAAAGAGAGAGACCTGAAAAAAATGACGACTGATAGATGTACTGCTCCATCTTTCTCTATTTAAGTCGTAATCTTCTAGTCAATATCGATCCAACTTCTCTCTCTCTCTCGCACACTATTCTTTGTTTTTGTCTTCTTCTTCTCCTTCGCCTGCAATTTCTACGAATCATCCTCTCTCGTCGTTCTTCTTTACATGTCGGCTAATTCTGGGCCTATAACTATTTCAATGTCCGACTTCGTGATCTAGTGAGATCAGAATCACTTGCGAATTCTTCAGGTACTCTCTTGTTGTTTCGTTTAATCTCTTCACAATGCCTTGATTTCTAGGGTATAATTATGGTTTTTGACCAGACAATTTAAGGTTTTTCTCGAGAATTGTAGTTTTTTTGTATATATTTATTCTTGTGTAATTGGGATCGTATCTTGGTGCAACTCTCTATATGCATGTATGTGTTATAGTGGAATCTTCTCTGTTAAAAAATAATCTTTTGAGAATCTAAGAATTTATATAAACTTGGAGTACTATTTTGATTTGGATTATGATTCTTAATTGGATTCTAAGAATATAAGAATTCTAAAGATCGAAGCTTTTTTTGTTTATCAACATAAAGATCGAAGCTTGATTGTTTTTTTTAATAGGGGTTTTGAAGAAGTTTCTCTACTCTTCTGGGACGTGGGAACAAGGTTTAGTCTGCAAGGATGGCTACAAATTCTACAAAAGCTTGTCCTGCTCCGATGAAAGCAACCTCTAATGGAGTTTTCCAAGGAGATAACCCTATAGACTTTGCGTTACCTCTTGCGATTCTGCAGATAGTTATTGTTATAGTTCTCACTCGTGTTCTTGCTTACCTTTTAAGACCTTTGAGACAGCCTCGTGTTATTGCTGAAGTTATTGTAAGTTTTTTTTCTTTTGTCAATTTCTTGACTCTTGATCAGTACTGTTTTTTTGGTGAATGATTTAGTCTGTTGATTTGCAGGGTGGGATTATGCTTGGACCTTCTCTTCTTGGTCGTTCCAAGGCTTTTCTAGACGCTGTGTTCCCGAAGAAAAGCTTGACTGTTCTTGAAACTCTGGCTAATCTCGGCCTTCTCTTCTTCCTTTTCCTTGCTGGTCTAGAGATTGATACCAAAGCCCTTCGTCGCACCGGGAAAAAGGCTTTGGGAATTGCCTTGGCTGGAATAACCCTCCCGTTTGCTCTTGGCATTGGTTCTTCATTCGTTTTAAAAGCAACAATCTCCAAAGGAGTGAATAGTACCGCGTTTCTCGTCTTCATGGGTGTGGCACTCTCTATCACTGCATTCCCTGTGTTGGCCCGTATCTTAGCGGAGCTAAAGCTTCTAACTACTGAGATAGGACGACTTGCTATGTCGGCAGCTGCCGTTAACGATGTGGCAGCTTGGATTCTACTTGCTCTAGCCATTGCTCTCTCGGGATCCAATACCTCTCCCCTTGTCTCTCTCTGGGTTTTCCTTTCCGGGTGTGCTTTTGTTATCGGTGCGTCTTTCATCATTCCACCAATCTTTAGATGGATTTCCCGGAGGTGCCACGAGGGAGAACCTATCGAGGAAACCTACATCTGTGCCACTTTGGCTGTAGTTCTTGTTTGTGGATTCATAACTGATGCCATTGGAATCCACTCCATGTTTGGTGCCTTTGTGGTGGGTGTTTTGATTCCAAAGGAAGGACCTTTTGCTGGTGCACTAGTTGAGAAGGTGGAAGATCTTGTATCCGGTCTCTTCCTGCCGCTTTACTTTGTGGCAAGTGGTCTGAAAACTAATGTGGCAACGATCCAAGGAGCTCAGTCTTGGGGTCTTCTGGTTTTAGTCACCGCCACAGCTTGTTTCGGTAAGATATTGGGCACTCTCGGTGTTTCCCTCGCCTTCAAGATACCTATGCGAGAAGCAATAACATTAGGATTCCTCATGAACACTAAAGGATTGGTCGAACTCATCGTCCTCAACATCGGAAAAGATCGAAAGGTATAACTTTTTCAAATCCTTAACAATTTGCGTCATGAAAGTTTATAACTTAAATCTTTCTTTTGTTGTGTCCTCAGGTTCTTAATGATCAGACATTTGCCATAATGGTTCTAATGGCTCTCTTCACAACCTTCATCACCACACCAGTCGTAATGGCAGTCTACAAACCAGCGAGAAGAGCGAAGAAAGAAGGAGAATACAAACACAGGGCAGTAGAACGAGAGAACACAAACACACAGCTTCGAATCCTCACATGTTTCCACGGAGCAGGAAGCATTCCTTCAATGATAAACCTCCTAGAAGCATCAAGAGGTATCGAAAAAGGCGAAGGGCTCTGCGTTTACGCTCTCCACTTACGGGAACTATCAGAGAGATCATCAGCTATTCTAATGGTTCATAAAGTTCGGAAAAACGGAATGCCGTTTTGGAACAGAAGAGGAGTAAACGCAGACGCTGATCAAGTAGTAGTTGCTTTCCAAGCTTTTCAACAGCTAAGCAGAGTCAATGTCCGACCAATGACAGCAATCTCTTCAATGTCTGATATTCATGAAGATATCTGCACAACAGCTGTAAGAAAAAAAGCAGCCATTGTGATTCTTCCGTTTCACAAGCATCAACAGCTTGATGGTTCGTTAGAGACTACACGTGGCGATTACCGTTGGGTTAACCGGAGAGTTTTGCTTCAAGCTCCTTGTTCGGTTGGTATATTCGTTGACCGTGGACTCGGAGGTTCAAGTCAAGTCTCAGCTCAAGATGTTTCTTACTCTGTTGTTGTTCTGTTCTTCGGTGGTCCTGATGATCGTGAAGCGTTGGCTTATGGATTACGTATGGCGGAGCATCCCGGAATTGTTTTGACTGTTTTCCGATTTGTGGTATCGCCGGAGAGAGTCGGAGAGATTGTTAATGTTGAAGTGAGTAACAATAACAACGAGAATCAGAGTGTGAAGAATCTGAAATCGGATGAGGAGATTATGTCTGAGATAAGGAAGATATCTTCGGTGGACGAATCGGTTAAGTTCGTGGAGAAACAGATTGAAAACGCCGCCGTGGATGTTAGATCGGCGATTGAGGAAGTGCGGCGGAGCAATTTGTTTTTGGTTGGTAGAATGCCAGGTGGAGAAATTGCATTGGCGATTAGGGAGAATAGTGAATGTCCGGAGCTTGGACCTGTAGGAAGCTTGTTGATTTCGCCGGAATCTTCGACAAAAGCATCGGTTTTGGTGATTCAGCAGTACAACGGCACCGGAATAGCTCCGGATTTGGGTGCGGCTGAGACGGAGGTATTGACTTCTACGGATAAAGACTCTGATTGAATGAATCATTGGTTAAAAACAAGAACGGTTCGGTTCGGGTCAGGGGTTGGTTTACCATAGTTAGTGAAAAGTTGGTTAATGAATACGGTTTAATCAAAATGACTGTACTTGGCTTTCACTGTTTCATCTTTTCTTTCTTTTTTGTCGTCACTGTTCATCTTTAAGTTTTTTTGCTTTTGAAAGTAAATGGTTAAATGATGACAAAAAAAAAAATAATGGTTGTTGTAAAAAAAGTTATCTACTTTAATCGGAAAAATAATAAATTTAAAAATCCAGTCATTGAACATAAAACTAAAAACAGAAATGTCAGAAGTGGGGTTTGAACCCACGCCCTCTTACGAGGACCAGAACTTGAGTCTGGCGCCTTAGACCACTCGGCCATCCTGACTTTTGATATTGTTTTCTACTACAAACTATATATAGTGATTAACACCTAGTTGTCTACCTTACGTATGTTGCTTACTTTAAGTAATTATCCAGATTTGATGGTTATCATACCGAAAGCGTTTGGTATTGTGGAATCCACTTTTTGTGTGATTATTTTTGTCGAGAAATCGTGAAATCGCAATTTTGGCAAAAGAATTATGAACAAATTTTTTTGGAAAATTATCAAATTGCGTTTAACCTAGTTCATATACCAATCATTTTAGCTTTTCCTATGAACAAGATGTTGAGATGATGAAAGAGATGGAATGGGAAGAATATTATTAGTCAAATAAAAACAAGAAAGATTCTTATGAACTAAAGTTAGATCGCAGTAGCAGTGAAGAGCGAAAAACCCACGAAACAATTTGAGTTTATGTGTATGGACCAATCCTCAGACATGATGCAAAATTGACATGACGAATACCATCATGGAGAGCTGTTAAAAGGATGAGAAATTAACTAAGACAAATAACTAACAACAATAATTATCATCCATCCGTGTTCTCTCATAATCTAAATATTTTTAGTTAAAACCCCCAAATTTATAATGAACATAATAATAACAAGAGATCAAAGGGTTTATCAACCAACAGCTTCTAACAAAACATGTCTTGAACCATTACTACGATTCCAATGAGAGAGTAACTCACATTCCTTAATCCTTCTTCTTGTTCAGAGCTCCTCTTGGAATCTTGCTTATGACCTTACGCAATACCTTCTCATCAAGTACTGCATATTGCTTTTTGATCTCCCTCATCGCCTTCTCCCCATAGGCATCTACTTTGTCCTCATACTTCTCGTAGAGTACAGGAATGGTGAAGAGAAGGACAGTAGCTGGAAGCAAGAAAGAAAAGCTGGTTATCAAGATATGCAAGTATGATTCCTATCAGATTAAATGCAGTAAGATGTAAATGAATCGTTACCAGTGTAGAACAATGTCAAGAAGTTGTAGCAGCTGCCAATAATGGACAAAACCCACAAGCCAGCAATTACCTAAAACATGTGCAAGCAAGTATTAGCATTTATGAGGAACATAAGAAAACCGCTTTGCATCGAGGTAGATAACATGAACAATACCAGGATAAATTTCTTGACATCTTTTCCTGATGCAATGTTCCTAAGAAGGGTCAAACCACGATTGATTTCAATCCTTAATCCAGAAACAAGTTGAAGAATAGGATCTTCAGGGATGTGAACTTCCGGGATGTGAGGAGTTGACCTGAGGATAAGAACTCAGTTGATCAGGCAGTTATCTCATACTTAACACTTAACATATAAGGGATGTTGTAAGAACATACTTGTGGATGAATGTACAAGCATTAGACCACAAGAACAATGCTGCAAGAGCAAAAATCGCAAAGTGACAGAGAAAAGCGAGGAGATGGTATTCGAATAACTCGAATAAGACCCAAGACGCAGTTACAGCACCCAAGACTCCACCAGATACCTTCTTGTTCCTCCAAAGGAATATATCAGCAGCTACATGCAAACAATGAATCCAGATTCAACATAGTTTCTGAGTATTTCACAAGATTTAAGCGTACTTTCGAGCAAAGCAGACAATTAAGCACTCAAATACACTCAATTTTAGCTTCAAATTAGAGCAACATTCACTAGATCGAGCAAAATCACTATGTAAGATACAAAATCGAGTAAAATCAGAGTTCAAAGTGAAGAAATAGAGATAGATCCATACGTTTTCCACCACCGAGAACCTTGTGAACAGGTTTCTCCCTTCCGAAAAGTCGGTAAATCTTTGACTTGAAGGACGACGACGAAGACGATGTAGATTTCTTATCGTCGTCGGAATCGGACAGAGAAGACGAGTCACCGTGGCCATGGATCTTCTCAACAATCTTCTCCAAGATCGATTCCTCGTGCTTGTGGTCTTCCACCATTTTTGTTGATTCTACAAACCTCCGAGAAGAAGAAAAAAAAACCTAAAACTCTTTACTGATTGAAGAGTGTGGGAGGAGACTGTGACGAATAAAAGCGTGTGCTTCAGATTTAATCCCACCCCTTGATTTAAAACATTTAATCCAGTCCGTTTGATTCGGGTCTGGGCCTCGAGTAGGTAACCGTCCACGGTGGAAAATCAAACTATTTATTTTGTAGCAGATGTAACATATTTGGCGTGGAACTAACGGTCGTTAATTAATGTGAATATTCCCGATAACGTCTCCGTTAGTGGAACGTTAGATGTCGGCGGATAGGATCCAGCATTGGGCCCATTTATGGGATTGTTGGTACAGTATTAAGGCCCATTTATTACTGATCCATTTCATAGTAAAAATAAAAAATTGTTAGGCATAGTAAAATTGTTATGAGAATATGTTGATAGAATGAAAATGCTCCTAGATGAAAGATGATCATACACCTGTTGATTAAACATTACAAGGTCACAGATTATATATATTGACATCTCAAAAATTAACCAAGACGCTGCGTTTTGGAGATATTGGATTTCGAAGACCCGGAAGATAAGAGGAGAATAGTCAGTGACTCTCACGCACGTGGGGTTTGAATTGATGACTCTGGTCTCTTGGCCTCGAGATCTAACTTCTTCCGTGGGATCCAATTTTGAGCTGAGTCATGACACGTGTTACAACACGTGTGCTCCACTGTGTCGACATCACTCTTGAAGGTAAGATTTTTTGGAGTAATGGCAAACCCAGAGATCAACAAAATCAGGTTTGACAATGAAAGCTCACTTATTTATTTATGTACTTTTCCAATAATTTGATTAGTCCAAATATATTATTCTATTTGGATATTCATTCATATACATAATTACATACACATGCAGTGTTAGAAGTGAGTTTAATATGGAAGATTCGTCGTCTAGTGTGACATGAAATTCCACCATTTCATATAATTAGATTTTCTTCTTATATATATAATTTTATGCATCTAATCGTGTGGATGAGAATTGTCCTTCACCTAACCAACCTTTTCGAAGAAAAAGAGAGATTTGTTTCTTAATATATCTTCAGAAAGAGAGAGAGATTCGATGACAAAAAGGATAAGAGATTCTTGGAGACCTCAAAAATCTACTATCGTGGGTCTAAGAAGATTACGTGGCTCGTTTTAAGACCCTTGCATAATCTTAAAGTTCTTACCTATTTTTTTTTTTTTGTCGTAAAGTTCTTACCTAATACAGTAATATATTTTTATATTGTATAAAATATTATACATTAATTAATCAAAAAAAAATTCCAATTCAATCCTGAAACAGTGAAACCCATGCGTGCCAAAGCCAAAAATCTGACTACCTTGCTAAGTGCTAATCATTACCCAATCAGAGTTCATATCAGGAATATACCATATCCATAAGAGCTATATACTAATTACTTGCAAAAGTTTGCACCAAACCTTACTACGTACAAAAGAAAAGATCGTAGATGGTCAAAATTGTGGCTTACTATAATGGCTTATTATATAGTTATTTTTAGATAGCTAAATTTCTTGTATATACAATTTTGAGTTTTACGTATAGAAAAAAATATCATATTTGAGTTTGGTAAAAAGGATGAGTAAATAATTTGGAGATTTCAACCTTCATGTTAAGTTTTCATTTTCGATTAATTTTATCTAATTTTTTATTTTAATTTCTTTGATAACCAAACAATGTAATTTAGACTAATCCTTTTGGACTTATAAAACAAAAACAATTTACTATATATGCAAGCTGTAATAGGGTGATTTGAGTTCTAGTCCACTAAATGTAAATGTTACGTACGTTAAATTTGTATTTGTAATGTGATAAAAAAAAATCTAATGACCTGTATTCATTAACTTAAAAAAAATTCTAATTAACTTATAGAATGGTATAATATCTTATCATATTGTATTATTTTTCAAATAACACTAAAAATTTTGACTCATAATTAATAAAACGTTTAAAGCTTTTTAGGTGAAATTCTTATTTTTATATTTTGTAGAATAGTACAGTTTTGTCACTAAGTATTATTTGTGGTCGCATTTAAATATCAAGTAGCGATATTTAAAAACTTTGCAAGTTGATATAAAGAAGAAAAAAATTATAATATAATAAGACAATGATATAATATAACAAAGCTAATATCTTTCATCCACACACATATATATTAGATCTATATATATATATCTCATATGTATACCTAACCTTACCATATTTGTATTGAGAATTGAGATTAATTAGATCTGTAAAACTCTCTTAAAATAGTTAACCAAGAACACCAAAACTACAAAAATGTTCCCTTTCTTGAAGCAACGGTCGAGGTCGGTCCACGGTGAAGATGCACCGTCATCTACAGAGTCCACAGTCTCCGTCGCTGCCGCAGATATTGGAGGAGCGTGTACGACACTCACGGTGTGGAGAAAATCGCTTCTGGTGAGTTGTGAAGGATTCACGGTGATAGATTCGAATGGAGATTTGATTTACCGGGTCGATAATTATGCCCGAACCCGACCCGAGGAACTCATCCTCATGGATAAAGATGGAAACTCCCTCCTCCTCATGCATCGTACCAAGGTAAATATATGTACAAAGTATTTAGAATAAACTTATTTGAATATGTTTTAGAATATGGATCATTATATTCATTGTACACATCATCCTTCAAAATTACAATATCACATTTATTTTAGATTATTAAGAATCAAACCTCTACTAAATCTGTCTCACAGTTGTACTTATGAATCTGTTTTGTTAGCGTTGTAGTTGTAAATTAGTTGTGTAGATATTAGTTCTAGGTTGTAGTTATAAAACATCCAAATACTTGATTGATACAAAACAATAAATGGAGCAACAACAAAATGATTTATAAGAGTTGTGAATTTTTGGTGGAATTTACCAAAATGATATAGAAATACTTTAAAAATTGAAAGAAGTTTTCGTCGTCCTTACGGATCACTCTAGCGAAGTATCGGATCGATTTGCTTACAACCATTAGAATTGTGATAGTTTGTAAATAGTACTTAAGGTCGGCGATATGTTGATAATAATGAACAATGAATGTTGAGTATTAATTTCGCTGATAGACATGTTAGCCGATTTTGTAGAAGACGTTTTGTTTTTAGCCGATTGAAGATATGTATGAACGAAGATATTACGAATACTATAGTATATATATTATTAAGATTGAGTAGGACCAACTACACTACCGTGACACCGTCCACAATAGGTCACGTCAAAAGTTCATAAATATTCTGCATGTGGACAATTGTATTGGCAAGAATTTCGTGTAACCCGTTACATTCTTTGGGAATAGATTTACAAAATTTCATTCAGCATAAAAGTTTTGACTATAAAAGTATAATCATAATTTCATAACGACGTCTAGAATCTCCGAGTATTATATGTTTGACTTTTAGTTTCACCAAAATCTAGCTATGCCTAATTTCGTTTAAATTGATCAATTTTGACGTGACTACGTACATATGGATCTAGATATTTTTACTCAATGCAATTTTATAGACAAGTACTAGTTTGAGTTTAAAATGTTGTGTATATTAAAAACGATTTTCCTTTGTATTGTCCAGAAAATTACGCTAGTAGATAGTTGGGGAATCTATGAAGCAAATGATACAAAAGGAGAAACAAAAATACCAAAGTGCCCAACCTGGTACATGAGGAAGAACTTAAAGATGAATATTCTGAGCACCAAATCCGACATTTTGGCATACGTATATTCAGGATCGTTCGATAAGAAGAATTCATACATCATCAAAGGATCGTATAGATGTAAATCGTGTAAAATAGTGCACGTCCCATTGAACAAGACAGTGGTGGAGATCAAAAGGAAAGAGGTCAGAACCAAAGGAGTCCGGTTCGGTTCAGATGTTTTTGATCTGGTTGTTAATCCCGGTTTTGACACCGGTTTGGCAATGGCTTTGGTTTTGTTATTAGATCAAATGTTCTCTTAATTAATTAGAGGTGATCACTGGAGATAATAAACATCCTCTTTTTTGGGCCAATTGTACAGTACTATTTTAAAATATTTCATAAATAATCAAACAGTATAGTATAATATACTTATATACATGATCTTCTTTGTGAGCTTTCTAAATATGCTCATCCTATAAAATGGGAAAACAATGCCCTGGTAAAACCGTAAGTGTAGTAGTTTTTATGATGTTTATTTGAGTAATTTGATTAACTTGATGTTCTAATCTGATGAGGTAGAAACAGTAAGTTATATCTAAATAAAGTGGTTTATGAATTTTAGAATGAATAACTTATTTCAGGTGCAACTACTTTTCTTACTTGTTATGATGGTACTGAAAAAATGGTTACCAAATTACCTCATTTTCAATAGGACAAGTCTTGTGCAGTGACGGAGCTAGAATTTTAGTTTACAGGGTCATATATAATTATATATTTTTATTTAATTATTTATTTTAAATTAAATAAATATGTGTAAGAACAACTTTGAAAATAATGTAAAGAACAATATATGGAATATGTTTATAAAAGTAAATATGTACCACAATTTTAGAGATTTGTAGCCATATTTTAGAAAAAAACACAAAACAAAAATGAAAAATGAATTAATGCTTAATAAAAATAAACATGTGAGGGGTCAAATTAAAGAATCGATTATCGGCATGGGGTCATTATGGAAAATTTAAACCAAAACATCCATAAATTATTATGAGATTTAACTTAAAAACAAAAAATTATAAATGTTATGGGGTCAATTGACCCCCTTCTCCCTTCACTACTTCCGCCCCTGGTCTTGTGAGACTATACATGACGAAGTGTCCATTTCAAGAAGGCAATACCTATATTACAAATTAATGCAGACAAATAGAAACAACATAAATGCCTACATTTATGTGGTTGCAGTATTTATTTTGGTAACTTGTCTCATATGGTTATAACAAACTACCTAACGGTAATCATCGAAGATGCATTTTGGAGCATATCATCATATCGACTATCGATGGTAACTAACTGGTAAGATCCAAAAGAACAAAGGACAAGAGCTAGTTTATGAATCAAAGTGGGTCTTCAAGCTCAAGATCATTCATACACATGTTTTTATCATATTTCTTTTATAGCCTTTTTAATTTAATAAGTAAACTACTAGACCTAACCAAGGGTTCATAGTAGTGGTAATAAGGGAAATTATTACAAATAGTACAAAATAAGTTTTGTTACTAAAGTTAACACACAATTTCTAAAGTTTCAAATTTAGTAATTAAATATTTGGGGATATAATTCAGAAAACCTTTAAAGTGCAAGGGTAAAAATTCAAAAAATAATTACATAAAGAACAAATTACAAAACAATAAAGCAAAATTAATTACATGGACTTCATAAAAACAAATTAAAATGAAAAAACAGGGTCAAAGAGAATTTTAGGGTTATTGTCGATTGAGCAGAGTAATTTATTCCTTCTTCTTCTTCTTCTTCTTCAAATCGTGTTTCTCCATTTCAAAATCCAGAAACTTTGTGATTCCACGGTAGTTAGTTCCAATCTCAATGTCTACGGCGGCAGCGGCTCGTCCGGTGGCTGGAACTGGCTTACGGGAGAAGACGGCAGCGTCACTGGTCAATTCCTTCCGATTAGCGTCGGTGACTCAACGTTTACGTTACCACATTCAAGACGGAGCTAAGGTTGATCCTAAGGAGTTTCAAATCTGTTGCATCTCTTTCGCTAAGTAATTTCCTCTCTCTCTCTCTCTCGCCATTACTTATAGATATTAACATGCGCGCACAAAAATCAAAGCTTTTCTAAATGATATTCTTTAATCTCTGGGTTTTGATTTTTTGGCTGTGTTTTTGAATTGATGATATGCTTAATTTCTCTGTTCAGAGGCATTGATTTTGCTATAGCGAATAATGATATTCCTAAGAAGGTTGAGGAGTTTCCGTGGTTACTCAAACAGGTTATTTCTCAATTAAAATATGGATTTTTTTTTTTTTCTGGATTAATGGAGGCCATTGTTAGTGAACTGATGATAGTGCTTGTGTTATGTGACGTAGTTGTGCAGACATGGAACTGATGTGTACACTAAGACGGCGCTTATGGTGCTGATGATCTCTGTTAAGGTAATTAAGAGAGTAATCTGCAGACTGCTTCTGTTCTGTGAATAAGCACTTTTTTTTTGTTTAGAAAAGAGAAGCCTTTTGTTTAGATTTCATGTCGGTTGGAATGTTTGAGGTCAAAAGGTTTTCACTTTGTCACCATCTATGATGACTCATTTGGTTTTGACATATAATACTTTTGATTTTTGTTAAATGTCACAGCATGCTTGTCATTTGGGATGGTTTTCGGATAGCGAGAGTCAAGAACTTATCGCTCTAGCTGATGAGGTTTGTTTTCTTCCGAATCATGGTATAAAACCAAAAGCAGGTTATTTGGATGATGAGGATACAAATGTTTTCTTTCTTATTCAGATAAGGACTTGTTTTGGGAGTTCTGGAAGCACTAGCCCTGGTATCAAAAGTCCTGGCAGTACATTTTCGCAGATCATGGAGAGGTAGGTTTTGCTTTCACTGTGTGGCTTTGTTGATTGACATAGATTTTACTCTAGCAGTTTATTAGGAGCGTGAATATTTCCAAACTTTTATCACAAGTTAGTTAAGCAGTACCAAAAACTTCTTCAATAGAATGGTATTCACTGGATACAAATCTAAGCATTGGTTGAAATTTATTTCTTTCTGATCCCAGGTTCTATCCATTTGTAAAGCTTGGGCATGTTCTTGTTTCTTTTGAAGTGAAGGTGAGCCTTTCTTCTGTTCTAAACATCTATTTCTGATATTATCATCTAAGTGTGCTTTTTTGGCTTTCCTTGCATGACAGGCTGGCTATACAATGCTGGCGCATGATTTTTATATCTCAAAGAATATGCCACATTCACTCCAAGAGAAAATTGTATGTGTGGCTCATCTGTTAGTCATTCGATATCTCAGTCTGGATCTCTCTATAATAAATTCTACCTTTATCTGTGCAATTAGGTGGAAAATGTGAATATAACCATTGCTTGCATTCTATCTAACAGTCCTTCATATACATTTTTGAATCTATTTCATCTTGTAGATGTGCCCACTCTCTGCACCTTTTGGTTAGCAAATGATTTCTTACACCAGATTCTTGTTTGCTCTTCAGCGGTTATTTGTTGCCCAGACAGACAACATAGACACGTCTGCCTGTATTTCAAATCCTCCAGAAGTCAGGTATGCGAATTGTTTTTGCTATTTTTCCTCACCGACACGAAATGTGATCCAATTTAACCTTCCTGGCTTTCATATGAAAATTGCAGCTTCTTGCTAAATGGAAAGGGGGTTGAGAAGAGAGTCAATATCGCAATGGTTTGTGCAGTTTGACTTTTAATTGGATTTTGTTTCTCTGCACTGGTTATGTGCATGTTTATGTCAATTTTTTTCTTTCCAGGATACAGGGCCTCAACTCCCTACAAATGTTACTGCACAGCTGAAATATGGAACTAATCTTCTCCAAGTGATGGGGAATTTTAAAGGTTTCTATTCAATTATATATATCTTTTTTGTTGTCCATGTCTATTTAATTAATATCTTATTAAGATGCTTGATTGTTCAAAGGAAATTACATCATCATAATTGCTTTTACGGGACTGGTAGTGCCACCTGAAAAACCGGTTCTTAAAGATTACCTTCAGTCCGGAGTCATTGAAGCAAGTCCAGGTAATTAAAGAGCATAAGATAGGAGAGAGGAACATTTTTCTTGAATGCTCTATACTATTCCAGTTTGAATCATTCAATGATTGCAAGCACATACCTGTAAGATTTTTTTTCCAATCTAATCGCTCTGTACTTTTTTTTACCTGTCTATAGATTCAGACATCATTGAGGGGCCATCACGAGTATCTCTCAGTTGCCCTATAAGGTACCAATTCTACTTTTTTACGTACTACTGTGTTATCTTATGGTTGTTTTTTTGGTCAGTGATTTAGTCTTTAATAAAACAGTCGCAAGCGGATCAAGCTACCAGTCAAGGGCCAGTTATGTAAACATCTTCAGGTGATGCAATCAAATATCAAGCGATATTCTCTTTTTTTCCATCCTTTTAAATTGGCATACAGTGTTTTAATGTGGGTGTTACCTTATTTTTCTCGTAATATTTGTTAGTGATGTGATACTTTCTGCTGCAGTGTTTTGATTTCTCAAACTACGTTCACATAAATATGAGGAACCCAACCTGGCGCTGCCCGCATTGCAATCAACCTGTTTGCTACCCTGACATTCGTTTAGATCAAAACATGGCCAAGGCAATTAGCTATCTATGTTGTAATTTGATTTCTGCTACATTTTTGCGTTGCAGCTTAATACTGATAACTCGTCTCATATCATATCCTTAGATATTAAAAGATGTGGAACACAATGCTGCTGATGTAATCATCGATGCTGGTGGTACATGGAAGGTTACAAAAAATACTGGCGAGACCCCGGAACCTGTGCGTGAGATCATTCATGATCTAGAAGACCCGATGAGCTTATTAAACTCTGGTCCTGTTGTTTTCGATCTTACGGGGGATGATGATGCTGAACTGGAAGTTTTTGGTGACAACAAGGTTGAGGACCGGAAGCCCTGTATGTCTGATGCTCAGGGTCAATCTAATAATAACAACACAAATAAACATCCTTCAAACGATGATTACTCTTCGATATTTGATATCTCTGATGTGATCGCACTTGACCCGGAGATTTTATCTGCTTTGGGAAACACTGCGCCACAACCGCATCAAGCTTCGAATACTGGAACTGGTCAACAATATTCAAACTTATCCCAAATACCAATGTCCATAGATCCAATGCCGGTACCTGTACCATTCTCGCAGACACCATCTCCAAGAGATAGACCAGCAACTACTTCCACTGTCTTCACCATACCGAATCCCTCTCCACAATACTCTCAGGTTCATGCTTCACCTGTTACACCCACCGGAACATATCTTGGTAGAACCACTAGTCCGAGATGGAACCAGACTTATCAATCTCAAGCGCCACCAATGACAACTCCATATACGGTTTGTGATTTCGTTTGAGAGACTTGTTTCTTTCTTCAGTATTCGTATGTTGACAATATGTGTTCCTTGCAGAGCCGGAAGGTCTCAGTTCCAGTAACGAGCCAGTCGCCAGCGAATGTATCCTCTTTTGTTCAGTCTCAGCATGTCCCTAGAGTACTCAGCCAGCCTAATAATTATGGCGTCAGAGGTTTAACCAGTAGCCATGCAAGCACTTCAAGGCAGCACCCAAGTGGTCCCACTGTTCAATCTGTTTCTCGATTAAGTGACCTAGTGGATGTAGACTTGACGGTTCCTGATACATCCAACTGGCGCCCGAGGATGCGAGGAAGTCTTGTGCCCGGTTCTCATTCCACTGCTCTTGACCACATGATCATCCGACCTAGCCAACAGTCTCAAACTTCCACTAGGCTGAATAGTTCACAGCCGGTTCAGACACCATCGGTTCAAACGTCTCAAGCTCAGTCACCTTTTACAACGGCTGCCTATAGAACCGAGACAGTTTTAGGAAACCGAAACCATCCGGTGCCCGCTCCTCCTGGCATTGTTAGGCCTACTGGACCGACATCTTGATGGAGAACTTGAGAGGCTAGAACAAGGGGAAGTTGGTACTTAGGAGTTAGGACACAACACTTAACATAATAAATTAGTAACTTTATCACTTTCCCACGCCATGAACAGAGTTTAGGATTCCGGTGCGCAAGTCGTATTCTGTTTATGAGGGATTAGTTTGTATTTAGCTTGCTGTTAACTTGTAATGACGATCAAACTATAAGTGTTATCAATTACTCTTGTACCCAATAAGTTCCCTTAGTTTTCTGAACTGGTTTTTTTTTGCCCAGAACTAGTTTGAGTTAGTTAGGTTTTGGATGCAAAGTGTTTTGGTTTTCTTGTGTAAGACATTTATGCATAAAGGACCATAATACATACTTTGGCCGGTTTAGTGATGAATTTTGGGATTTGAAAGAGTAATCACAAACAAAAATCGACAACGTATCATCTTTCAAATGTCTTCCGGTTGATTATTTGTACAAGTTTTCTCTCTCTCTGAAGCATGTTTTTCTTCTTTAGAATTCTCTAGTTACCAAATGTCTGGACCCTAACTTCTCTCTGTTAAGTATGTAGAAAAATATCAAAGAAGTTGTAGAGAATGAGGGTGGGTTTAATGAAGTTAGAGGAAACTACCTTTTCATACTTACATATGTAACTAAACTTGTTTTGTCTGGTATTTGTCAAATCATCGGCGTAAACCGATCATAAACCAGAAATCAGGGGATAAAATTCAGAAACATTTGTAAAAAGTCGTAACTGTTACATTGGTTTAAAATCTGATCTACACACTTGTGACTTGTCACTTGGGAGATGTGGGTCGTCAAACGGTCAGTGGGGTGATTAACACCTTAATCACCTTTAAGTAATTACACCATTAATTAAGCCATTATATATTCAAAGATTAGAGAAACTGGAGAGGAACTGGAGTTGCCTGAGAAGAGGATTAAGAGTCTCCATGAGCTTCTCACAAGGATGGTTATGAACGCCTTCGTAGGTCGTTACGACGACGTTTGGATCTTTTGCCAATCTCTGCACTTGTTTCTTCACGTTGCATGTGTGGTACGTACATCTGTAATAGCTCCTGCATTTTGTGACACAAGATTAATAGTTTCATCTATTAATTCTTCAAATTTTTTTTTATAATTCATATGAAAAATAAGTAGAAGTTTTGGGTGTCTATGCAAGACTGATTTTAATTTCTATGAAGTCTCATGAAACTATTTTTTTTTTCTATTTTTTGCTAAGAACGTAAATATCATATAAAATGAAGTAGAATTGGATTTATCTCTGCTTTTGATTCCCTAGCAAAAAGGAATAAAAAACAAGGAAGCAAATTAAATTACTTTTCATCTGGATGAAGTTTTCATATATATATGAGCCATAAGCCCATAAGAAACTATATATTTTATACTGATCTAGAACTAATTAAGATCATTTTCTTGACCAGAATATTGATGGATACATTATACATATTTGAGTAAATCATCCCTTTCCAAACAATTTCATACTCGGATGTGGTAGCACATAAAGAGAATCCCTATATCAGGTTTATACATGTTTCTAAGATTATATAATTGCACAATAATTAACTATATTATAGGATAATCAAATTATCAGAAAAGAAAACTATAGGATAATCCTTTTTTAAAAATCACATCTATTCTCATGCTTTGTTTTCGAAAATTATCATCACATCATAAATTTTCGAAAAGTACGTACGACAGATTTCGTTATAGGCTTTAGTAAGGGATTGATTTCGTTATATAACTATTACTAGCTAAACCTAAAAACTATGGTATTTTTGCAACTAAAAGATACATTTTCTACATATATCAGTTTAATGTTAAACACAAGACTAGATCGTACTGGTTGTTAAGCTAACCTAATGTTTTGTAGCCACGAAAGTTTTTGGTCGATCCAATATTTGGAAATCAATTTTAATATGATGTCATAGATTCACGAATAAAATTATAAATACTCTTAATTAATACAACTATATAGGTAAAAGTACCTGGGATGAGCATTGTGCTTGACAGATTTCTGCCCATATTTTCGCCAACGATAACCATCATCAAGAACATCATCATCGCTCCTCGTATGAAACGCAATCCTTGGAACTTTCCTCGATCTCTTCTCTTTCAGCTCCTTCCCTTTCTCACCTATTTGATCATTCTCAGGTGGTAATGGCGGCGCATGCACATGAAAGCTTTCTGGATACCAAGAAGAAGAAGATGAAGGTTCCACTTCACCGGAAAATGTTGATGGAGGCATCATCATTAGGGTTTTGTCTACAAAGGAAGAGAAGGTGTTGTTGTTTTCGACATCTAGGCGGCTTAACATAGGATTTATGTCTTCTCTGTCCATTGTTATAAGTCTCTTTCTTTCTCTATCTCTCACAATATTTATAGATGTGTAATGATAGATTGTGAAGAAAAAAGAAGGAGAAGAAGAAGAAGTAAGGGTAAAAGGGCATTGAGGCCAACTAAGTTCACCTAATTTTCTGTTCAACTGCTTTTTACCTCCATTTAGTTTCCTTGTGTTATTAAACTTTTATTATTATCTCCCTCATTTTTCCTATCTCTTTTTTTCTTCTTTTTCTTCTTTTTTATATGAGAGATTTGTATTGGCTTGGTCTAATATGTCGACATGTGGTTATATTTCAATAAATATTTACTACTCGAATATACGTACCTAAATATCTTTAAGTAATTAGTATTAATTAGTGTTTTTAGTCATACCTCACATGTATATGTTAATTAAAAGTTTCATAGATCATCAATTGTACTTGATTCAACTATATATTTTAAGTGACTTTTGTTTTTGTTTTTCTTTCGAACACACATGATATACTGTACGATCATATACTAGTAAACCATTGAATCCTATCAATTTAATTGAACTTATAGTGGAAAGGTGTAGTAGACATTGCATACATACATCATAAAACGTATGTTCAGGTTGAATTTAGAGTCAAAATCAATGTAACTTGGTAAAATGCTAAGTAGAATGATTTAGTTTCCTTGTTTTTTTTATGTATCTCATACAATTCAAGTGGCGTGGCTCTAAATTTAATACGGATAAGCGACTAATTCAACATAAACATGTTATTATGGTTGTAGTGGTTAAGAATCTTATTTGACCCCCAAAATAAATCAAGCCTTTTAACTCTATAAACACGTGGAAGTTTCCTTTGACCTATAATGAATGCTACATATGTAAAAAACCAACATTAATCTCACTGAAAGACATATATGCGAAGAAGAGAGTGCATGTGTTTTTCTTTCTTCCTCATCTTTTTCAGACTCTTTCTTAAGGAAAAAAACAGTGAAATTACACAATTGAAAGATAAATATTTTCAGTTTCGATGGTCATCGAAGGAAGATGGAATTTTATTAATTCATATTTATGAATGAAAGTGAATTGAGATCAAAATATAAAAAAAAATTAATCAATTTGACTAGTCTAGAAAACAATTTTGGAGAATACTTACGAAATCAAATTCACTTATCGATTCTATAAAAATATAACACTCCAACATAAACCATCCGCAGATTCCATAATTTTATTTTCACTCGCACAAATTTGAAAATAATTTCTTAATAGATTATATCTTGAACCGATTAACTCAAATACGTTTACTAAAAAAATTTCAACACAAATTATAGAATCAAAAAGTGAACCTTGTTGATATAGGCACTTAATTAATTTTCTTGAAATATTCCTATGAACCATAATTGTTTATTCATATTTTTTTTTTCTTTTTTTGTAAATAAATTGTTTCTTTATTCATATTCATATATAAAAAACAGAATCTCTATTGTTATTTAGAGAAACATTAATTTGAAGCTGGTTCTAGAGGTAGGCCCAATGGGCCCATAAACCCTTTTTCGTTTCTCCCTTTTATATCTCTCGTCTCTCTCTCTCTCTGTCTGAAGAGAAGGAAAGATCATCAATCACGATTCCAATGGCGTCGATTCTGGGTGATTTGCCTTCCTTTGATCCTCACAATTTCAGTCAACATCGTCCCTCCGATCCTTCTAATCCCTCTGTTAGTTTCTTCCCCCAAATTCAATTTTTCAATTTTACGGATCTGAGTTAGGCTTTACTTGGTCGTATTGGAAAAAAAATGTGTCCTTTGTTGATTCAAAGAGATGTAATTCGAATGTGTATCTGGGTTTTGCTGCTTACTTGGTCAGTTCCAAAAAGTTCCATCTTTTCAATTATCATCGAGTTTGCTGTTGGATCTTGTGAAAAACCAATACAAATTAGCCATTTTTGTCAGATTGATTGATCTTAGAATCATAATTCTGATTCCATTTGGCCATAATTTAGCTGCTAAGTGACGAAGACAAGTTTCAACTAGCTTGTATCAGTTAAAGATTAGAGTTTTGATCTGTTATCGAAGGTTTGAGTTTTTTGTTCATGTTTTCTTGCAGAAGATGGTTCCTACCACCTATCGTCCTACTCACAACCGTACACTTCCACCACCAGATCAAGGTGAAACAAAAAATCGTGCTTTTTTGAAAAACCTTGCGTGTTTTTTCGGCTAGAGATTTTAGAATTTCGTTACATTTTATATATAGTGTCAAAGATTTGTCTTATGAAGTTGTGATCTTGAACTTGCTTTGATTGAGTGATTTAGTTACTGTCTTTACTATGTATCACTTCTTAGAATCTCTAGGCAAATTGGTGTTAATCAGATTCAACAGTCTCGAGTTTTCACAGATCATGTCTTATGTTTTTACTAATTTGTATCTTGTTCGTTATGGTTGTAGTGATAACTACAGAAGTGAAAAACATTCTTATACGCAGCTTCTATCAACGAGCTGAAGAAAAGGTGAAACAGCTCTCAACTCTCATTCCTCATAGTTTGTGATTCTTTGATTCAAATCTCCGTTGTTTCCCTCGTATATATAGTTCATAACACAGGATTTCGTAGGAAAATAGACAAAAGAAAACGATATAGAACAATCTTGAACTTCTTCAGATAACAAAACTGTTGATTTTGGTTGTGTTATCCGAAATCTTAATTTGTTTTGTCAAATTTGTCAATTGCAGTTAAGACCAAAGAGACCGGCTACAGATCATCTGGCAGCGGAGCACGTGAACAAGCATTTCCGTGCTGCGTCTTCTTCTTCATCTACTCAGGGTTTATAAAAAACTTAAGTTCAAGCCTATAACAATGGTCATTTGTATGAGTACCTCTTATTAGTGTTTTCAATGTAGAAAAAAAAAGATAAGAGCAGTTCATGAGAGAAATGTAGTGAAAATGTGTGTGTACATAACATTAATGTTTCTTTTATTTCTTGACTTAAAGTTGCTCACTATTCACTAGCGTTGAACATGAAAATCAGGTTACGTTAACGAAGTTACGAGCCCAATATCAATTTGATTTTAATTCTTCATTTTAAAAACAAATTAAAACTCCGGTTTATGTTCCAAACCAAATTGACAATTGGATTAGAATCTTCCTCTTCGTCTTCCTCTTTTTCCAAATTTTTAGTCTCTGATACTCTCTGAGCTCATTTCACCGAAAAAAGTCAAGCTTTGCAAAAAAACAACAAAAAAAAGATTCCAATTGTAAAAAAACCATTGGTCCTCGACGACTATAAAAAAACACACTTTAGTGAGTTGTCGAGTCGACAACTTCGTGGAATTTCACATTTATAATCCTTTACAATTACGTTACGCGTTTTTTTCTTCAATACATAATCAAAGGAACTTGCTTTCTCAATAAGACTTTCTTCGAACCATTCTACAAATACTTTTTTTGAAGTTGAAGCATTTGTGATACTTTTATGGCTTTGTCTTCTTCTTCGTCTAACATCAGGAGATACCATGTCTTTCCAAGCTTCCATGGCCCAGATGTTCGTAAAGGTTTTCTCAGTCATTTACACTATCATTTTGCAAGCAAAGGAATCACGACCTTCAAGGATCAGGAGATTGAGAAAGGCAATACGATTGGACCTGAGCTCGTAAATGCAATTAGAGAGTCTAGAGTCTCGATTGTGTTGCTTTCGAAAAAGTATGCTTCTTCGAGCTGGTGTTTAGATGAATTGGTTGAAATCTTAAAGTGCAAAGAAGATCAGGGCCAGATTGTGATGACCATCTTCTACGATGTTGATCCGTCGAGTGTACGGAAACAGAAGGGAGATTTCGGAAGCACATTCATGAAAACTTGTGAAGGGAAAAGTGAGGAGGTGAAGCAGAGATGGACCAAAGCTTTGACTCATGTTGCAAACATAAAAGGAGAACATTCTCTTAATTGGTATGTCTCTCAATCAATTAGTGCTTTTATCTTTCTTAAGGAAAGGTACAATTTTTGTAATTTAGACCCACCAAAGCCATGTTGTTTTTTGCTTTTGCTAGGGCTAATGAAGCAGATATGATCCAAAAGATTGCTACAGATGTTTCAACCAAACTCAGTGTTACACCTTCAAGGGATTTTGAAGGGATGGTCGGACTTGAAGCTCATTTGACAAAATTGAATTCTTTGCTATGCTTCGAGGGCGATGATGTGAAGATGATTGGAATTTGGGGTCCTGCGGGAATTGGTAAGTCTACCATTGCTAGAGCTTTATACAACCAACTCTCTAGCAGTTTTCAACTTAAATGTTTTATGGGGAACCTCAAGGGAAGTCTTAAGAGCATAGTGGGTGTTGATCACTATGAATTCCAGAAGTCTCTGCAAAAGCTACTTCTGGCTAAGATTTTGAACCAAGGAGATATGAGGGTACATAATTTAGCTGCAATAAAAGAATGGCTGCAAGATCAAAGAGTGCTTATCATTCTTGATGATGTAGATGATCTAGAGCAATTAGAGGTATTGGCTAAAGAACTTTCATGGTTTGGTTCTGGAAGCCGGATCATCGTTGCCACAGAAGATAAGAAGATTTTGAAGGAACACGGGATCAACGATATCTACCATGTGGATTTTCCGTCCATGGAAGAAGCTCTTGAGATCTTATGTCTCTCTGCTTTCAAACAAAGCTCTGTACCAGATGGTTTTGAAGAGCTTGCCAAGAAAGTAGTACATCTTTGCGGTAATCTTCCGTTAGGCCTTTCTATTGTGGGTTCATCTTTGCGTGGGGAGAGCAAGCACGAGTGGGAACTTCAATTACCTAGGATCGAAGCAAGTCTTGATGGAAAAATTGAAAGCATATTAAAAGTGGGATATGAGAGATTGTCGAAGAAAAATCAATCACTATTCCTTCACATTGCATGCTTCTTCAACTACAGAAGTGTTGATTACGTCACAGTTATGCTTGCTGACAGTAACTTGGATGTTAGAAATGGGTTGAAGACACTAGCCGATAAATGTTTCGTGCATATATCTATTAATGGATGGATAGTGATGCACCATCATCTACTACAACAATTGGGTAGACAGATAGTTCTTGAACAGTCTGACGAGCCCGGGAAACGTCAATTTTTAATTGAGGCTGAAGAGATTCGTGCAGTACTGACAGATGAAACAGTAAGTATTTGCATATATATATATATATATATATATATATATATATATATNTCT
>Ga0041059_1000078_pt1 | contig 50785 bp, 36 predicted proteins | sample AraColnosormetaG_FD_56232 | JGI IMG/M metagenome (GOLD analysis project Ga0041059, IMG submission 56232) | Arabidopsis roots microbial communities from North Carolina, USA - Col MF nosort | ecosystem: Host-associated > Plants > Roots > Unclassified | place: USA: North Carolina | collected...
GTTAATTGATTTCTTTTTTAGTATTTCTATTTCTTTAAGAAGAAAAAAGTTAATTATTTTCTTACACGTGTCAACATCTGATCGATAGACTTGACACATGGTATAATCCTATGAGTTAGTAATTTTAAAAACCATACTTTATATAATAAGATTATTGATATTTAAAACTATAAGGATTCAGCAAATGGCCGATCCAGAATATTTTTCACGGGGTGCAATTATCTATAAGATTTTTTTTATAACTTTTAATAAATTAAAATATATATATATATTAAAAAGATAAGATTTTATTGGTAAAATTTCTTTAATTTTTCTAAAATAATTTATCTCCAATTTTGGACAAAAACAATATATGGTTGGTCATTAACTTGTTTCGAAATTTTATTGTAGATGTTTCTTTCCAAAAAGAATATAGTAATTTAATTAGATCAGGGAAATGTGATATTACTAGTAAATCAAAATGTTAAATTTTTGGGTTGTTTTACAAGGCAACCGAAAAATTATAATTATGAACGAATAAACATGCTATATCCCGTCACATTGGCGTTTATATAAGCGAATCAATTAAAGCTGTTGACAAGAAGAAAAAAAAAACAGATGCTATATAAAAGGAATCATTAATATGTGTTTTGTGTTTTGAAAGGAATAATTAATGGTAAGATAAAAGGAAATTGGTAAGAAATAAAAGTGAAACTGAAATAAACTAATAAAAGATCAAATGAGAGAAAAAGAAGATAAAAAATGAAAGTCCTGAGACTATGGTGCATCAAACTCAAATCACTGGGTGACACACTTTCATTTTTAGTTTTATAAATTTCATTGGGTGCACCCCTTAAGGCCTTAACACAAGTGTAGATACGCCCCTGGAGTCAGTTGTCCAGTAGTATGTCACGTTCTTCTAGACAGAGTTTTTTTCTAATGTAATAAACAAAGCATGGTTGGTCACCCTACAGATACATTATATTTACGGATTCTTGATCATGATTAATCTATCTCTTAACCTTGGAGAAACAATGATAGCAATCATCGTTGAGTTCCAAAACTTCTTTATCTTCATCCTTCTATGCCTCTTCTCACTCCTCTGTCACTCTCTCTTCTTCAAGAAACCAAAAGACTCACGAAGCTTTGTTCTGCCTTCAAGCCCTCCTTCTCTTCCAATCATCGGCCATCTTCACCTTCTCCTCTCTGTCCTAACTCACAAGTCTCTTCAGAAACTCTCCTCCAAGTACGGACCTCTTCTCCTTATCCGCATCTTCTATGTACCCATCATTCTTGTCTCCTCTTCCTCTATGGCCTACGAGATCTTCAAGGCCCATGACGTGAACGTCTCTTCTCGCGGTATTATTGCTCTTGATGAGTCTCTCATGTTTGGGGCTTCTGGCATCTTGAACGCTCCCTATGGAGATTACTGGAAGTTCATGAAGAAGCTCATGGCCACTAAGCTACTCCGACCGCAAGTGCTGGAGCGGTCACGAGGTGTTCGTGTTGAAGAGCTACATAGATTTTACAGGAGCATTCTTGATAAGGCGACGAAGAATGAGAGCGTTGAGATCGGTAAGGAAGCGATGAAGCTCATGAACAACACCTTGTGTAAACTGATCATGGGAAGGAGTTTTTCAGAGGACAACGGTGAATCAAATAGAGTCAGGGGCTTGGTTGATGAAACCTATGCCTTGTCCGAGAAGATATTCTTGGCAGCTATATTGCGCAGACCTCTTGCAAAACTTCGGATCTCACTATTCAAGAAAGAGATAATGGGTGTCTCCAACAAATTCGATGAGCTACTAGAGAGGATCCTTCAGGAACGCAAAGAGAATTTGGAAGAGAAGAATAATGAAGGTATGGATATGATGGACGTGTTGTTGGAAGCTTATGGAGATGAAAACGCTGAGTATAAGATCACATGGAAGCATATCAAGGCATTTTTCGTGGTAGATGTTCCTCTCATTTTTTCGATATTTAATTTGATGATCCAAACCAAAATGCTTATAATGTTCTGAGTGTTTTCATTGTAGGAGTTTTTCATTGGAGGGACTGATACCTCAGTGCAAACAACACAATGGGCAATGGCCGAGATGATCAATAACGCTAACGTTCTTGAGAGACTGAGAGAAGAAATCGTCTCCGTTGTAGGGGAAACAAGGTTGATCCAAGAAACAGATTTACCAAACCTACCTTATTTGCAAGCAGTGGTTAAGGAAGTTCTAAGATTGCACCCACCATCACCGGTCTTAATACGGAAGTTCCAAGAAAAATGTGAGGTCAAAGGATTTTACATACCGGAGAAGACAACACTCATTGTTAATGTTTACGCTATAATGAGAGATTCTGATTCTTGGGAAGATCCTGAGAAATTTAAGCCAGAGAGGTTTCTAACTTCTTCAAGATCAGGGGAAGAGGATGAAAAAGAGCTTAAGTTTCTTCCTTTTGGCAGCGGAAGGAGAGGATGTCCTGGAGCAAACCTTGGTTCTATATTTGTAGGAACCGCAATAGGAGTGATGGTGCAGTGCTTTGACTGGAAAATCAAAGAAGATAAGGTCAACATGGAAGAGACTTTTGAAGGAATGACCCTGAAAATGGTTCATCCGCTTACTTGCACTCCGGTTCTTCGAACCCAACCTTTATCTTTTGCTTTTAATCTCTAAATTTCCGTGTCTGATACTTAGCTTTGGAGCTTGTTAACAAGTCTACTTTCTTTTGTTCTATATGTTTGCATTTGCTCTCTTCTATGTTGTCTTTGTATTTGCATTGCTATTTGACGTTTAATATGTTTGCTCGGAAACGTTGAATTATATTTGATCTCTTTATGTTTGTTATATCTGAAAATTTGACATTCCTATACACGGGATCTACGACATCATCATTTTTCAATCTAGCTTATTTAAGTTCTTTGGATTTTTTTTGTGACACAAAATCTTATTTCACCATTTCATCTCTGTTTCTTCACCAATAGATTAATTCCACAGAGGCATCGTTTTATATTAAAGAACCTTTGTGAAAGCATCCTTAGTCCATTAGTTAAGGGTTTACAGAACCTTTGGGGTTTGAATACTAGATAACACAATTTCTTGCAGAATATCGGTATCGGAGATTTTAGAATAATGCAGGCCGAGACGTTCGTCCCAGTATCATGTGTTGTGGGAGAGCATGTCCATCGGATGTCGTACATGCATAACCATCCATCGTGGATCCAAGGTTCAGGAGAAAACTACATTGTAGAATCGTTGTTTGTGGAAGCTATTCATCGTAACTGCATATATTGCAGGTAATCTACATCATAATAGGATTAAATCAAATATTTTTAATGATGATATAACAGATGAAAAAAAAAAAAAACCTTCTATAATTTGAATCTTCTTGCCTTATCTTCGATCAAGGCTAACATGCATAAGAATTAAGTTACATGTAACTAAACTTGAATGCCATCAAGAATTTCATGTATCAAAACCATATGTGTGAGGGTTTGTTTCTGAAAATTGTTGGTGAGGCTAATAATTTCATGTATCAAAACCGTAGCGTAGATTTCAAGTGAATGAACCTCTAATAATCTACGAAAGAAAGAAAAAACACATCTCTTTCTATATATTAATCGATAACAAAAGATTAAAAAAAAAGTATGTTCGGAAAAATTTTGAAACCGTGTTTTTCCAGAAAATGTGTTTCTTGTGGGAAAAATACGGTCTTGCTCTTTTTGGCTGAAAAATTACGGAATCATGGTTTTGGCAGAAAAAATGCGGACTCGCGTTTTTTTTTCCGGAAAATTATGAAATCATATTTTCTACTAAAAAATGAGTACACAAGTTTTCGGCGGGGAAAATACATGTTGAATTAAGTAAACTAAACTTGAATGCTGCAAAGGCTTCCATGAATCAAAATCAAAATTTAAGTTATATGTTACCCCACGATCTAACCTGGCTGACCACCAGATTACTCAAAACATCACCAAAGCTCGATTGGTCACTTTTGTTTGACAATCAGTTAAGAGGTAGTAAGCATAAATAATATCTAAGCTGGTTCACAATAAGCACCAAAACAACCCTCAGAAATGACTAAAAAAATGTGAATCACGATCTCAAACAATGGACAAGTGGTAACCTAATGAGCGTATTGATCTCATGGAAGAACAACGTAGAACTTTGTACGACATAAAAGTTTTTTTTTGCAGGGGACGGTGCACCATCTTGCAAAAATGATCACAACCAAAAATATTGAATCATAAACCAGTTGTGTACCAGGAAGTCCCAACACGAAGACCATGCTGATATGCATCCATCCCAGAATTAGATCGAAACTTGTTCTCAAGAAAAACAAAGAATTAAAGAATAGAAAAGAGAGTTCAAGACTCGGAATCTCGCATAAGTAATTTGTTATTCATATTAGGAGTATGATTTGAGTAATGCGCACAAGACATATATATCATCGGAGATTGGGTGTTTAAACTTGGGGGAATTATAGGTTTAATTAACGATATTGTAGCCTTGGCATTTTAATATTGTTCTTGGATTTCAATAATAAGTCGATTTTATTCATATTGTGGTGTGGTTACTCTTTCAGAACTTTTATCCGAATATTTCAAAGTATAATAAAAGGCACATTTTTATTCTTGGGTTGTGGAGTTTCAGAGCCCTCGCAGAGCCTTCGTGTAATGTGTAAGAGCCCAAAGAGTGAACATGTTTCTGTAGGTTGGAAAATGGAGCATCACATTCATCTTGAACACTCCCATTATTTCCTGAAAATTTATAAAAGCAACGTTAACTTTTTTTTTATCTATATAGTTTTTATTTTAATTTGTCAATAATATATTATTGGCTTTGAATACAGATAAGTAATCTATAGTTATATTCACATTATATATTAGAGTTAATGGGAAACATAGATAGGACTATATTCACCTGTTGTGGGAAATCGCCGTTATCCATTTGTGAATTGATCAACACTTTGGCAGCACGATGAACCGGCAAAGGATCTCTCTTCATTTGATTTCCCATAATTAGAACCATAAGTGCTTGTCCTGTATTCACCACATTTGTCTTGTTTCCTATCAACGGAATATATTTCTTTCTTGGACAAGATAGATAGCTCTCTCCCCAGCCACCCTCCGTGTTTTGAGTGTCGAGAATGAAACGAACTGCTCTACGAATTGCCTCACAGTTATTGTAACACTTCCCAGCAGCCACAAGACCTCTTACAGCAAAGAAGGTACCATAGATGAAGCACACTCCCCAATTTCCGTACCATGAACCATCCACCATTTGCAAGTCCTCAATGTACTTTACGCCTTTTGTTATAAACCGTTCAACCTCTTCCTTTTTATACCCCGGAAATTGTTTATTGAATTGAGCCAACGCTACAATTGCAGATCCAGTACATTCTACATACCTAGAGACAAAGATGATATCCCACAATTTAAACCAATATCTTTTTGCTCAAACATATAATCTATCCAAGATAAAAGGGTTGAAGAATATATATAGCATACTCATGCTCAACAACCGCGTCTTCAATAAACTCCACTGGACTAAGCCACTACATTCAATCGGACGTAGTTAAAATATCACATCCTTGAAAATATCATTGATAAGTTACTAAATAAATATTACCTCTAACCAAGTTTTCCCGTCCGCTGGTTGCCATGCTGTTATACCTCCATTATCACTCTATAATAAAATATTTGTATAAACATTCTCTATATATGAAATTTCAAATACTTTAATGAACAAAAATATACTAAGTTGATCCATTGTTGTTGGAGTGAAATAAATAATTTATACTAAAATTATTTAATTTTTAAAATTATTTAATTTTTAAAATTATTTAATTTTTAAAATTATTACTCATAACCTAATTATTATTATTATTTTATATGAACTTAAATTTAATTTTAATTATCTTATTCAATAAAAATCAAGTAACCGATTAAATACTCTTCCGTTTCATTATAACTGGCTTTTCCCTAGATATTCTATATATATTAAGAAAGAAAACAATTAAAATTTTGTTTTTACATCATATCATTTTCATTTGTAAATACATCAAAGTAATAGGGATAAACTAAATATTTAATCAAAATATTAAGTCTGGACAAAAATATAAAACGACACTTATGATAAAACAAAATTTTAACTTCTTAAACAATACCTAATATAAAACGAATGAATTGCCAAAGCAGACATATATTACAATTTCATCATTAGAAATAAATTATTAATTTTTTAACCATTCTATCATAACTATAAAATGAAAACAAATTCAATTTTAATTATCTTGTTTAATGAGAAAACATGCATTTATTACGATTTCGTTACTCCCAAGTATATCTAATTTTTAATATCACCAGTCAAATCTATTTTATATAGCAATTAGTTAATACTAATATTTACCAATTTAAGATTATGCTCGAGTGTATACTAGCTACTATAATACTATCATTTAGAGAGTCATAGTTAACAAACCGATATCATTGGTTTCTTAATCGATATACCTGCAGATAGAGAAGGAAATCAACTGCATCATAGAGTTTCTCCACATCCATTTTCTTGCCAATAAACTCTGACGACATGCTCTCAAAGAACAGACAGCACTAGAGAATTTGACCAAAACATTTGTTTAGGCTTAAGACTAATGACTAAGAAATTGATTTAATACAAAAAAGCTCAGTGTATTGATTACTGTTACCTCTAAACTCTCAGCAGTACAATCTGAAACTGGCCATCCTTGGTCTTGGTCCGAAAACGTCCATCCACCTTTCGCCATGTGACGAAACATTTTCATGTAATCGCCAGGAGGGTTCTCTGTAACTTGAGATTTTTCCAAGTAATCATATCCTTTAAGGAGCGTTGACCTAATCTCTTCATCAACATCATCATCGAAACCGTCTATAAAGACATGTAAAGACAAGGCTGTATCCCACACTTGGCTACCAAAAGACTGTAAACGTTGTACTTATGTTAATACATCTTTTAGTACTATGTTCGATATGAGTTTAGAGTTTCTATATTTTAAATAAAACTTCAAAAAAAGAAAACAGTTAGAATCAAGAAGAACCAACTTGAATTTTCAGTCCATCCTCGCCAATCCATATGAAATCAGGGACTCGAGCAAGATGTTTCTTAAAATAATCACTCTCTGGGTCTTCTACCCAACATGCAAGCATATGAAAAACCTATATATAAAAAAATGCAAAAATAAAAATCCAGATTTCATTCTGTGACAAATAGTAGAAAACAAGAAAAAGAAGAAGAAAACAACAACAGCAATTACCTTTGGTACAGATCCGCCTGTAATATATCTGGTTGCTTCATCATGATAGTGAACAAGTTCCATAGTGGTTCGAAGAGCTCTTTGTCTTATGAGATTGTTGAAAGGCCATCGATTTAGGATATTCTCTGAGAATACATGAACACCTTTCCAAAACAAATCTTGTAAAAATGACTGTGGATAATAGAGATCTTCCTGCATGATAATCACCACATTTGCTTTAATAAAGTTATAACAAAACAAAATTGCTTTAATATCTTAATAAGTTAGTTAACTAACACTTTTTTCAAATTTATTCTTTCTAACTAATAAAAAAGTCTTCATGGAACTAATTGTTTTCTAGGAAAATGACCGATTTACCTAAAATCACCAGATGTATATGAGCTTTTTTTATCTATTCACTAGATTTTAACCCGCCGTACACCGCGAGCTATATCTTTTTTTTTTAAATAAAATTTAACTTGTTTAGTAGATTTAAAATATATATGATTTAATTTTCTGTATTTTCTAAATGTATAACTCTTATATCTACATATTATTTAGTGTACAATTACTATGTTTGGTTTTTACTCTTTAAAAATATAGGAAGAATAACATAGAGTTCATTAAATTAAAATATATATTATAACTAAATAATTCAAATTTTAATTATATTTGTTTTATTATATATTTTTTGTTTAGTGTTTAAGATAATTTAATTATATTTTAATTTTTATATCTAGGATTTCACCTATGGTATACCGTCTCGTATTACTATCGACCCAAATCCGTCATATCATCTAATCTCGTTCAATGAAATTAAACATATTTAATGGATTTCACCCGTGGTATAGCGTCTCGTATTTTATCGACTCAAACCCTTTTTACCATCTAACCCCGTTCAATGAACTTAAACATTATTTTGTTATTTTTGTTTTAATAATACTTTAATTGAAAGATATATAATTTAAATCAATTTAAATTTTTTACTTTAAATGGTTATTTAATTGTTTAAAAGTTCATATATTATAAATATTATTAACCCGTCATACCATCTAATCCCGTTCGATGAAATTAAACATTATTTTTTTGTTTTGTTGTTTAAATAATATTTTTATTAAAAAAGATATAATTCAAATCAATTTATAAGTTTTTTTAAATGATTATTTAATTTTTATAGATTTCACATATTATAAATATTCTAAACGTTTATTCCGTTAAATATTCTAAATGTTTAATTAACTATAATATTTTATTTTTTAATGAAGTATATATTAATAGTGTCCTAAAATTTCTCATTTTTTAAGTAATTAGAATTGATACAGATATATTATATAAGAAAATGCTATTAATTAGGAATATTAATTAATTGAAAATAATTAATGTCAATGGCATTGCTTGTAAATAAGTTTCAACTTGAGGATTTATTTCATAAAATGGTTGCAAAAATGTATATGTAGATATAAACTTAACTTACCTTTGCACATCGGTTTCGTGCTTGCCTCCAACTGATATTTGTGTAAGGCTCCGGATAAATTTCTTCTCGGAGCTGGAGAATGAGAGGTGTTGAGGTAGCGACAAAGTTTTTACCATACAAGTATGACAGCCCCATGAAAATATCCCTTAAATAAATCCAGAGAGTCCCTGCGTTTATACATATATTATATATATATATATTAAAAAGGTAAGAATAATTAAACTAAAATTCAACATAAACAAAACATAATATTTTATGCTGTCTAAATTCATACCTCCATTAACAGGGAAAAATGAAGGAAGGAACCAGAACTCAGGGGGTATAGGTTTGCAGCCAGACCAATCATAAACCCCAAGAACCTAACCAATTTTAAATGAGAGTTAACAGAAGAGATATCATCATGTATGTATATATATTGTTGTATTACATATTGTTAAGTTTCATGAGACTATGAATCAAAATAAAATGACAATGTCTCTTATATATATACCATTCAATTAAGGTCTTATCTTACTTTCGATGTAGGATATATTCATAAATCCTAATATATATATATATATATAATAGAAAAGTATAGTAGTCACAAACCGAAAGCCAAGCTTTTCCGATCAAGGGGGAGTATGTAGCACCACCATGGTCGAGGATCCATTTACGAGCCCTTGCACAAGCACTTCCTTTATCATCATGACCAGCTTCTACTCCCAAGATCCGTAAACATATGTAGTTTATGACTGAGCAGAACATATTACTGGGGCTTTCTACGTGCAATCCCCACCCACCATCTTCGTTCTATATAAACCAGTTTTGCTAAGTCTTTTTGTGTTTAATAAATATATAGGTGAAAATTGTGGACTTGTTGAAAGAGTTTAACGACCATTCATCTAATTTTTCATCATTTGAGTTGAATAAGTGTAAAAATGATTCAACTCATCCAACAATAATTGGGAAAATAAACAAAATACAAAAGAAAATTGTTCAACTCATTAATTTATTTACTATTTCGCAGAGGAATGAGTTGAATAATAAACTTTTTTTTTTGTCGACTAAGTTGTTTCTGGTCATTCATTTACACACAATATTTGCACCCTATGTATGTGTGTGCACACGAGATATTTATAGATGTACCTGATGGTTGTACATGTACCGAAGTAACTCTACACGATGCTCGTGAGTGAAGATTTTCTCAAGATGTCCAGTGATGTACAGACATATCACCTATGCACCATGATTTTATTTTTTCAATCATTGTTGGATCGATAATTCATGTTTTAACTATAAATGTAAAATTTTAGTGTTTGGGAGTAGTAAATAGTAACTCACAAAAGGGGCATTGAAGAATATGGAACCAGCGTTTTCAGCAGGCCAATGTCCATCATCAGCTTGCAATGCCGTGAAATATAGTAATCCTCTTCTTAATGCAGTCTTTGCATCTTCATACGTTATTTTTTCTGCATCCTCCACTATCACTCGCGGAATCTTCTGCTCAAACTTCTTCTCCCTAAGAAACTGTAAAGTCCACAAAATAAAACAAAAAGAATAAATTAAAATACTATTTTCTGAAATAAAGACCAAATTGTTATGTTTTACACTGTAAAATATTTCACCTGCATCCTCCATAGGAGATCGGCACTAGCCTTGAACCGTGACCTGTTGTTGGAGAAATTCCGACGAGCCTCCTCGACCTCGGCAAGTTCCTCCGGAGAGCCAGCGTTGGCATCAAACTCCCAAATCTGCCTACCAACATAGTTATTGGTGGTGAACAAGTGAGTATTATCTTTGGCCTTAGCACCAATTCTCAGTCTCCACATTTTCTATCAATCGTTCAAGTTTATTCGGAATGAAAGAATACGCGATACCCTATACATATAAATAAGAAAGAAACTGACGATGCATGCATGTTGGGAAAAACTAGTGTATCTACTATCTAGTTGTTTAATAACTATAACTTTAATAATTCCCATATTTTATCGTTATAGTACTATATCCTCATCTTCTAAAAGTTGATATTTTATTTTTTGAAATCATTAATCATATTTTAGTAATTACCGTTACATAATTTATTTTTAAAAGTATATATATGATTTTCTATGATTTTTTTATTTAATGACTTTTTTTAATCAAATAACTTTTATAAAGTAAATTTAAAAAAAAAAAAAATTAAACTTCAACATTCCGTAATTTAATCAATTTAAGCTTTGAACTTTAAATTTATGTCTTACGTTCTCACATATTTAAGTAATTCACCTTACCTTGCTATCACTTATACAGTCTCACTTTCTCACCCAAGTTTAATTGAAAAATAAAAATAAAATAAAAACTATTTAAATCGATATACGAAGTTTGGATTTATCTTTCGATCTCTTATTTACACTTGCTATTAAACATACTTATCGGCGTTAGAATCTTTCTCTAACTCGTAGTGGTGAAATTGGAGTAAGAGAGGAGAGAGAAGAGAGGGAGACGCAAAACAACATGGTATAATCTTTTTTTTTTCCGTCTGAATTATTCATGAAATAGCAACCAAAGTGAAATACAAGGATGAGATACATGGACTTCAAATCGATGAACTCTATCTTTTTTTTATGGTATTGGGGAATACCTCTTGTTGTAATGTTTTAACCTTTGGGTTGTTTAACTCTTGTACTTGTAATTGTTCTTTGTTCCACTGAATGAAAGCAAGGTTTGACAAAAAAAAAAAAGCAACCAAAGTGAAATACAAGGATGAGATACATGGTGAAATACAAACAACATGGTATAATCTAATTCATATATTATTTTTTAACTGAAGTCAAATTTAACAAATAAAACAATATCGTTTCGAGGAGACCGATTTGTTTTCGTAAAACATATTCGTTTTATTGTACAACATGGTATTCTAGTAAGAAAGCACTAATAGTTTGGGTAATGATATCTACTTCAACGTAGGTTTCCGACTACATATTTAAATAGGTCATGTACTAAATTCATAATATTGTTTTGTTCATGTAGTTTTAGGCATGACACTTTTAGTTCATTAATATATATGATCATGATTCATGAGAGCCTTAGAGTAGTATGCTACGTAAATAGCCGTTTTCCTCTTAATCTTTAAAAAAAAATGAGCCTTCAACTAGAAGTCAAATTACTCATATATCTTCTACAAGAGCAAAAATATTAGTGCCAATTTCATGTTTACTTTCAACATGTTAAACCTTAATTAGTGCCAACAATTTATTCTTGACCATTTGCTCAAACTCCAAAGTCTTTTGGCCAAGGCTACCAAGCCTGAACTCCTTTCGAGATAGCTCAATTTCCACCAACTATAGGTGACCAAGGGTTTGAACTTAAATCTAGCAGAGTTGAAGGAATTTATTTCGTTCTCACCATTGTCTCATTTTTCAAAGAACCGAATAAATACCAGTGGATCCGTTCAGCGGAAGGTGAAAACTGAAAACCGAGGTTGAGATATCCATTTGAAGTTACACCGGGTCTCAAGAGAAAAGACAGATCAAACCATATACTGTATAAATCTTATAACTCGATGAAAAAAAAGTAAAGTTTTTAATTTGTCATGCACATATTAAATTTTGTTATTTTGTATAATGAAACAAATATTGAAAAAAAAAATATCAAGAAGAAGATTGGAATATAATTTCATTGAAGATTAAATGAAAAAGTTATAGTGAGTTATTGTCCATTTTTATATAATATTGCATGACTTGTTTAGTTTTGACTTTAAATAAAAGAATTCAGTGGTCAAAATCGTCACATCACTGGTCAATCACTTTCTTTTCTGCAAAATAACTATACAAAATACAAATGGAAGTTTCCTTAGACCAGATTTAGGTACAAGATTCAACACCAATAATCTATTATATATGCCAGTTTTATTTAACACCAGTGTGAACTCGACAAAAAATGAAATTCAATAGTCCAGTACTAGTCCACATGTAATAACGACAAATAAAGATTATAACTACAAATGTTATCTACTAAGTGAAATTAGTAAAGAAAAATGAAACTCTTTTTTAGTTTTCCCCCGATCATTCACTGATTCACATAATGTATATCATTTTAATATCGATCACAGAATGTACAAGTCTTATGAGGTAACTAGTTGACTGATAAATGGCAAGTAGGAATATATATAACGGATAGAGTACAATGTATAACGTAGGAGGTACGCCTCTACTAATACAAAACGAATAACGTCACCGCCGGACCAATGACTCGGAAGGCTTATCAATTATTGTTAGAAAAATTAACTAACAATAAATCATCTGAAAATGTGGTTAAAATAAAATTTTATAAAGTTTTTGAATTAAATAAATAGTATAACAGATGACAACAAAAATATATATGATAATGATGATAAAGATCAAACGGTTAAACATTACAATTAACTGAAAAAAAAACTAAAAAAAAATACTTGTCAAATGTTGCCTCAAAAATAATGATTGAGGATGTGCCCTAGGGCTATTGCCCTTTTTTTTTAACTAAGTAAGCACAGCTCCGAATATCGTACAAAGTTATGAGGCACAGTAAGATCTCAATATAAATTAATAGTGTTGGAATTATGGTAATTTATTAATTTATAATTTATAATTTATAATTTATTAGATTATAGTGTAAATTAATATTTTATTAATTTATACAGAGTATTATATTAATTGTGAAAACTTTTTTGAAACTATGAGTTAAAACATGTTGATCTAGATAAAATTAGTATACGACTATTGACATAAATAACAAATATTCTATATGAATTCTCATATATAAGCAATACACATATTTAAATTTATAAATACTAACCTCAATTGTTAAAGAGATTTTTAGATATTAAAATTTGTAAAGAGATTTTTCATAGATATTTATTAGATAAATATTAATTAATAAAGAGATTTTTCAAAATTTGTAGTTTTTAAATTGTTTATAAAAATTGAAATTGTCATTCACTATATAAAATATATTTTTAGAATCAATTATAAGGAAAACAATGATAATATATATATTTAACATATTTATATAATTATTAATTTATTATATTGATGTGGCTATATATTTACATAAGATTTTCAAAAAATTATTATCTAATTAATTTATTGATTTGTATCACTTTTTACACAGCTTCCAACTCGGGACAAGAAAATTTTATTAATTTATAAAAATTATTGATTATCTAGTATTAATTTATAGAAGTTTTACTACTGTTGAATGAAAATAATGTATATTCATAAATTTTGGCTATATTTATGAAAACTTTAGAGACAATACAACAATGAAATAGTTTAGAAACATATGTTATGTTTCTTATATAAGAAAAGTTAGTGATGAGATATAAGAAAATTCATTTAAAAAATATTATATATATATATGTATAATTTTATATAATTATTAATTGGACCATATATTTACATAGAAATGGTATTATCTTATTATCTTATAGAATTTTGCTATTTTCACACTAGTCTGACTTGAGAACAAATAATTTTATTATAGTATTTATTAATTTATGGAGAATTCATTTATTGAAGTTATATTGCACATCTGTAATAATCAATTAATAGTGAGTAAGTATTTTTTAGACACAGATCAAATCAATTCATTCAATCTAAACCCTATAGGGATAATGTCTAGGGAACCCACGGATTCTAATTTTAGACACAGATCAAATCAATTCATTCTAAACCAAATTTAATTGCTAGTGTTGACAAAGCTTCCCATCACGATTTGTAACATGAGATCTTGAAAGTGGGTTTTCAAAAGCTGGTCGATTAGACTTTCGAGTCTCAAATTGGAGCTTGGAAATCAGATAGATAGAACCTTTATGACCGGATTTTGAGGTAAAAAAAAAATATTGATAGATTTAAAGAGATAAAGAGATGAATGATTCTGGTGTTCATTGAACAATAACAATTACGGGAGGTCGAAACCTGGATTTTGGATTCCATTTGGTTATGTGGGTGAGAGATACTCTGAACAAAAACTTAAGAGAGAGAGAAAAGGAAATTATTAGGTTTGTCTGGGTGAGGAAGGATAAAATTGTCAATTAAAGGAAGAGAAATGCTTAATTCTATAAGGCACATGATTTTGTGCATGTATCAACAACGACATAGACTTTTAAGTCCTTTATTCGCAATTGATCCCTAAATTAGATGATGTTTCAACTTTCAATGCAAAATTAATTAGTTTTGATAATTAATTTCTTAAGATTGTGTTCTTATCGGGTGAATCATGTTTGGGTATATAATAAAAAAAAATTAGTGAAAAAAATGAAAACATATGATTTTTTAAAAATATGTGTGTATACTCATAAAACAACAAATAAAATAACACATGGAGTAATAAAAATAGCAACTGATTATTCTTACAAAGAGACGAACTATATGGTTCACATAGACCATACATAGTGTGTTATCATGTGGTTAAGTGAGGTTTTATTTCTCCGAAATATTTTTTAAAAACGATTCTTAGAAAAATAAGAGAGAGTTTAATTATATGAATCAATTAAATTTTAGATATTAATTATTATTTGGTTATGCAAAGTACTGAAAAGTATGTTTTAACAGCCCTTGTTTTGAAAAATATGTTTTTTCAACAAACCATATTAAACCGCACAACGCTGTTCAATATATTTGTTTTGCATTATTGTATCTGTCACCATTCGAAGTCATAATAAATAAATAAACTGCATACCATTAAACTCCTTTGTATATTTAAACATTAAGTGATTAGATAATAATTAAAATACTCTAGGCCATTTATGTTCTGTCCGATAAAAATCTATCTATATTCTAAAGACTAAACTGCATACCATTTTACACCCTTGTATACTAAAACAATGGGTGAGAAACAAACTAATAAGTAAATACACTAGGCAAGTAGGCATTTACGTTCTGTCCGATGAAATTCTATTTATATTCTAAAGACTAAACTGCATACCATTTTACACCCTTGTAAATTAAAACATTAGGTGACAAACTAATAATTAAAATGCACTAAGCATTTACGTTCTGTCCGATGAAAATCTATCTATTTTAAAGTCCATTAGTCAACATTGTAACAATCAACGAAGACACCGTCTAAAAACAAAGTGACTTGACTTCGAATATTAAGAATTATCATTTTTTCTTTTGTGTAAACATTACTTTTTCGTTTCAGAAAACATATAGCTGTGAAATTGTCTTTTAAATCCTAAGTTGAGTGTTGAATTTAAGTTTTTGATGCAAAACTATAACTAAGATTCCGGTTGTTTCTCTATATTTACTAATATTTTAGAAATAAAATGAAACTATGTAATCTACTAATAAAGGGTTTCTACCAAAAAAGAAATCTACTAATAAAGGGTATAATAAAATTTAGATTAAGTCTTTTACTATATGTAAGGAATTATTTAAACGATCCTTAACTAAAACGAATTAATATTAATTGATAAAATAGTTTACAATTTAATAAAAATTGTCACTCTCTCTGTTTTAGATTAAATGTCGTTTAAGAATTTTCTTAGATTTTAAAAATATAATGGAATTTTCATTTTTCTTCTTTGTTTGTCAAGTTTTTCAATAATGTTAATACATTAAAATAGTTTAAAAAAAATTAAAATATGTATTAAGAATATAGAGAAAACTCTAAAAAATTTTAAAAGATAGTAAGCTGCTGGCCTGTCTTCGTCGGTTTCCTTGTCCCTTGAATACAGTGAATATATATTTATACAGTACAGATGACATATATATTTTATAAACGAAGTCAAACGCCAATCGTATAACATCAGCATCGGATAATTGACATGAGATTGTGGAGCTAGTTCACGTGAAAATTGGGGCATATATTCATGTTATCGCATATGCTTAAATCTTAATTTGTGGAAGGAGAGATATACGCTAGAATATTAAAAAGAGTTTCATATATCCATGGTTTTAGGGTTGTAACTTTAAATCGTACTTGATATTTTCATATATGCAGATATTGATTAACGCGGTAATGCGCACATGGTAGTTGTGATCGAGTGATTGGTGAGACTTTGAAATATATGCTAAAACGCTTCTTCCAGAATTTGAGGATTAGGCACATTGTCAAACCTCGTGAAATTGCTTGTATGTTCATACAGTTGTATTAACATCTACTATTAGAGAGGGACACCTCGTTCAGAAATCATTCTTCTAAAATAATTGATATCGAGGAAGAGAATATGAAGACATATGAACGACTACTCGATGTTTACAATCCTCTATTGTTAGATGGTGCAAGTTATGGATATTGGAAAGTGAGAACAAAGAACAACATTTGTGGCACCCCTGAAGACGCTTGGACGGCTGTTGAGTGTGGTTGGAAATAACTGTATGTGACATTTGAAGATAGAGAAGTAATAGTGAAACCAAGGACAAGGTGGATTGCAACTGAGGCTGTCAAAGTTTAATTCAAAGGCGTTGAATGAAATTTCTAAATCGGTGAATCAAAGAGAATTCAAACTTATACCAGGGTGTAGATAAGATAAAGAGGCATGTGATATACTGCAAAACGTCTTTGAGAGAAAAAATAGTTTGCAAAAAAGGTTGAAAGTAATAATGAGGTTACTACTTACCATATATGGATTGGTGTGCTTGCACTTATTTGATTAAATCAATTTTGGTCCAACTCTTGCAAGTGAACTTTTTTTTTGTTTTTGACAAATAAAAGTTGGCTAGCCAAAGCTTTTCCCTCTTCACCAAAAAAAAAAAGTTTTTCTTTGCTCGCAGCCCCTTAAATCTGAGAACCGGTTCTGGCTCTAATCATTGGTCCAACGAAAACATGCACTTGAGTCTCTTCCTCAGCCTAGCTAAAGTGCTCATGATGTCCTTTTCATGCATGTGCTAATTTTTTTTGTTTTTTAAGGTTTAGTTGTGTGCTAGCTTAAGCTGAAAAAAAAAAAACTATTTGAGTTAAAAGAAAGCTATGGTTATGCAATATTAGAATTGATGAAATGGAGTCTTGGAAATATATTTAAAAAAATTGACATGTACAATAATCAAATGTGGGAACCTAATCAAATATTGTAAGAGAGTGGTCCTATATGCTACCGCTTCCTCATGGTCAAAGCCAGGTCTATATATATAACTCCAAGCCACCGCTTCCCTAGTTTCTGCTTAAATTCAGGTTTGATGAAACCTCGGGGCTCAGTATGCATGTCAACGTGGAACTTGGGAAAGTGAAAAGATATGAGGTAAGACATGTAACAAATTCTCGGATGTTTTCATCCTTTTGCCATTAAATTGAACAATGTCTCGTTCATGCTCAAGGAGGCTCAATTAATGAACTGAACTAACCTAGAGCCACGTGTTTTCCTTCTGCCTTTTCTGATTCAAAAAGTTGACTGAGGATAATGACATACGGGTAGTTAATTATAGTGTATCACACATCTTATAAGTTGTAATATTGTCTACTTCAAACATTAGCTAGCCACCAAGTATAAACCAGGAAGTTTCTAGGGATGTATTTAATTTGGCTCGATGGGCTTTGTGTCAAAAAAAATCCAGTCGCTATTAAGTATGAGATATCTCGACCGTTCTAGTCGAATTCGTCTATTATGTATAAGTTTGCCATATACGGCCGACAACTTGAGATTTTGCTCATGGATATTAAAGATACTTTATAAAATAAAGTTATTGATAAATAAAAAAAATCAAACTAAAATGGAGTGGAGAATTCACAAGAGAATTCAAGGACAGGAAATATTTATGTTGATAAGTGGATGGAAATTAGGATAAGCATTGGTCATCGGTAAAATTTGTAAATGACGGTTTATTGGTAATTAACTACGTCATATCAGCGGAGGGATTATTTTCAGAAAAATTAAACCTTAAAATGATATTCCAGTAGGTTTCATTTCTTGCATTACATCTTGAAGATCAGTGTATCCAAATCTTTATTGAGGAAACAAAAATTTTAGTGCAGGATTTAAACCAAAACACTAGGGTTTATGGAAGCAAAGGCGAGCAACTCTGGGTTCTGCTCAAAGGACGACATGTTCTCTTCAGGCAATGTGACGAACGCTTAAATTCCTTGTCCGTCCTTGGAATCTATCAACATGGTCAAGTAGCTTAACACTGGGGCAACATTTCCGGCAACCCAAACGGAGAACCCCATCCACAGCTGGTCTCGTAAAGATCAGGTAGCTTGCACCAGCTACTCACAGTATTGGGTTCGTGAGTTTCATAGCTCAACCGAGGTAGCTTGCACCAGTTTAAAACTTTAAATAAGTACTTGTAACTTTAGTTAATCTCAACTTAATGGAATTGTTGGAGTTTGAAATGGCCGACTTATTTGGAAACGCAAGAAGTTAACAAACAAATGTCAAACATACCATATACCGTACAAACTCTATCAAGATTATAACCACATCAATGATCAAGTAAATCAACAAGAATTTCGAAAAAAATGTTTTTTTTTTTTTTCATTTGTTGTTCATGTGGCAAAATGCAAAAGCTAACAATTCTAAAATCAAGCATAGATCAGACTTGAATACTCTTGACAATTTTCCTTTATAAAATGAAGTTGTTTTCAAGTTGTGAACGTAAAATGATTTAGGCAAGAAGAAATTGGAAGGGGAAAAGAATAAAAAAGAAAAATGTAAGTCCAAAAGGGCCAAGATTAGGAGTTTTCAACAAATATATATTTTAAGTAATTTTTCCACAAAATATAATTCTAATTGGCAATATATGTAAATACAAATACAAAATCAGGTTTAAAGGTCATTTTCAAAATTTTATATGCTATTTTATTAAGCTTGATTTTGGTTAAGCTGTTATAGTCATTCTCATAAATTTATGTGCTATTGTAAGTAGTTTCCGTAGCTTTTATGTAACACATACATAATTGACTTTAGATTAGCATCCCATTTCTCATCTTCCTCTTTCTCTTTGAGCAATTATGGCAGCAATGAACATGATTGACTTTCAAAACTGCTTCATCTTTATCCTCCTATGTCTCTTCTCACGACTCTGTTATTCTCACTTCTTCAAGAAACCAAAGGACCCTCGCCTTCACTTTGATTTACCTCCGAGCCCTCCGTCTCTTCCCATCATCGGTCATCTGCACCTTCTTCTCTCTGTTCTACTCCACAGATCTTTACAAAAACTCTCCACCAAGTACGGATCTATTCTCTATCTCCGAGTCTTTAGGTTCCCTGTAGTCCTCATCTCGTCAGCCTCAATTGCATATGAGATCTTCAGGGCACACGACCTGAACATCTCGTACCGCGGTTTCACTCCGACCGATGATTCACTTTTTGCCGGATCTTTCAGCTTTATCTCTGCTCCCTATGGAGATTATTGGAAGTTCATGAAGAAGGTCCTAGTTACAAACGTTTTTGGGCCCCAAGCACACGAGCAGTCACGAGGTGTCCGTGCAGATGTGCTAGAGCGGTTTTATGGGAATCTGTTCGATAAAGCGATAAAGAAGCAGAGCGTGGAGATATGTGCTGAAGCGTTGAAGTTATCTAACTCCAGCATCTGCAAGATGATCATGGGGAGGAGTTGTTCAGAGGAGAGATTCAGGGCTTTGGCTACCGAGTTAGATGTTTTGACAAAGAAGCTCTTCTTTGCAAACATGTTGCGAGCATGGTTTAAGAAGCTTGTTGTCTCTCTGTTTAAAAAAGAAACTACAGTTATTTCCTACAGATTCGATGAGCTGCTCGAAAGCATTCTTGTGGAACACGAAAAGAAACTGGACGTGCATCATCAACGTACGGACTTGATGGACGCATTGTTGGCAGCTTATCGGGATGAAAATGCAGAGTATAAGATCACAAGGAACCATATCAAGTCAATTATTGCGGTAAATGTTTCTCCCATCAGTTTGTTTCATTGAGATTAAAATCTGATCCGCCTAAGATAACGTTTTGCAATTGCAGGATCTTTTATTTGCAGGCACTGAAAACCAAGTGCAGACAATACAATGGGCAATGGCAGAGATCATTAACAACCCTAACGTTCTTGAGAGACTGAGAGGAGAAATCGATAGCGTGGTAGGAAAGTCAAGGTTGATTCAAGAAACGGATTTACCAAAGCTCCCTTATTTGCAAGCTGTGGTTAAGGAAACGATAAGACTGCACCCGCCGGGGCCTTTCTTCTTAAGGTTCACAAAAGAAGGGTGTAGGATCAGAGGGTTCTATGTACCAGAGAACACGTCAGTCGTTGTTAACGTTTATGCTGTGATGAGGGATCCTGATGCTTGGGAGGATCCTCTTGTGTTTAAGCCAGAGAGGTTCTTAGCTTCTTCAAGAGCAGAACAAGAGGAGGAGAGAAGAGAGAAAGAAATTAAGTACCTTCCTTTTGGAAGCGGAAGAAGAAGTTGTCCCGGAGAAAATCTAGCTTATGTCATTATGGGAACTGCAATTGGAGTGATGGTGCAGGGTTTTGAGTGGAGAACCACAGAAGAGAAAATTAACATGGACGAGGCTGTTGTAGGACTGAGCTTGACCATGGCTCATCCTCTTAAGATCATTCCTGTTGCTCGAACCTCAAACTCTTTAACTTCGAGTTTGCAAAAATGTTTGTGAGTTTTCACATATTATGTATGATAGTTGAAGATATAAGCAAGTTGTGGCTTTGTATATTTCTGTGTCCAAGTTTCCCGCTTTACGTGTTGACCTCTCTATAGTATTTTTCCAGTCATTTTAGCGGGAAGGTTAAAATGCATACGGGTACATTTGGTACCCGACCCGTTAATCTATTTTGTTTATTAAATCTTACTTGGGTCGGTTCAAATAAAACTCGATTCTTAACACCTTGTTCATAAATAAGTCTTCCAAAATAGTTGAGATCGAGGAAGAGAATATGAAGACATATGCAATTATTCTTACAACAAAATTTTGAATGTTAGAGATTGAATCTCAGCTATAAATCTTGGCAGGAAAGCACTACAAACGGATATGGATGTAACCATTGATAAGTCTAGTAAACACATTATACATGAATATTATGCATCACGATTCTAATCACTACAGATATGTTATACCGAAAGATTGGAAAGTTCACAAAGAACTTCAAAATAATCACTCTTACAACAAAAGTAATAATAATAATTAAAACGTTGGATAATTTTCTTCAGTGTATGTAGAGATAGTTTTCAACAAAAAAGTTAAAAGTAATAATAAGGTTACTACCTACCATATATGGTCTGGTGTACTTGCACTTATTAGAAAATATCGGTCCAACCCATGCAAATGATTTGTTTTTTTTGATAAACAATAACACAATAACTTGCTATCCAAGGCTTTTCCTTTTCACCAAAAAATAAAAAGCTTTTCCTTGCTCGCAGCCCCTAAAATTTGAGAACCGGTTCTGACTCTAATCATTGGGCCAACGAATACATGCACTTGATTCTCTTCCTCAGCCTTGCTGAAGTGCTCATGATGTCTTTGTCATGCATGTGCTAGTTTTTTTCTTTCTTTTTAAAGTTTGCGTAATAGCTTAAACTGAAAAAAAAAAAAACTATTTGAGTTCAAAGAATAAAAGCTAAAGGTTATACAATACTAGAATTGTGGAAATTGAGTCTTAGATATATATTATAAATTTTTGACAGGTACAATAATTAAATATGTAAGAGAGTGGTCCTTAGTGCCGGTCTGATTTAGGTGGTTTAAAGCATTTTTAAAACATGTGATCTTTAATACAAATATTTAAAAAATAAAAATTATATTAAAATATTATAAAAGTAATGAAAATTATTGAGTATTTTTAGTAAAGTGTAAAATATTATACTTTTTATAAAAACGAACTTTCTAAATTATTGCAGCAAATTTATTGTTTGAAGACGTTTTCTTTGAGTGAAAAGAAATCTTTTATTTATAAAAGATTTGATAAAAACCAAATATTAAAGGTTTTTGTGCCAAAAATAAAGTAAGGAAAATGAATGTCGAAAGAAAAAAAATCACATAAAAGGTAAATAAAGGATCTAATCCGTAACGTCTATTAAAACATTGAAATACTTAACCAGCAGACTAAATAAATAATTCTGAAAATGTAATCTTTCAATTAATTTTATATTTGTGGCATAAATCAAATGCTTCACTTGTCGTATAGACAGGCTGGACATGATGTACCGCTTCCTTATGGTCTACATATATAACTCCAAGCCACCGCTTAGATTCGGGGTTGATAAAACCTTGGAGCTCAGTTTGCATGTCAACATGGAACTTGGAAAGTGAAAAGATAAGATGAGGTAAGATATGAAACAAATTTTCGGATGTTTTCGTATTTTTGCCATAAAATTGAACAATGTGTCGTTCATGCACAAGGAGGATCAATTAATGAACTGAACTAACCTAGAGCAACGTGTTTTCCTTTCTTCTGCCTTTTCTGATTCAAAAAGTTGACCAAAGATAATGACATACACATTAGTGTACCAAGTATAAACTGGGACAATGCCGGTTCGGTATCTATGAATGCCCTACACAAAAACTTAAAAAGATGCCTTTTTCATATACTGTTACTATATAAATCATACCAATAACAATAGTAATAAAAATGTTATAAAAAACAATAGTAATAAAAAAAAAATCTTACTAAATTTTAAATAACAGTTTAAAAATTCTAAAAAACAGTGGAAAAGAACCACAAAAAATGTTGCTTTGACAATATTTTAACAGCAATCAAAAGGAAAAAATATTATAGCAAGGGTTGTGTGCTCGTATATAAAATATTAAAATTAAATTATATGAAATTTTGTGCTTTGACAATTATTTAACTCAAACTAAGCCAACATGTTAGTTTGATGAAAAAGCTAGCAATCCATCAATTTAAAAGAAGAAGAAAAACTAAATGGAGTGGAGAATTGACAAGAGAATTCATCAAAGACACGAAATATTTATGTTGATTAGTGGATGGAACTTAGGATAAGCTTTGATCATTGGTATTTGGTAGAATATGTAAATGACGGTTTATTGGTAATTAACTACGTCATACCAGCTGAGGAATTATATTCAGAAAAGTTAAAACATAAATGATATTCCAGTAGTTTACATTTCTTGCATTACATCTTGAAGATATATATAGATTCGGTGTATCCAAATCTTTATTGAGGAAACAACAAATTTCAGTACAGGATTTAAACCAAGACACTAGGGTTCATGGTAGCAAAGGCGAGCAACTCTGGGTTCTGCTCGAAGGACGACATGTTCTCTTCAGGCAGTGTGACGAACGCTTCAATTCCTTGTCCGTCCTTGGAATCTATCAACATGGCCAAGTTGCCTAACACGGGGGACACATTCCCAACAACCCAAACCGGAGAATCCCATCCAAAGCTAGCCTCGTAAAGAGGTAGCTTACACCAGCTACTCACGGTATAGGGTTCATGAGTCTCATAGCTCAACCGAGAATAGTTGGTGAGCATCAGATTTGCTAGTTTCGAACCGATCATGGAAGATGAGTCAGATGACCCACCCTCGTCTAGGATCACAGTTCCTAACTCCTCCTTTTTTTTTCGTAAGTCTCTAACGGCCTCTTCAATTTTAACTTCCCCTCCTCGACCAATACTCAAGACCACAGAAGAGAACATGAGATTTCCGATAGAGCTTTCTTGCAGAAGGGAAGGTATCTTGGACCGCAAGTTAGCAAGCTGGACCAGCACTTTGTGATCACAAGTAGTTGTCTTTGAGGATGCGACGAAGCATTTCCAGATGAGCGCAGTAACGCTCTCCACCCGCGTAGGTTGGTCTACTGTTTCTTCACTAGCGGCTTTGGTCCTGAGATCTTCCACCTTAGAAGCTTCGAACACAAATCTCTTTGTAATGCTGCTTCTCTTGCCGGCTTGTTCGTCCGCAGGTAGCTTAAAAGCCTCATTGGCTGGTGGGTAGAAATTCGCACCAGCAAATACAGGACTTTCCATCGCAGCGGCATCGTTCTCTCCTCGAGCCGTGGCGGCCCAGGACCGAATGAAAGTCGAGATGGAGGCTGCGTCCGCGATTTTGTGAGTGATGCAGATTCCTATGGCCATGCCTCCGCATCCGAAGTAAGTTGCCTTCACGAGCAGCAAAGGCCACGTGGCAGCAGCCACGTATGGGTTGTCTACAACATCTAGAGGAAGCAACTGTTGGAGGGCGTCGAAATCAGGGCACTTGAGAAATTCAGTGAGAGGACAGTTATTGACACGAGCATCGACAAAGATAGCTCCTTCATCGGTACAATCGACGGTTACTCCGGTGATTCTTCCGGCAAGAGGGTAGAACTTGGTCAGGGTTTCAGACAGAGAAGTCTTGAGTTTGTGGGAAGTGTGTTCTTGAGAGATCAAATCATTTTTGGTGTAGAAGAGAAAGGCTACTGTGTAAACTGGAGGAAGGATGTGATCGTAAATTGAGAGTTGGAGAGTTTGGAGATTATTTGGAGTTGGCGAAGATGGCTTTATGATTTCTTTACTAATGGTTTCAACCTTCATCGTCATCGTCTCCATGGATTTCTCTCCTCTTTAGACGAAGAGAAGTATTCCTTTATAGCGGTAGAAAATGACTGTTTTAGACTGTAAAAATTAGTAGTTAAATATGGAAATACGTCAAAAGATTCTCTACCGAATATAAAAATTACTTGGGGAGCTGTAGTGTAATCATGTTGGCGTTATCTCATTGATGTAACCATATTCGTATTTCGTTACAAAAAATTATTTTCATTGATTAATTTGATTTATACATTTTGTCGTGTATAGAATATAAAATCTTAGCCACCACATGCATTCTGATTGTTTGTTAATTTTTATATTCAATACTCTACCATAATTAGGAGTGGCCATCCGGGATAAGCGGATCGGGTTCCGGTAAAACCCGATCGGATACGGATTAGAGCATATTAAAGTAGTGATGGTAAATATTAAGCCTTGAAGTAGTGCTTAGAGCATTTTCATTAATGGTTAAGATAGTATAATATAATTATTTATCAAATTTTAACTTTAAAAGATAAACCAATTAGACGGAGACATATGAAGGAAGGGTTCTTATTAATATACCAAACATTTTCATTTGAGTACACTTCAATTTTTCTCAGTAATTTATCTCTTTCTCTTTCACGTTTTTGTTTTAAATTTTTCTCAATAATTTAGTCTAATAAGATGTCGTTTTTTCTGGTGTAAATGTTTAATTAATAGAGATGTCCCTATAGCGTGGGAAAGGATACTCCATAAATAAAATACTTGATCTTTGAAATATTATGCATATTACTTCAGGATTATTGTTGGTTTAATTGAAGCATGTTATACTTATATATACTAAAGGATTTATAGTTTTCGTTGAATGTAAAATTTGTGAGTTGGGGAAGATGGCTTTATGATGTATTTACCGATGGTGTAACCTTCATCATCGCCACGGATTTCTCTCCTCTTTGCTACAAGAGTAATCAAAAGTTGATCTACAGACCATTGGAAAGATCTGAGTCTTACTTTCTAGAGAGCCTGAAATCTCTTCATAGGGGTTGCCATCTGAGAGTTAACGTCGAATCTGTGCATCCACTATTAGTAATTGACGAATTCGTGCTCTACCCGTCTAAAAAATGGCGATAAATTATAATATATATATATATATAGCTAATGTATATGACTATAAGAAATGTGTATTACTATGACAATAATTAATAAATAATAGTGTTTTGAGGTTAATTTTTTAGTTGATAATTGTTACCATATGCAAATATTTTTAGTAATAATTTGTGACCATTTAAGACTTACTTTCATCATAGTGAATGATAAACTGAAACATTATGATAGTAACAAAAACCACAGTTTTGAGTAATTGTTTCGAATATGCGACAAATTTTTAATTATCACTAGTGACCACTTGAGGCTATAATTATGTAATTAAGATGTTATGTTAATCACGAATTATTACGATTTTGAAGCGATGTTATAGTTTGTAATTTAAACAGTTTTCTTACTTTTTTGTGTCGTAACTATTTGGGACGAAATGATTATTAGATATATTTGTCGCAACTCTTGTGACGTTTTTGTTACAAAATAAAATTTTGTGATTGATTGTATTGCAACAACTCAAAAATCGTCAAAAACTCGTAATATGTTTATTTTGTGACAAATTTTATTATTATTATTGTGATTAATTATTACGTCTTATAATATTATTTTCTTGTAGTACTAGAAGGAGGATGTGTACGAACTGCTCATCTTCTTTTCAAACTTTGGAGTTGATAAATGAAAGGTCACAAAGGGTTTCTTGGGGTCAGATTGCTTGATTTCATGTGACATGATTTAATCGAATCAAATTCTTAGGTTGATCCGATCCAAAGCCATACACAACTAATTTTTATAAAAACCACAACCTTAGACTTTCGTACAACCTCATATGTGACAAGTCCTTCAAAAAAAAAGAGAGAGGTAAAAGTCAAAAACCGTAAACGAAGCAACTCGTAACTACAAACTCTATTTTTAGATCTACGACCTACCACAATTGTACAATATCTTTCTTTATGTTTTTTTCTTGAACATCATAAAGCAGATTTCTCTAATTTACAAGCATGGTGCACACACCAGAACTGTGGCCATCTCCTCCCTTTAACCCAATCCATCACCGCATCACTAATTCTACTTTAGCCACAATAATTCAAATTTTATTGTATCTCGAGTTTCTTCAATGTCTTGTATGTAACAATTCTCTCTCGTAAAATCAGTTTCCTAATGGTCCACACCTATAGTGAATAGATCCTACCCCCATTTATCGGAATGTAGTTTTTTGGGAAGACTATAATTTGAGAATGCGTTCCAACCAAAAATGAGATTTGACCTCTCTATTGTATCTGATTGGTAACATAAAGTTGTACAAAATATTTTAGTTGTTAGTTCGAGAGATAAACTGTTATGAAATAGTGTAAAACTGTACGGAAAAACTGTACAAAAAAGTTGTACAAAAGAGATGAGAGTAACACTTTTAATAATATTTTTGTGATTGATAAAAATAATAGTTGTACCACTTGTAATACTTTCTTTTTGTTCACCGATCAAAACCATTGTTACACAATAATTATTTTCATTTCCTTTTTTCTAACTTCAAAATCTACAACCACTCCATCTGTATTCACAAAATTCTTTATTTATATTTTCATGCTACATTTTCCCTTGATTAGACTAAGAAAAATCAAAATATTAAGAGATATCTCTTCAACTAGTGAACATGGGACAAAACAAAGATAAAAAGAAATAAATTGTTATGTAAGCTTTGAGTATTTTTATTGGATTATAGTTTTCAAAGTCTTCTTCTTAATTTGTCTTTTTGTACTAGTAGTTAAGATTTTTTAATATGATTCTATCAGTCATAAATGATAATCTAAATTTGACATATCAACGAATTTACTATAATATGAAAATACTAGATCAAAATTTGGTAGAAACAAAATATTGGAAACAGAAGCATGAAAGGTGAAACAATTTTTACTGACTTTAATAGTAAGTCTAGCATTGAACATGTAATTCTTTAATGGCAAAAGATATGCATCGAAAGTATCATAATATCCTATATAACACTAGTATCCATTTATATTATATGCATCAAAAATATCATTTATGAATAAATGATAGTGTAAACCTGTACAAAAAAGCTGAGAGCAACGCTTTTGTTAATACTTTTCATAAGTTTTTTGTGATTGATAAAAATAATAGTTGTGCCACTTATAATACTTTTTTTTTGTTCCCCAATCAAAGCCACGGTTACACAATAATTATTTCCATTTCCTTTTTTCTAACTTCAAAATCTACAACCACTCCATTTGTATTCACAAAATTCTTTGTTTATATATTCTGTCTACATTTTGCCTAGATTTTACTAAGAAAATTCAAAATATTTAGAGATGTCTCTTCAACTAGTTAACATGGGACAAAATAAAAATAAAAATAAATAAACTGTTAGGTAAGCTCTTATTATTTTTGTCGGATTATAGTTTGTTGAAGTCTTTCTCTTAATTTTTGTTTAGTACTAGTAGTTAGGAATTTTTAATATGATTATATCAGTCATAAATGATCATCTAAATTTGACATTTCAGCTAATTTCCTATAATATGAAAATAGTAGATCAAGATTTGGTAGAAACAAAATATTAGAAATAGAAGCATGAAAGGTGAATCAATTTTACTGACTTTAATAGTAAGTGTAGCATTGAACATGGAATTCTTTAATGGCAAAAGATATGCATCGAAAATATCATAATATCCTATATAACACTTGTATGCATTTATATTATATGCATAAAAAATATCATTTATGAATAAATGATAGTGTAAACGTGTAAAAAAAGCTGAGAGCAACGCTTTTGGTAATACTTTTAATAAATTTTTTGTGATTGATAAAATAATAGTTGTACCACTTGTAATACTTTCTTTTTGTTCACCAATCATAGCCATTGTTACACAATAATTATTTCCATTTCCTTTTCTCTAACTTCAAAATCTACAACCACTCCATTTGTATTCACAAAATTCTTTGTTTATATTTTCTGGCTACATTTTCCCTAGATTATACTAAGAAAATTCAAAATATTAAGAGGTATCTCTTCAACTAGTTAACATAGGACAAAACAAAAATAAAAATAAATAAATTGTTAGGTAAGCTCTCAGTATTTTTGTTGGATTATAGTTTGTTGAAGTCTTTCTCTTAATTTTTGTTTAGTACTAGTAGTTAAGAATTTTTAATGTGACTATATCAATCATAAACGATCATCTAAATTTGACATTTCAGCTAATTTCCTATAATATGAAAATACTATATCAAAATTGTGGAAGCCCCCTTAACCTAATGGTTAACCAAAAGTTCATTAATGCTTCTATATCAAGAGGTTTGGGGTTCGAGTCCCAGCTAATGCGATTTATGTTATGTACAATTATAGTATCATTTATGCACCAAAAATATTATTTATGTATAAATAAAATACATAATATCCTAACAGTATTTATGAATTTGCATCAAAAATATCATAATATCCTACTATATAATAACATAATATCCTATGATAAAATGGAAGTAGTCATTTCTCGATGAATATTGTATATTTGACGTAAAAATAACTACTTCCATTGTTTTTTTAGTATTATTATTACAAATGGTTTGCACTAATGCTGTATTATTTGGCAGGACACTGTATAGCCCAATTTAAAAAAATAAAAAAAAAGCAAATGTCATAATTTCTAATTATTAAATTTGATTTTCTATTTTTTATCTCGTTATTTATAATTTAAACTCAAATAGTTCAAAATTTTCATATGTAAAATATATTGTTAGAAGCAAATCTCATTGATGTCAACACTAATCAAGTAAATGGTGGTTGGGTTATCCGAGACCACGAAGGAGTTCCTAAAGCATGGGGTTCGTCATTGTTGAAACTCACAACATCACCACTAGAGGCGGAAGCACTAGCACTACTTTGTTCATTGCAACAAGCATGGATTCGAGGGTTCACCAAGGTATACTTTGAAGGGGACTGCAAAATCTTAATTGACAGCATCAACAATGAATCAATAGATTCATCTATCACCGGCATCTACGCGGATATCAAGTTTTGGGCGGCTAAGTTTAAAGAAGTTTATTTCTCTCATGTAAATCATTGTTGTAACCAAGTAGCTCATAATCTTGCTCAATATGGAAGCATAGACACTAGTTTTTATTCTGACATTCAAAATCCTCTCACTTGGATTGTAAACATTTTGTATGATGATCTTTCAAATTAATTAAAATTATTTTGACGGAAAAAAAAAAGCAAATCTCAAATCCCATACAATTTTTAGAAAAAAACAATGGATAATAACAAAAGAGAATTTTTCATTAAGGCTAACAATACTTTTAAGTTAATTTAAACATGAGATGTCCGTTTGAGCAAGTCGATATTTATATTATATTATTTTCTGATCGAAAAATCCATGATCAATCTTGTTGTTTTTTTCCGCAAAAAATCAGTATTTATTGAGATTTGTCAAAAATTGAAGTTCGCTTGTGACAACCGAGGAGTTGACTTAGTGGTTAAGTGGCTGTATTCAGTCGAGCATTCTACTTTACGTGATTAAAACAAAATACCAAATCCTAGGTTTATTCAATTATGAATATTTAAAAGTTTTCTAAAATCCAATGTTATTAAATCAGTGATTTGGAAAAGTGCTTTGAAATCTACTGTTATTGTATCTCATCTTTTCAAGCATTGGATTTTAAGGATTTTCAGAAATTTTAGAGGATTGTATTTTTTAATGATTTTAAGATGTTTTAGAGGATTTTCTTAGTTTTAAAACACACAAATCTAAATTTCATAATTTTAAGTAGGATTTGGGAGTATTATTTTAAAAACATCATCTTCCTAAAATCATCGTATTCATATAAATTATTTTAAAACTCAATCATTTAAAATATGTGATTAAATACTATAAATCTCTGGATTACTAAAACTTTAAATTCGCGTGGAAAAGGATGAACACTCGAAAATCATTTTTATTTTCTTTTTTACTTTGCATCTAAATGTTATATTTTTAGTTAATAAATATATTTTTCAAGATATATGGTTTCAACTTGTAGTGTTGTTTAGAATAAATTAAGGGGTGACATGAATATAGACATGGTTGTGGTTTGTTGTATGTCCAAAGGCATTTTGTTATGTGAAATTTGATTAGTATAAATTAATAGTTGAAATTGTTATTATTATTATTATTATTTTTGAATATCTCGAAGTTCAAGTATAAAGGCCCTATATCTTATAAATTTGATTCAAATATTTTAAAATATGAACAACCAAAAACGAAAAGCTAAGTGCATGATTAGTTGGGCTTTAAGTCTGACTTACAACCTTAATTTTTTTTAAATCCTTGATTACAAACCAATAGTGTTGTAGCTTTATGTTTAAACTTACAGCCTAAATTATTATTATTATTTTTGTAAAGCTGTAGTAGAGTAAATTCTCAAAGCCCTATTTTCTTGGTTGTAGAAATTTTAATTTATTAGATAAATACAAGAAATTAAAATTATCAACTTAAATATATAATAAAAAAACAAAGATAAATAAGAGTCTTCTAATCCTTCTGTTATGATGAAATCGATTTCTCCTTCTTCTTAAACCAATGCCAGACCAACACTGAACCATGATCCAATCAACTAATCCGACTAACCAAGTCGACATCAGGCTTAACCAAGGAGATTTGAATCACAACTTTACAATTCTTACTGTTAACAAAACTAAGGTCTTCACGTCTTCGTTTGGTGTTTTGTAGTTTGATAGGCCTCTCTCTCTTGAGATTTCAGAACATCGATATTGACAAAATATACTAAACTAAGGCTCGATTGAGTAAAAACAACAAAATCAGTAATCAGATCTTGACTTCATCTGGTTTGTAATTTAACGACTTGCCAATTCACCTATTGCCCATGATCTAATTCTTTAAACCACCAGAAGTTGTATTGAACTGATTGATCTATTTTTTATTTTTTTTTTTTTTGAATATTTGGAAGTTCGGGCCCAAAGACCCTATGTTTCTCAGAGACGGAACCCATAGTAGATTAAATTCATCTCTTTTATAGAGAGATTCCTTCCAACGTGAAACCATTCCTGAATTGCTTAGAATCTTTTCTAAATTTTGTAAACTCTTTTCTAAATTTCAGTTTTTTTGGCAGGAAAATTTGAGAGTAGTTTTCTACGGAAAACTTTTGGTGTTACCAGAAATGTTTTTGCGAAAAACTTTTAACGAAAAAATTTTGGGCAAGAAAATATTGTCAGGAATTTTTGGTGATAAATTTACGTAATTTTTTAAATTTTAATTTTAATATTAAAAATAAAATAATTATTTAAATACTATTTTTGTGCAAAAAAAACTTTTAAGTACTATTTGTGAAAATTTCTCATTTTCAAATTGCCTTAGGATTTTATGTTTCTAGCCTTCTAGGCCCTTTTCGGTTATGTCTATCAAACTCAAAGACAAAGGAATTAATTGGTCGGCCAAGGGACCTTTGGTTTTGGAGTTAATCTTGAATATGATTATATGAAATATGTCTTAATATGATTATATGAAATATGTTAATCTTGAATCCAATAAACGTCCGAGCTGTGGAAACCTCCAGTTAAAAGATGAAATACACCAATTTTCTCCTTTTTCGCAAATCTCCCTAAGCTCTTTTAAAAAAATCTCAATCCACGTTTTATCCATATTGTGGAACTGTGAACCCAAAAAAAAAAATCTGTATTGTGAAAAACATCATTAATGATACAAACTACATCATATTCACTAATTAAATCTTGTAAATGTGATGCAAAAAATCATATTTTACATAAATTACAAGTGGTTTGTACCATCCTACTATATTATTTGGGAAGTATATTTTAAATATAACCTTAATTTCTGTAATTAATTACATGACAATGTCATTAGAAAAATTTAATCAAAAACAAAATCGTTTAATGACGTCATTAACAAAATCATTTAATGACAATATTTATTTCTTAATTATAGGGCTTATTGGATCTAAAGACGGATCATCAAAGATTTTCTAAACTGAAGCAAAATATAGTGAATATTCAAATATCTATCTGTTACTAAATGATAAACAAATAAGTTAATAAGTCAATAACTATTTAGAGTGACGGGTTTTTGAATCAACATTAATAAAAAAAAGTAAAATATAATTAATCCACCGTTTCAATACGAGTTAAATCATTAATTTATTAAACATATCAAATCAATAATATTTTTAAAATATTATTAATATGTTGTTTTAATAAGAGTTAAAACTTCAGTTTTTTAACAATTGTCTCATGTATTCGTCGTATAACGTTACTTAATAACAATTATAAACTGTAAAATATAAATATTTTATAAAAAATAAAATTTGTAAGTTTTAATATATATTACCTTTAAAAAATAAATTGTCCTGCGGTGTACCGCAGGTTAAAATCTAGTTGGGGTATAAATCGGGAGGATGATGTTTAGGCCAATTTTTATAAAACAAGTGTCCTGAGTCTTATTGTATACAATAGGAGTGTCAAAATGGGTCAAAATTCATGAGTCAACTCAACTCAACTCAACCCATGAATCCTAATAAGTTGAAATTTTTGACTCAAATGAGTTGATGGGTCAAATGAGTTATTGAGTCAATTGGTTTGATGAGTAAAATGAGTTGAGTTGTAATGGTTAATGGTTTCAGTGGTTTACCCAATTAACCCATTATATTTTGTAAAATTGAATTAAACCAACTAAAATCTCTAAACCAATATCAATTTAAGTTTAACCAACACATGTAAACCAATTTAATACAATCATTATTTTTCCAAATTTCTTAAATATACAAGCGATGAAATTAAGAAAAAATAAACCGGTGATTTTTCCACAAAAAAACATAAATCCGTTATTTTCCCGCCAAAAACGTAAACCCATGATTTTCCCGCCAAAAACGTAAACCCGTAATTTTCCTGCCAAAAACCTAAACCCGTAATTTTCCCGCCAAAAACGTAAACCCGTGATTTTCCGCCAAAAACGTAAATCCGTGATTTTCCCGCAAAAACGTAAATCCGTGATTTTCCCGCAAAAAACGTAAACCCGTGATTTTCCCGCCAAAAACGAAAAACCCGTGATTTTCCCGCCAAAAACGTAAACCCGTAATTTTCTCGCCAAAAACTTAAACCCATAATCTTCCCGCAAAAAATGTAAACCCGTGATTTTTCTGCTAAAAAAGTAAACCCGTAATTTTTCCGCCGAAAACGTAAACTCGTAAAAAGTGAAATCCGTAAATATCCTAAGTTTGATGATAGTGAATTAATAATTATTAATAATGGTAATTATTTATTATTGTTTAATAATAATATGAATTAAATTATTACTTAAATGGGTTAACCCATTTAACAACTCAACCCATTTTGTAAATGAGTTGGGTACAAAATGAGTTGGGTCAACCCATAACTCATTTAACCTTAAACTCATTTGATTATGAGTTGAGTTGAGTTGGGTTACCCATTTTAACATCCCTAGTATACAACTTGGTTTTAAAGTTACTCATAAACATGATCGTGACACATGTCAAATGTTTATATAAATATTTTTAACAAAAAGATATATATACTAATTTAAAAATAAATTAAATTTTCTTTCCCATAATCCAAAAACGAAAATGTATAAAATATTAAAAATGTATAACGAAAAACAAAAACTAACAAAACAATATATAATTAATTTTATATTAATGGTTATAATTAATCAACGACTTGCCAATTCACCTACGTACTACTAGTTAATCGACCAGAGAGCTAGACTAGTATAAAAGAGATAGTGCCTCCCTCATAATTTTTATATCCAAAAGACTAGGAAAAAGAAAATAACTTAACATATGGTAGAGGTTTATGAGTTCTGGGCCGTGATAGTTTCACTCATAGTGGTAAAGCTGTGTCACTGGATCTACCAGTGGAAAAATCCAAAAGGAAATGGAAAACTTCCTCCAGGATCTATGGGTTATCCAATCATCGGAGAGACTTTCGAGTTCATGAAGCTTCATGATGCTATTCAGTTACCAACATTCGTTAAGGAGAAATTACTCAGGTTATTGATTTATTCATTGGTTTCTTTTTTATTGTCGTAATTAACTTATCAACTACTTGTTTGACCACTACAAATGAAATATAAGTCAGCCCATAAATACATAAAACTTAATTATTCCTGAAATTTTTATAAGAAATGATTATGATAAAGTTTATCGATGAATTAATATTGTACTATAATTTAATTTTAAAAAATCCAAACATATCAGTTATATAAAACTGTGGATTTTCTTACTTCCTTATAAGAAATGATCGGATGTTTTTTTGTATATATAGTTGTATACTACCTGTAAAATATATTGAAATTTTTTTAAAAAATGATGAATGATATCTCGTAAATATTTACTTGATCAAATCTCTATACATAATCAAATATTTTTAGTTAACTCTGTCTTTTGATAACATTTAAGCGACAAAAAAATATTGAGAATGTTTGCTTCTTGAGAATAAGTTGATGACGTTTACTCCTAGCTTAGTAAATTTCCGTGTCTTACTTTTTGCATTTTTCCCAAAAAAATTAGACATGGACCAGTTTTTAGGACAAGCTTATTTGGAGGCAAAGTTATCATTTCGACTGATATTGGATTGAACATGGAGATCGCAAAGACAAATCATATTCCCGGTATGCCGAAGAGCTTAGAGCGGTTATTTGGGGCAACCAACTTGTTTGTGAATAAGGATACTCATAAACATGCCCGCAGCTTGACAAACCAGTTTTTAGGTTCGCAAGCTTTAAAATTAAGGATGATTCAAGACATCGATTTCTTGGCTCGCACACACATGAAGGAAGGAGCTAGGAAAGGCTGCCTTGACGTCAAGGAAACTGCAAGCAAGGTAAAAAAAAAGTCAATCCATTTTTTACAGTTTTTGTAACTCATAACAAGATTACATTCTCTCGTTTAATTAACAAATCATCCTATCAAATACATCAAACATTACAGATCGTTATTGAATGTCTTTCGAAGAAAGTAATGGGAGAGATGGAACCAGAGGCAGCAAAGGAACTCACACTCTGTTGGACATTTTTCCCAAGGGATTGGTTTCGATTCGCTTGGAATTTCCCGGGGACTGGTGTCTATCGCATAGTGAAGGTGCATATTTTTCGATCATCTAGCTTTAATATATGTATAGTACTGATCAATATGCATGCATAGGATTTGGGTGGAAAAATAGATGCGTGCGTTGTGTTTTGATGTTTGTCTCAAATAGCAATGACCGAAGTGCCCAAAGCTAGTTTAAAACATTACTACACAAAATCGCCATGCTTTTATTTCTTTTTCAATCTTTTTCAATAACATTCCCTGAGGGCTTTCATATATTCTTGAACTGAGCATGTATTTTTTATAGGCAAGAAATCGTATGATGAAGGTTATAAAGGAGACAGTAGTTAAAAAAAGAGCATCAGGAAAGAAATTGGGGGAGTTTTTCGAGACCATCTTTGGAGATACGGAAAGTGTAACTATGAGCATAGAGATTGCGACTGAGTACATATTTACTCTGTTTGTGCTTGCTAACGAAACAACACCAGGGGTCCTTGCGGCAACAATAAAGCTCATAAGTGATAACCCTAAAGTCATGCAGGAGTTACGGAGAGAACATGAAGGAATCGTCCAAGATAAGATTAAGAAGGATGAGACAGCTGACCTAACTTGGGAAGACTACAAATCAATGACTTTTACCCAGATGGTGAGTATCCCAACGAAACCATATATTATAACTTAACAAGGATGCAAATATATTAATTAACATGCAAATATATTATTAGATACGTAACTTCCTAAATATAATAATGACGACTTACCTACCGTTTACTTCCTCGCAAATGAATAAGAAAGAAAAATGCACGTTTAATACTTACTTATAGGCATGCCATTATCAACCAAATTAATTTAAATAATAAACTTAGCAATAATGCATAAATATATATTTAGTAAGAAAAAGTTATAAAATATACAAGTAATATACTTGTTTTTATTTTTATAACGAAAATATGAGCTATTTATTTATAAATGAGAGTTTAAAGTCAGAAGTACATGCACTTCCAATGTATTCCGTTTTGGTTTAGGTGATAAATGAGTCGCTTAGGATCACAAGCACGGTACCAACGGTGCTTAGAATAATTGATCATGAGATCCAATTTGGTGATTATACAATTCCGGCTGGTTGGATCTTTATGGGTTATCCTTATGTGCATTTCAATCCAGAGAAGTATGATGACCCTTTAGCTTTTAATCCATGGCGCTGGAAGGTGATTTTAATTTGATGTTCATCTTTTATTTTATTTTTACTTACACTAATCAAATTTTTAGGAATTTAAGCATGCATATATTAAACTAAAATTTCAGGGAAAAGACTTGAGCACGATCGTCTCCAAGACTTACCTTCCCTTTGGCTCTGGTACTAGACTATGTGTGGGAGCTGAATTCGTTAAGTTGCAAATGGCCATTTTTATCCATCATTTGTTTAGATACAGGTTCGTTTTTTCTCATTTAATGACTCTACGATTCAAGCCAAGTTTAACTGCACTCAAAGTTTTTTTTTACTTACGTTTATTACCTATGGTGTGAAGGTGGTCAATGAAGGCAGAGACTACTTTACTTCGAAGATTTATACTTGTGCTTCCACGTGGATCTGATGTTCAAATCTCATAAGACACCAAACAGGATAACTCTGTATAGTGTTATGAGAGAATAATAAAATTCAGTTTCTATACCTTTCACTCTTTCTCCTTATAACTTTTCATGTAGTTTTGGTATCATAGCCAATTTCGATTTTTCTAGTATTTGCTTTATAAAAAATATATGTTATTGAAAGAAAGAAATAAAAATTGTTAACTGCACAAAGTATTGTAGAATAAAATACCTGAGCACACGTACCAAATTTAATAATATATAGCCAACTACGCATATCTTATATTATATAAATCAGATGCATGTCCACATAAAAATAGATATTACAAGAGAAGTATAAAAAATTCCTCCGTCTGACCCCATCCACATAAAAACACAACGTGCTAATTACACGTTATAGAACAATACAAAATAATAGAGGTCTCAGCGAGCCAACAAACCTAAATCATGCAAATAATCTTAAAATATATACTAATCGACAAGAGAGCTCACTAGTATACAAAGAGAGAGAGTGCCTCCCTCAGTTATCCTAAATCAATATCTCCAAAAAGAGTTAGAAAGAAAAAAAATAACTTAAGATGGTAGATCTTTATGAGTTCTGGGCTGTGATAGTTTCACTCATAGTGGTGAAGCTGTGTCACTCGATCTATCAGTGGAGGAATCCAAAAAGTAATGGAGAACTTCCTCCAGGATCTATGGGTTATCCAATCATTGGAGAGACTTTCGAGTTCATGAAGCCTCATGACGCTATTCAGTTACCAACATTCGTGAAGGAGAAAGTACTCAGGTTATTGATCTTATCTATTGGTTTGGTTTTTGATCTTACCTACATATTTGACAACTACAATGAAATATTAGTCATCCTATAATATATAAAATTAATTAACATTGAACGCTTTTAAGAAATGATTATGATAAATTTTATATCGATGAATTTATATAGTATTATAAAAAAAATTAAAAATCTAAACACATATCTATTAAATAAAGAGAAATAACAAAACTGTGGATGTTCTTACTTCCTTATAATAAATGAGCGGATGTTTTTGTATATAGTTGTATCCTACATGTAAAACAAATTGGATAATTTTTAAAGAAATGATTAACTGTATCTCGTAAATATTTTACTAGATGGAATTTATATACATAATCAAATTTCAAAGAACAAAGAAAAATCGTAATAAATTAAACTTCTCTTTGGATAACATTTCAGCGAAAAAAGAAGAAGCAAGTTAAGGTTTGCTTCTTGAGAATATATTGTTGAAGTGTTTTTTATTTGAAAATTCCCACAATTTATTAAGAAAAAAATTAACGATTTGCACCCGAACATATCTAGTCCTCATAATCAATTCCTCCGAGTTTTATTAGTAGATTACCGTGTCTCAATTTTTGCATTTTTTTCCCCCAAAAAAAATAGACATGGACCAGTTTTTAGGACAAGCTTATTTGGAGGAAAAGTTATAATTTCGACTGATATTGGGTTGAACATGGAGATAGCAAAGACAAATCATATTCCTGGTATGCCGAAGAGCTTAGCGCGGCTATTTGGGGCAAACAACTTGTTCGTGAATAAGGATACTCATAAACATGCCCGCAGCTTGACAAACCAGTTTTTAGGTTCGCAAGCTTTGAAATTAAGAATGCTTCAAGACATCGATTTCTTGGTTCGCACACACCTGAAGGAAGGAGCTAGGAAAGGCAGCCTTGACATCAAGGAAACGACAAGCAAGGTAAAAACAAAAAGTCATCCATTTTGATAGTTTTTGTAGCTCATAACAAGAGAACTTTCCACTTAATAAATCATCTTATCAAATTCAAACGTTACAGATCATTATTGAATGTCTTGCGAAGAAAGTAATGGGGGAGATGGAACCAGATGCAGCAAAAGAACTCACACTCTGTTGGACATTTTTCCCAAGGGAATGGTTTGGATTCGCTTGGAATATCCCGGGGACTGGTGTCTATCGAATGGTGAAGGTGCATATTTTTTGATCATCTACCTTAACAAGCATGCATAGGATTGCATGCTGTGGTTTCAGGCTTTGTTCCAGAACCTCTTGGTATTTAAAAAGTAATAATACTAAGCATGCATAGGATTCGGGTGGAAAAATATATGCGATTGTGTATTCATGTTTTGTCGCAAATAGCCAGGGCCTATAACCCTTTTTCAAAAAAAATATTACACAAATATTTAACATTCCCAGAGGGCCTTCATTTTGTCTTGAACTGAGGAAGTGTATTTTGTGATAGGCAAGAAATCGGATGATGAAGGTACTAAAGGAGACGGTACTTAAGAAAAGAGCATCAGGAGAGGAATTGGGGGACTTTTTCAAGACTATCTTTGGAGATACTGAAAGAGGCGTGAAAACTATAAGTTTAGAGAGTGCCACCGAGTACATATTTACTCTGTTTTTGCTTGCTAACGAAACAACACCAGCGGTCCTTGCGGCTACAATAAAGCTCATAAGTGACCATCCTAAAGTGATGCAAGAGTTACAGAGAGAGCATGAAGGAATTGTCCGAGATAAGATTGAGAAAAATGAGAAAGCTGACCTAACATGGGAAGACTACAAATCAATGACTTTTACCCAGATGGTGAGTATCCAACAAAATCATTTCTATCATCACTTTCAAAATTTATTTCAATTGTAAAGCAAGACAATAATATACTTAATCAAAATTTTAATAAGTCAAAAATTTCAAATTAAATAACAAAACTTAGATATAATAAACATTTTTTTTATTTTTATGTAAAGAAAATGTTAATTTATTTTAAATAAAATTACTCTCATGACTTACATATATGTCGTTTTGGTTTAGGTGATAAATGAGTCGCTTAGGATCACAAGCACGGTACCGACGGTGCTTAGAATAATTGATCATGAGTTTCAATTTGGTGAGTATACAATTCCAGCAGGTTGGATCTTTATGGGTTATCCTTATGTGCATTTCAATGCAGAAAAGTATGATGACCCTTTAGCATTTAATCCATGGCGCTGGAAGGTAATTTAAATTTCATCTTTATCTTTTAATTATTCTTAATTTACACTAATCACATTCTTGGAATTTAAACATGCATATATTAAACTAAATTATCAGGGAAAAGACTTGAGCGCGATTGTCTCCAGGACTTACATTCCCTTTGGCTCGGGTTCTAGACTATGTGTAGGAGCTGAATTTGTTAAGTTGAAGATGGCCATTTTTATCCATCATTTGTCTAGATACAGGTTCATTTATTTATCACTTAATTACTCCACGATTCAATTTAATTTTAACTGAAGTCAAAGTTTATTTTATTTACGTTTCTATACCTATGGTGTGAAGGTGGTCAATGAAGACAGAGACTACTTTACTTCGAAGATTTGTACTTATACTTCCACGTGGATCAGATGTTCAAATCTTAGAAGACACCAAAGCTAAATAACTTTGTTGGTTACTTGGTTATTAGAATGATTGTATTACATTGTACTATGTTATGCGATAATAATAAAATTCAGTTTAAAACATTTCTTTACCTTACACTCTTTCTCCTCAACTTTCCGCACCAAAGTCGTTGCTAATTGATATCCTTTGGTTCCAAAAATGGAAAGTGTTGACTTTGTGGGGTTCATGTGGTTCACCTCCTATGTGGTCTAATGTGTCTTCATGTTTCCATATGAAGCATTGAGGCGAGTCCAACTGAAAATAAGGAGAGCTTCCTTATATGACTCCAAGTCGCCTGAGACGGATGCAGATATCCAGGATTTTTAATGGTATCTGGATCTGGATTCTTCGGATATATGTTTTTGATATCCGGATCCGAATGCGTGGACAGCGGATTTCCGGACGTCATATACCCAACCAAAAATTCGTAACCCGACAGATATTTGGATCCGGAATTAGATCCAACAAAATTTCTTAACTTTTATACTATTTGGGCTTTTGATAAGTAGAATATATTTTTGTAGAGTTGAAACTCTCGGTGTCCACCGGGTTCGAATCAGTTCTCTTCGGATTTTGGATTCTCGTGTTCATGGATCCGGGATCAAAGATTTTCAATCATTCCGACAATTTTAAAAATTTGATTCCGTTTAGTATTATTTGAATTGTGATCGATTTAATTATTTGAATGTTGAATGTAGAAGTAGAAGACATTTCACCCAAAATGGTGAGTTTGTGCCATAATCATATATATGGTCACAAAAATCACACATTAATATATCAATTTACTCATAATCAATTAGTTTTGAGTTTTATGTCCATCAATCATGATATATATAGTAGTTTAAACAAAGGGTAATATTAAGCAATAGCCAAATTTGACATCATAATAAAGAAACTAACTATGTGTCAGATTTTTTTGGTAAATGACTCTTTTTGTAGTGGAGTAAGGGTGGAAAATGAGAGAGAAGACGAGAAAGAAGATGTTTCAGTAATTTTATTTGCTTTTGCGACAAGATACTATTGCCCATAGTCATTTACTCTATTCTTATTGATTTCATGGTTATTTCTTACATATACTCTTAAACGAATATGGTGTTTCATTTCAGGTGATAAATGAGTCTCTTAAGATCACAAGCACCGCGCCTACGGTGCTTAGAATAACTGATCATGATTTCCAAGTTGGCGATTATACAATTCCAGTTGGTTGGATCTTCATGTTGTGCATCTATTGAATTAATGATATACGCTTAACACTTAGTATAACATGCATGGTGGTCGTGTAATTATCCCAAAACAAAAAAAAATGATTCATCATAAGTTAGTGTACGATGGGTGAGGTAGAATTGATTTTAAATTTAAATTGACCAAACTCAATATCTATATCTTTTAGGCATTTTACGTCAGTCTTGTACAAGCCTTAAAACAACCAGACCCATGAACCGTGCCTATTGGTTAAAAACTAAGAAAAAACATTGAAGGAAATCTACACTAAACACTTAAATTATCATGAAGTAGTTATTAGTAACTGGAAAAACAAATTGACAAAACAAATAACCATATAGAGTACAAACAAGATCAAGGTAACATATAAACTGAATTAACATGGAACTTGAAATGATTGGTCACTTTATTCAAATCACAACGAAAAGCGAAAGCCAATAATTAATTAAATCCAGCGTAGAGCAATTGGTAGTAGTCTTGTTTATGCCACGACCGGGGGATTTAGGACGGCATAAGCAAGCAACTCTTGGTCATCGACAAACACGGACATGTCTTCCTCAGGTAAGCTTATCCATGCTTCTACACCATCACCTTCTTTTGAATCAATCAACACGACACCCACCATGTTGTCGTAAATGGTATGTGACGCGTATCCCACCCAGACCGGACTACCCGATCCGAAGTCAACCTCGTAGAAAGGCTTTCTGCACCAGCTAGACATTATGTATCGGTCTATCTCCGTTGACTCTGACACAGTTTCCGCCATCAAACTCAACAAACTCTGACCAATTGTATTGCCTTGAAGACTCTCTTTGATCATCTCGTTGACTCTCTCTTTGTTCTTCCTGAATGTGGCCACGATTTCAGGGATCTCAAACTCGCTCTCCGCGTCTTTCTTGAGAGAAAATCCGCTTTGTAGGTTACCAATCACGTCTTTTGGCGCAACACTAGATGGAATCCTAAGTCGAATGTCCATGGCCTGCCACATGACGGCTTGCCTTGGAATTAACAAGTTAGAGCGTGAGGAGTTTCTAGCACATCTCCAGATAAGTGACATGATAGCTTCAACACGTGTAGGCACAGGGACGCTTTCGCTAGCGGCCTTGTGTTTCAGCTCAGCAATCTTAGAAGGTTCGAAGACGAATCTTTTGAGTACGTATTTACTTGTGATGTTAGAATCGGAATCCGTTGATGGGAACTGTTCATACATATGAGAAGGAGGAGGAGGATAAATAGTCGTTTCAGCGAACTCGATAGTACTGTTTGACTTCCCTTTGGCCGTGGTGGTAGCCCAGTCTTTTACAAAGGTAACCAATGAGGCTATATCACAGATTTTGTGAGAGACAGAGACAGAAACCGCCACTCCTGATCCAGACCCGAAGAAAGTGACCTTGACACTCAACAACGGCCAGGCCGCTGGAGATTCTCCAGCAGCTAGTGTCGGGAGGAATCCCGACAGGGAGTCAGTGTTGAGGTTTCTAAGGAAATCAGGAAGAAGGAGATCGGTGCGTGCCTCGGTGAAGACGGCTCCTTCGTCGTTACAGCTGATGGAAAGGCCTTCTATTCGTCCAGCTAGTGGATAGAAGCGTGAGAGAGTCTCGGACAGAGAGAGTTTCAGATTTTCCGAGAAAACCTCCGAGGACTCGGTGATGAGATCGTAGAAGAAGATCGTCGACACGTAGATTCCAGGACAATAGAGATCAAGGATAGAGAGCTGAAGGCGATCACGAGGTGATGGTGAAGCAGGTTTGATCACTTCTTTCCCGGTCACCTCTAGCTTCGCTTCCATCGTCTTCCTTTAAAAGTCAACGGGTTACAAGATTGAAGTATTGAGGAAACTTTGACAAGAGGAGAAGATGGAAGAGACAAATGGATCAGAGATGTGTCCTTTTAAACTGGTAGTTGAATCGTTGATACAAGTTTCAACTCCTATCCATGTGTCCACACTAGGAACAAAATTTAATTTAAGAAAAAATAAAGTCTGCTAACAATGTTTATTTAATTCATTCATATTAGTAAATTAAATAAAACTTCAAATGCTTAAAATAGACGACTATGTAATATTTAATTGGTGATAGTAATATAATTCGACTTCTAAACAAACAAAAAAAAACATATATTGAAGATTGATTTAATTGTATTTAAAATTTTAGAGAGCGTTTATGAATTATAAAAGGGGAAATAATTTTGAAATATATAGTTATATATATAGAAATAAAATAAAAAATCAGAAAGAAAATATAAACGTTATGAGAAAGAAAAAAGAGCAAATGATAGTGGCATATACCAACTGGTAAAACTTCTAAGAGGATTGTTTGTTAAAAGTCTCACATCGAATATGAGACTGAGCCCTAGTCCAAAAATTACTAAAATGGTCAAAATGATTTGTTCAAAAAGGGGGTATGGAACCTCACTAAAATAATAGTGGTTGCATTTTAGTAAGTGAGGTTAGACTAATGGTTGAATTTTAGTAAGCCAAAAACTTTCCATCAGTAATTGCTAATTGGATCAACTAAATGCCATCACACAAAGAAACTATTGCTGAAATTGAATATTGATATTATCAAATTTTGGTATATCTCCAACAACCATAGTCCTCAACAAACATAGAGTAAGTCTAGTTCCTAAATTTTCAATATCTAGCTGTTTTTTTCTTTTCAATATCCAACTTAGTAAACACATTGTTCAGAAACACGCCAAAAAAAAAAATCAACACATCTCAAACCATCATTATCCAGAAGGGTACAGTAAATCCAGTTCCTAGTTTTCGATTTCTAACTTCAAAAATGCTCTCTTTCTACATACACTTTTTTACAAGTCTCTATCACAGAATCGGAACATGTGGATAGAGCAATGGTTAGTAGACTCTTTTCCCCGACCACTCTTTGACGTTCCTCGATAAATCCGAACCTAATGATCAATGAACACGACGAGTCATTTATACAAAGGCAACAACAAAATGTGGTTTCTTCTCAGTTTGCTTCCTTGAAAATTTAGCTGTTATATACTAAAAGGCCTTTTGTAAGGCTAAAAGGCCAAGCCTTTGGGCCCATTAACATCACCGTTTATTCGAAACGTATGTTGTTAAGACTTGAGAGAAGTTTGACGGTGAAAAAAGGAAAATATTTACATATATATAGTAAAATTAAAATAGTAGAAAGAAAAAAATCAGAAAGCTACGAAAGAAAAAAAAAACAATCTAGCAACAGAAGAAGCTTCGAGAAGACGATGGCGACGGAGACGAACGAGAATCTGATAAACTCCTTCATCGAGATCACTTCTTCATCAAGAGAAGAAGCTAATTTCTTCCTCGAAAGTCACACTTGGAATCTAGACGCTGCCGTTTCAACTTTCCTCGATAACGATGCCGCCGCAGCCGCCGAACCAAACCCTACCGGGCCACCACCACCTTCTTCTACTATTGCCGGTGCACAATCTCCTTCTCAATCTCACTCTCCCGATTACACTCCGTCTGAAACCTCTCCCTCTCCTTCCCGATCACGATCTGCTTCTCCGTCTTCTCGCGCTGCTCCCTACGGTCTCCGATCGAGAGGCGGTGCTGGAGAGAATAAAGAAACTGAGAATCCGTCGGGAATTCGGAGTTCTAGGAGTCGTCAACACGCTGGGAATATCCGTACATTCGCCGATCTGAACCGTTCTCCGGCTGATGGCGAGGGCAGTGATTCGGATGAAGCTAATGAGTATTATACCGGTGGACAAAAGAGGTACAATTTTCAACAGATCTGATCATAGTTTGGAAAATACTTAGATGATAATACTGTTGAGAAAGTGAATTAGGGCAACATGATCATGAACTTGAGCAATGTGCGTAGATCAATGATAGTTTAGGGATTGACCATATCTTGTGTATGTAGCTGAATTGTCTTTCTTGAAATTCTTATATAGCTGGAGAAAGTGTATGTTTGTGTCGCTAATAGAGTTTTGTTTTTGGATTGTGTAATGTGTTGTAGTGGGATGATGGTACAAGATCCTAAGAAAGTGAAAGATGTTGATGAACTTTTTGACCAAGCTAGGCAGTCAGCTGTAGACAGACCTGTTGAACCATCAAGATCAGCTTCTACAAGCTTCACTGGAGCTGCGCGTTTGTTGTCTGGTGAAGCTGTTTCGTCTTCTCCTCAGCAACAACAGCAAGAGCAGCCTCAAAGGATTATGCACACCATCACTTTCTGGTTGAATGGTTTCACTGTTAATGATGGTCCGTTAAGAGGGTTCAGTGACCCTGAAAACGCAGCCTTTATGAATGTAATGTCCAGATTTTCTCTAATTAGTAACTACAATTCCATGGAAATCAAGCTTGATACTTGTCTTTACTCACTTGGATAGTCTTTGAATCCCTAATATATATGTTGTCTTTTGCAGAGCATCTCAAGGTCAGAGTGCCCCAGCGAACTCGAACCAGCAGATAAGAAGATCCCTGTTCATGTCGATCTGGTCAGGCGTGGAGAAAATTTCACCGTAAGTCTCATTCCCATCTATCAATAATAATCTCGTTAACCTATTCTCTGGAGAAGCCACTCATAGGATTCTTTTAACGTCTGTATCTTTTGACTCACAGGAACCACCAAAGCCTAAAAATCCATTCCAAGGTGTAGGAAGAACCCTAGGAGCCAGCGGATCTGGTTCAAGTTCAGCACCACAAGCTTCATCTGCCCCAATGAACGTAGCACCAGCACCATCAAGAGGGCTAGTTGTAGATCCAGCAGCACCGACAACCTCTATCCAGCTCAGATTAGCAGACGGAACACGCCTTGTCTCCAGGTTCAACAACCACCACACTGTCAGAGATGTACGTGGGTTTATCGACGCTTCTAGACCCGGTGGCTCCAAAGAGTACCAGTTGCTAACCATGGGGTTCCCTCCTAAACAATTGACAGAATTGGACCAAACCATCGAGCAAGCTGGTATAGCTAATGCCGTCGTCATCCAGAAATTCTAGACTTACATAACTCATCCCTTCGATTTATGTCTCTCTTTTTTTTTTTTTGCTTTTGTGTTTTTGAACCTGATCGTTGACTTTAGTCTCTAACTATCTGGTCAACGCTCTAGAGGCTTTGGATTTTCGTAGATTTATCAAACTCTTTTCTTCAGATTTATTAATAACTTTAGCAGTTTAGCTTTTGCATAATTTATTTATTTCTTCAATCGACTAGCTACTACCATATCTTTTAGAAAGAATAATCGAAAAAATATTATCCAATGAGCAAATTACTTATATCCTTGGACTCGTGAATTGACGAATTGACCAGCTTCTGCATAAATTCCACACACATACGCTCTCCTAATATCAGGGACATAATGGTAATTAACGTACCTGCCCATCTGTCATTTTCCTTGTTCTCTTCAAAACCTTTTTTTTGGAAAATTAATTTTATTTTTTTGTAAACAGTTCTATAATGTCTGTTATTCGGAATCCAAAGAAAGCCAGAGATATTGAGATTTACAGTGAAAATCTACAGAGGAAGAGATAGCGAAGGACAATTATTAATTTATTTTCCTATTTTAGTTTTCATTACAACCTTAATCTTCGTGTTGTGTGTTCTGTAACTTCCCAGATTTTTTTTTTCTCTTTGCTGGGCTTCGTTGCCTTTTCCCCTTTTTTTCTCTTTCCTCTGCTCTCGATTCAGTTTAGGGCGAGAAAAAGTAGCTGTTTTTACAGGGTTTATCACAAAGATCCTTCCTTTTTTACTTGAAGCTCGCCATTTTCTTAGGGTTTCTCTTGATTTCATTCATCTCCAGTGCCCAGATCTCTCTCTCTACTCATCTGCCATTTGTAAGCTCCTCTTCTTCCTCCTCTCTCCAAAGTTTACATTTTGTTGTTTTCTCTGGATCTTCTTAAGCTAATCTTTGATTCTGTTTATGAGATTGTGTTTCCGATTATGAATTTAGGCTTTGTCTACATGCAGGGCTGTGTTCAATGATTAGGGTTTTGATTTAGAACCAAAGCTTTTGGGTTTTACTGGTTTAGTTTAGGCTTGTTGCGAAGTAGAGAAAAAAAGGGAAGGGTTTTGGCCCTTTTGTGGGGAGATAATTTAGGGTTTCTGTAATTATGATCAAACAGATATTTGGGAAATTGCCCAGAAAACCTTCAAAATCTTCGCATAATGACTCGAATCCAAACGGAGAAGGTGGGGTTAATTCATATTACATTCCCAATTCGGGTATTAGTAGTATCTCGAAGCCTTCTTCGAAATCATCCGCATCGAATTCGAATGGAGCAAATGGAACTGTTATTGCTCCTTCTTCAACGAGCTCTAACAGAACCAATCAAGTCAATGGAGTTTATGAAGCATTGCCAAGCTTTAGAGATGTTCCTACCTCGGAGAAACCTAATCTGTTTATCAAGAAGTTGAGTATGTGTTGCGTTGTGTTCGACTTCAATGATCCGTCGAAGAATCTGAGAGAGAAAGAGATAAAGAGACAGACTTTGCTTGAGCTTGTTGATTATATTGCAACGGTTTCTACAAAGTTGAGTGATGCTGCAATGCAAGAGATTGCGAAAGTGGCTGTTGTTAATCTTTTCAGGACGTTTCCTTCTGCGAATCACGAGAGTAAGATTCTCGAAACGCTTGATGTGGATGATGAGGAACCTGCTTTAGAGCCGGCTTGGCCTCATCTTCAAGTTGTCTATGAGCTTCTTCTTAGATTTGTGGCCTCGCCTATGACTGATGCAAAGCTTGCAAAGAGATATATTGACCATTCATTTGTCTTGAAGCTCTTGGATTTGTTTGACTCTGAAGACCAGAGAGAGAGGGAATATCTAAAGACCATTCTTCATCGGATATACGGGAAATTCATGGTGCACCGACCCTTTATCAGAAAGGCGATCAACAATATCTTCTACAGATTCATTTTTGAAACCGAAAAGCATAACGGTATTGCAGAGTTGCTTGAGATACTAGGAAGTATAATCAACGGTTTCGCTTTACCGTTAAAAGAAGAGCATAAGCTCTTCCTAATCCGGGCATTGATTCCACTCCACAGACCTAAATGTGCATCTGCTTATCATCAACAGCTTTCTTATTGCATTGTTCAGTTTGTAGAGAAAGACTTCAAGCTTGCTGATACGGTCATTAGAGGACTTCTAAAGTATTGGCCTGTGACTAATAGTTCAAAGGAAGTTATGTTTCTTGGAGAGTTGGAAGAAGTTTTGGAAGCAACTCAAGCAGCTGAGTTTCAGCGATGTATGGTTCCTTTATTTCGTCAAATCGCTAGATGCCTCAACAGTTCACATTTTCAGGTGCGACTCTCGATAAGTTGTTCATATAGTCTCGCAATTTTGCAGGTTATATTCAAAGTTGCTTCTTTTGTCAGGTGGCTGAAAGGGCTCTATTTCTATGGAACAACGATCACATAAGAAACCTGATTACTCAAAACCATAAAGTGATAATGCCCATTGTGTTCCCGGCTATGGAGAGAAACACACGGGGGCATTGGAACCAAGCAGTTCAGAGTCTGACTTTGAATGTGAGAAAGGTAATGGCAGAGACAGACCAAATTCTGTTTGATGAATGCTTAGCCAAGTTCCAAGAAGATGAAGCGAATGAAACCGAGGTTGTAGCCAAACGAGAAGCAACATGGAAGCTTTTGGAAGAGTTAGCAGCTTCGAAATCCGTAAGCAACGAGGCAGTGCTCGTCCCCCGATTTTCATCTTCAGTTACTCTTGCAACCGGTAAAACTTCGGGTAGTTGAACACTTTCTGCTCTCTATCACCGAGACATACTTTCAAACAATCCAGCAGAATTGTATCGATCCGTTCGAGCATCAGGATCAGTCCTTGAAGAAGATTAAGCACGATGATTAAGAAGGGCAATATCATCAGTGAATACTTAATTATAACATTTTTTTCAGGTTTATGGAATCATGGGTTCAATTGTTTGTTGCTTCTGATCCTTTTTTTTTCTTACTCAGCTCTTAGTTGAATAACAATCTGAGGTGTAAGAAATATGGCTTATAGATATAGTTCTTGAGAGGACGACTAAACAATTATTCGTATTTGTATTGTGGAATGAATTGTATTTTATGCTTTGAAGTTCATTAATTTAGCTCCCCTACTAACCAAATCATAACCGAAGTTATCGAATCTCGGTTTGGTTCGGTATATATGCAACGGCATTTTCGTAAACAAGTCATGTTTTTTTTCGTGTGAGTTTTAGAAAATACAAAAATCATATATAACACTAGATTTTAATTTAAAGTTAGTATAATTTTTTTTTTGCAAATTGTATCTATCTATAATATATTTTTATTTTATAGTTTACAATTGTTATTAAGTAACGTCCTGCCAAACCC